>Ga0190273_10000792_pt1 | contig 11445 bp, 11 predicted proteins | sample Popmic504IS_FD_134513 | JGI IMG/M metagenome (GOLD analysis project Ga0190273, IMG submission 134513) | Populus adjacent soil microbial communities from riparian zone of Shoshone River, Wyoming, USA - 504 IS | ecosystem: Environmental > Terrestrial > Soil > Riparian zone > Trees stand | place...
ATATTGTCATCCATAACCAGTCCAGCGCCAACGCCGCTGCCAAGTGTAACATACAATACCGGGCTAAAACCCCGGCCGGCCCCAAGATTCGCTTCCCCAAGTGCTGCAACATTGGCATCGTTATCTACGCGCACCGGGCAGTCAACAATAGATTCGAGCCAATCTTTTATGGGAAACCCGGACCAACCTTCTACATGAAATGAGGTAGCAATCTGGCCGGTAATGCGGTTCACGGGTCCGCCAAAACCAATGCCAACTGCGGAAAGCTGCCCAATATAATTTTCTTTAAAAGTGGATTCAATTTTCCGTTGGATGCCTTCTGCACCCTCATCGCCAATGACCTCAAAACGGTGAGTGTTTAATATATTGCCCGTTGCATTTCCGGTAACAATCTGTAATTTGGTGCCACCTATTTCTATTCCGGCAAAAAGTTCTTTTTTCACACCCATATATTAAATAAAGTTCACCAATATACGTTAAAAACATTTCCGTATAAGGCATGATGAAAAAGTCAAGTACCAACGCGCGCGCATCAAAAGTCCCGTATAAAAAAGGACTTACCCCGGTTAAAAGTGCATCAAATAAGGCTGAAATGCCAACCGGCGCGATGAAAAACGGCGATATGGACTTTGACAATGATCTCCGGTATCATAAGATGGTTGATGAGGTTCAGGACTATGCCATTATCCTGCTTGACCGGAACGGAATTATATTAAACTGGAACAAGGGAGCTGAAAAGATCAAGCAATACAAGGAAGCCGAAATTGTCGGCAAATCGTTTACAATATTTTATTTACCCGGGGATCTGCAGGATGGGCTTCCTTTGCGGCTGTTACAGGAAGCAGTTGTAAATGGGCGTGCAGTACATGAAGGATGGCGCTTACGAAAAGACCGCAGCCGTTTCTGGGGAAGTATCACGCTTACCTCGCTCCACAACGACGATGGTGAAGTCATCGGTTTTACCAAGGTTACCCGTGACCTTACTGAAAAGAAAGCAGCTGATGACCGCCTCAGCCAGTACGCGGCTGAGCTTCACACCAAAAACGAAGCCCTGCGCAAAAGCGAAGAACGGTATCAAAAGATGATTGCTGAAGTAGAAGACTATGCAATTATCTTACTAAATGAAAACGGTGATATCGAAAATTGGAACGCGGGTGCCCAGAAAATTAAAGGATACACTGCCGCGGAGATAATCGGCAAGAACTTTTCTATTTTTTATACACCAGAGAATCGCCTTGAAAAATTCCCCGAGAGATTGTTGAAGGCGGCGGCAGACAATGGCAAAGCTTTGCACGAAGGCTGGAGGGTGAGAAAAGATGGGTCTTATTTCTGGGGAAGTATTGTTATAACTGCTTTGCATTCTTCCGACGGTTCAGTGATTGGCTACTCAAAAGTAACGCGGGATCTGACTGAACGCAAAAACGCCGAAGATAAAATGCAGGCTTACCTGTTGGAACTGGAGGCTAAAAATGCAGAGCTCGAACAATTCGCCTATATCGCCTCACATGATCTGCAGGAGCCATTAAGGAAAATCCAAACCTTCTCAGATATCATTCAGAACAACCTGCACAACGAGCAGTCCGTTCGCAAGTACCTTGAAAAGTTGTCTGCATCAGCGTTAAGAATGAAGGAACTAATACGATCAGTTCTTAATTACAGCAAGGTCGCGAGGATCGGCGAGCAAAGAATTCCAACCGATTTAAATGAAGTGCTTTCAAATGTTATAGCTGATTATGAATTGTTGTTGCAGGAGAAAGGTGGCACAATTGAGAGTACTCCTTTGCCTGTGATCAATGCTGTGCCCCTTCACATGAATCAACTGTTTTCTAATATCATCGGTAATGCATTGAAATATTGCGAACGAATACCCGCAATCACGATAACAGCGCGCCTGGTGGATGCAGATGAGATGATCAATAAACCTGCTAGTATTTTGGACGGCAAATACCTGGAAATTAAATTTTCAGATAACGGTATCGGGTTTGAAGAGCAATACGAAAAGATCATCTTTGCAATATTTCAGCGTCTGCATGGCAAACAGGAATTCTCCGGAACTGGCATCGGGCTGGCGCTCTGCAAAAAAATAATGGATCTCCATTTCGGCCATATTACTGCAAAAAGCAAACTTGCCGAAGGCTCAGACTTTTATGTCTACTTTCCGATGTGATTCTCCATGTTACTATTCTTTTGTTGATCTTTCTTTTTTTGATATACCCGCACGTAATCAATTACAAACCTGTTTGGAAAATCCGTATTAACAAGTGAGCCACCGTTTTGTCCGCCAAGTGCAAGGTTCAAAAGCATGTAATGCGGTTGGTTAAAGGCGTTGATACCGGAACCATCATGGTTTACCAGCTTTGCCAGCTCTACCCTATTCATCAATACATCATCGAGATATAATGAAATCTGATTTTCGTCCCAGTCCATTCTCCATACATGGAACTTTGCCGCCCATTTTGTACCGCCCAGTGAATCCACTGATTTCGTGATGGTGAACCAGGCCGGCTTATTATCTGCGCCGAGCGATGCGATGTTGGCCAGAAGCATTCTGCGATAATATTCCATGATATCGATCTCTCCGTTAGCGGGCCACTGCCCCTGAGTACCAAGTGTCCACCATGCCGGCCATAAACCATCGCTGATATTTATTTTGCCTCGCATTACAAATCGGCCATAAAGCCAACTGTATTTGCCGCTTGTGTTGATGCTTGCAGATGTAAATTCAATGTTTGGCCGCGCATGCCGCCAGTCATGGCTCCCCCGCTTATAAACGGGGTTTTGTCTTAATTCCTTTCGTGCCTCTATAACAAGTAATCCGTTTTGTTGCCAGGCATTTTGCTGTTGGTACCATTGATGTTCTTCATTCCTTACGAAGCCATTTTCAAAGCTCCATTTTGTGGTATCTGGCGAGCCATGGCCATCAAACTCATCGGACCAAACAAGCTGATATAGATCGCTGTTGATATCATTCGGTGCTTTGGACGACCTGGTAGTGTTGCATGAAATAAAAATGTAGAAACAGGTAGCAAAGCAGCCGGCTTTTAGAAAGTTGCGCATGTGGATCAGGGTTAGAAATGTGAGTTACACCCAACAGTCAGTTTAGGTTTGCCGTTCCCGGTCCTATATCAGCCTAATAAATTTCGTATGCCGTGGCATCATTTACCAGCGTTATATTTATACTCAATGATGGCACCCTGGACATTTTGTTTTTCCGGGTTTTTTTCAGTAGGGCCGGAAGTTATCATGGACTTATCAGTAACAATATATATCTTTTTACCATCGGAAGAGATAGTCACATCCCGGTACCTGGCCCGCTCACCGAAAAGATCTTCTTCCTTAATAACTTTTCTCAGAGAAGAATCGAGTTGAAGTCTGACCAGTTTCCCATGTTTTAAAGAAGTAACCAGCAACGAAGATTTCCATCCGGGAATTGCGCTGCTACTATAAAAACTTAGCCCGGAAGGTGCCAGTGATGACCATTCAGGATCTTTCCCTTTTCCTTCGCGAATGCGATTTGCAATTGAGGTTAGTCTGGCACTGCCCGTAGCACTAAAACTTTTTATCGGTTCCTGGTAATTTTTTAGAATTTTTGAATTCTCTGCTTCAGATTTTATGAAGGGATAAGAGGTGTTCCATATACCCTGGAGGCTATCAATTTTTGATACACCGGCAGCCAGGCCATTATAATTCCCATCCGCATATCCGATCACTAACGGATGACCATAGTTTCCGCCACGTTTAATAATATTTATTTCATCATCTGAGAAAGGTCCATGTTCCGATGTAAATATTAAGTCGTCACCATCGCGCCTAGCTTTGGTAAGACCCTGCGGATTCCGATGGCCGATACTGTAAACAGCATTGCGGTTCCCGGAGTTGAATGGATTATCTGCCGGTATCCACACTTCGTTGTTACGTGAAGGAACTGAAGAACGATTACTGGCAGTATCAGCTTTGTTTGTTGAATCGGGTTCAACGTTGAATCTAAGGATCTTCCCTTCGTAACGTGTTGGATCTTGCGCGTAATTGTGCCTGCCGCCGTTATCGAACTGGCCCGCACCCATGTCACCTATCGAGTAGAAGAGATATGGAGTGTTATTAACTGTTGCGATCAGCAACCTGCCACCATTATGATCATTGCTACCTGGTATCGAATCGCACACAGTTTCAATATCATTAAGACGATGCGACACCGAATCATATCTGCAGCGTATTATTTTAGTAAGAAAGTGAAAACCGCCATCAGCACTTTTACCCTTGCCTGTTGCCGATCTGCCTTCGAAATCGTATATGAGGGCAAGGTAAACAAATGGCTTGCCGTTGAAGATATCCGGGTGTAACGCCATGCCCATTAATCCTCCCTGTCCCCAGGGTTTTCCACCATCGATTAAATCATTCAGCGTATCGTATCGCGGGAATTGGCGCAGGCTGTTCAGATCTATCAATGTATCCCGATGTCCGTCTTCAGGATTTATCCGCAGCACCCTATAGCCTTTGGCTTCGGTTAACCAAAGACAATTATCTGCGGCAGAAATAATTGTCCATGGGTCGTCTAATCCATCGGTAACAATGCGTTTTGTAAATTGATTTGAACCGGGCGCAATCTGCTGTGCCGGCAAATTAATACCAGCTGCGAAAAATGTGAGTATCGTAATTATTACCCTCGCTGCAAGTACATTTCTTTCACTATTCATAAAGGCGCTTCAGCATATTTAATGCCACGGCAGAAACGCGGGATCATGAAGACTTGCTCCGTCGGCGGACCGACTTGATGTCGTCAAAAGCCCACTGGGCCATAGCATTTAAAACGGGTGCAAGTTTATTGCCGGAGCGGGTGAGGGAATAATACACAACAGGCGGTATAACCGGGGAAGCATCCCTTATGACCAGGTTCGCTTCCTGCAATTGCTTGAGATGTTGTATCAACATCTTCTCTGTAATCTCAGGGATGGCTCTTTTGATTTCGCTGTACCGCTTGGCGCCATTCATTAGCTGAAACAGTATAATCGGCTTCCAGTGTCCGCCAATCTTGTCCATTAGATAAGCAACCGGACAGGCTATGATCGCAGTTTTCTTATTTGCATTGCGGGTTGAACTCTCTTTGATCTGGGTCATGCTACATACTTTAGGGTAAGTACTTGTAAATAAGTAAGTACAAATATAGCTTTGTTTATCAAAATTAAAAACAGGCAACATGAAATTAGTACTTACAGGTTCGACCGGAAACGTTAGTAAACCATTGGCTCTTGATCTTATCGCCAAAGGGCATGATGTCACTATCATCACAACACAGCAGGACAAAGCTGCGACCATTCAGGAATCAGGGGCAAAGGCTGCCGTTGGTTCAATCAGTGATCTGAACTTCCTTAGCGCTGCATTTGCTGGTGCCGAAGCGGTCTATACGATGACACCTCCAAACTATGGCGCGCCCGACTACCGCAGTTATATGGCTGGAATTGGCCGTGACTATGCAAACGCGATCAGCGCTTCAGGTGTTAAACGGGTTGTAAATTTAAGCAGTATTGGTGCACATCTGCAGGATGGTACCGGCCCGATTAAAGGGATACATGATGTCGAAAAAATACTGAATGAACTGGCAGGTGTAGCAATCTTACATGTACGCGCCGGATTTTTCTACACGAATCTGTATGCCAACATCGATATGATTAAGCATGCCGGCATCATTGGATCCAACTATGACGCTGCTACGCGCCTTGTAATGGTGCATCCGGATGACATCGCCAGGAAGATTTCGGAAAATTTAACAAGACCATTCAACGGAAAATCATTTACCTATGCTGCAAGCGATATACGCACTGCAAAAGAAGTTGCGGCTACTTTAGGAAAGGCTATCGGCAAACCAGATCTGCAATGGGTAAAGTTCACAGATGAACAGTCCCTGCAGGGGATGTTGCAGGCAGGAATGACTGGGGAGATCGCGTCAAATTTTGTAGAGATGGGAACTGCTACCGGATCAGGAATTTTATTTGAAGATTTCCACAAACAGGATGTTTCACTCGGACAAATCAAGCTTGAACAGTTCGCTGAAGAGTTTGCGCTTGCCTACAACCTTTAACCTTTGTTATAGTGATATTGCTCAATTACCACCGCTAAGAAAATTCATGACCGCGTCGGAGAACTCCGGAGTTCTCAGCGCGGAACCATGATCCCCGGGAACAACTGTGAATCGTGATCTTTTAAAAATTGCCGACAGTTCTTTTGCTTTTCCTTTATCCTCATCCGCATCGCCCACAACAACAAGAACTGGTTGCTGTACTTTGGCCAAAGCTTCCCTTGAGGTAGATGGTTGTTCCTTTTGCATCATGGCGAGTGCCTGTTGATCAAGCCCTGCTTCCTTCACGTATTTCATGGCGCCTTCCAGTTCCTTTACAGGTTCGCCGCTTAATGCACGGTAAAACATGATCCTCCGCGGCCAGTCCGGGTTTGTAAAATCGGTACCCATTCCGCCAATCACCGACTTCCGAACATGTTTGTCCAGCACGAGCAGGCGGGCACCAATTATGGACCCGCGTGAGTAACCGATAATATCATATGAATTAAGCTTCAGCTTACGCGCGAGTCCGATAATATCTTTTGCTTCGGCGTCTCGCGCGTAAGCTTCAGCATTATGTGGTTTGTCGGATTTGCCATTACCGCGCATATCGAGAGTAATCACCCGGTAACCTTTTTCAATCAGGGCGTTGTACACAGCTGTTCGTTTCCACGCTTCACCACTATTCATAAAGCCATGTATCAGTATTACCGGGAATCCTGCACCTTTTGTTTCGTAGTAAATCTTAACACTATCAAATGAAGTGTAATAACCGGATGTATCGGACGCAGATTGAGGCAGGTTTGATGGACCCGGTATAGTTATAGTTAATTGTGTAGACAGTTCCGAGGCAAAACCAACTGCCATCCCTCGAATCATTAACAAGTATGTGGCAGCTATTGTAATTACCTTTCTAAAAATCATATCAATAAAATAAAGTGTGTATGCATGTTAATTCAGCTTCCCGGTTGCCAGGAGCGGGAAACAGCATTTATTAGGTTGTAAATATCATCGATTTTTCAATGCTGAGAATAAGTTGAAAAGTAATTATAAACTCATGCCCCTGGTATATCTTTCACTGGTTCCTCAAGAGCTATTTAATCTAAAAAAAATTGAACATCGAACCGCGGTTAACCTTAATTTTACAACTCATTAAAATTGCCTATGCCGCAGGACAAAAACCGACAATTCCTTGATTTTGAAAAACCTATCAAGGATTTGTTCGATCATATTGAAATACAAAAGCAACAGGCCGAAAAGAGCAAGATTGATGCAACAGATCATATTCAAAAACTAGAAGCGACAATAATAGAAAGGCGTCGTGAAATCACTCAGAACCTCACTCCATGGCAAAAAGTTCAGCTTAGCCGCCATCCCGACCGGCCTTATACCCTGAAGTACATCGAGAAGATGTGTACTGATTTCGTTGAGCTATATGGAGATCGGAATGTGAAAGATGATAAAGCAATGGTGGGTGGTTTCGCTTCCCTTGAAGGACAAACGGTGATGATGATCGGCCAGCAAAAAGGCATTAATACAAAAATGCGTCAACTCCGCAATTTTGGAATGGCGAACCCGGAAGGTTACCGCAAGGCATTGCGATTAATGAAACTTGCCGAGAAATTTAATAAACCCGTTATCACCTTGATTGATACCCCGGGGGCTTATCCGGGTCTTGAAGCTGAAGAACGGGGCCAGGGTGAAGCTATTGCGCGTAACATCTATGAAATGATGCGGTTAAAGGTGCCCGTTATCTGCGTAATTATTGGCGAAGGTGCCTCAGGTGGAGCGCTCGGCATAGGCGTTGGCGATCGTGTGTTTATGCTGGAAAACACCTGGTATACTGTTATCTCACCGGAAAGCTGCAGTTCTATCCTGTGGCGCTCCTGGGATCAGAAAGAAACTGCCGCCGAACAACTTAAACTTACTCCGGATCATATGTATCAATTCGGACTGATCGATTCTATCATACCTGAACCGATCGGCGGCGCACACTGGGATTACACTCATGCAGCGATGCTTTTGAAAGAGCAATTACTGAAGTCACTTGAAGAACTGAAAGCGGTGCCGGCTGCTACCCGTGTAGAGAAGCGGATTGAAAAGTATGGTAAGATGGGCTTCTATGATGAGATCCCTGCAGGTGTCTATCTTAAGGACCATAAGTAGATCTTCATTCGATCTTGCAATCCATTTCAATAATCATTTCTTAATAATAATCTTTTGGCTACTCAACATAATCTCCGCACTGCACTCAGGGGTACCGGTGTCGCAATCATTACTCCTTTCAAATCAAATTCCGAGGTAGATCTGCAGGGCCTTTCACATATGATTGATCATGTGATAAGCGGTGGAGTGGAATATATTGTTTCGCTCGGAACAACTGGTGAAACTCCTACGCTTAGTAAAGAAGAAAAGATCGCTATTATTCAATACACTTACGAGAAAGTAAACAACCGCGTACCGGTTGTAGTTGGAATCGGTGGCAATAATACACAGGAGCTGATAAATGATCTGCAAACATTTCCGCTGGCAAAGGCCATTGCCGTTTTGAGTGCAAGTCCGTATTATAGCAAGCCTTCGCAGGAAGGGTTATTTGAGCATTATAAAGCATTGGCAGCCGCGTCACCAAGACCAGTGATTCTATATAACGTTCCGGGCAGAACCGGCCGAAACATGGCCGCCGCAACGACGCTCAGGCTGGCAAAGGAAGTTCCGAATATAGTTGGTATTAAAGAGGCGGGTGGAGACATGGCTCAATGCATGCAATTGCTTCGCGACCGGCCGGATGACTTTATGATCATAAGCGGTGATGATGCCCTTACCCTTCCGCAGATTGCCTGTGGTATGGATGGTGTTATCAGTGTGGCTGCGAACTGTTTTGCAAAAGAATTTAGTGACATGGTTCGGTCATGCCTGAAAGGCGATTTCAAACAAGCAAAAACGTTAAACGATAAACTGATTGCCGCATATGAGCTCTTGTTTGCGGAGAACAATCCCGCAGGTGTAAAAGCATTTTGCTCGGAGTTGGGGCTCATCGAAAATTCATTACGATTACCTGTCACACCGGTTACTGCGGCTTTGCATGCAAAAATTCTTACCTTCCTCGGCAAATAGCTAATAGCCAGGACCAGCTTCTAAATTTGACTATATGAAATTTAAATCTTCCATTTTTGTTTGCCTGCTCCTGGTCACCTCTTTAGTTCAGTCACAGCAATACAAACAATTATTTAACGGCAAAGATCTGAAGGGTTGGTATTTGTACCTTCAACCGGGTGTCGGCAGTCAAAATCCCGACAGTGCGTTTATTGTCCAGGACTCTGTTTTATATGTCACGGGGAAAAGCGTCGGATATATAGCAACAGAAAAAGAATATCGCAATTTCCATCTCATAATGGATTTCAAATGGGGTGAAACAAAATATCCACCAAGATTAAAAGAAAAAAGAGACAGTGGAATCCTTTACTACTTTGCAAAAGGGAACAAAGATAAGATCTGGCCAAGGGCATATGAGTGCCAGATCCAGGAAGGAGATTGCGGCGACTTCTGGCTGGCAGACAGTATTGGTATAGACGTGAAAGGAAAACGGTTTATGCGGGAGAGGGTAATCAAAATGACCGATGCTGAAAAACCAAATGGCGAGTGGAACCGGCTCGAGGTTATCGCGGTGAACGGTAAATGCACACATAAGATGAATGGTGTGATTGTAAATGAAGGTACCGGCGCTAACGTTAAATCAGGCAAAATCGCCATTCAAACTGAAGCTGCGGAAATGTATTTCAAAAACATCCGGATTGCCGAAATCACCAGATAATGACGGCGGTTATGGCACTTTGAAAGTGACCCCTTCAATTGCGAGATCCGTATCAGGGAAGATTTCCCTCGCTTCCTGCTGAAAAATATCAAGCTTGTCATACTTCGAGCTAAAGTGCCCGATCAGAAGCCGACCGACCCTCGCTTTTTTTGCGATAGTTGCAGCCTGCCATGTGGTTGAGTGAAAGCGACTATAAGCGCGCTCTGCGAGGTCCTTCAGGTAGGTTGTTTCGTGATAAAGCAGGTCAACATTTTTGATCTTTGTAATCAGATCCTCATCATAGAGAGTATCGGCGCAAAAAGCATAGGATTTTGGCTGCGGTGCCTCTTCCGTTACTGCTTCGTTGAATACAACCTGGCCTTGTTTGGTGATATAATTTTCCCCAAATTTCAGCCTGTCGTAAAATGAAGCCGGAATGCCATGTTGAACCGCTTTCTCGGGATTGATTCGCCTCGGTGCCTTCACCTGCTGAAACCTGAACCCATAACATTCCACCCGATGCTTGGTAGCAAAACACTCAACCTGGAAGCGGTCATTTTTTATCAGCATTTCATCCTTTTCAAGAGCATGGAAATGCAGCTTGTATGGCAAGATCGTATTGGCAGCTTTAAACTGCAAATCAAGTATTTCCTTTAGCGGCGCGGGTGCGAACAGGTATAGTTCGTGTTCCCTTTGAAGCAGACCCATACTATTCAGGAAACCGGGTAACCCGAAATAATGATCCCCGTGCAAGTGAGAAATAAAAATATAATTGATACGTCCCCACCGGATCCGGTACTTAGAAAGTTGCACCTGGGTGCCCTCACCACAATCAACCAGGAACAATTGATCATCGAGCGTCACCAATTGGGCAGTCGGATGCCGGTCGTACGCCGGCAAGGCAGAATTATTCCCTAAAATGGTGACAGCGAGCATTGGCAAATTTATAAGGTAACGATTATCTCAGCTTAATTAACGCGTTAAACATCTACATAAGATTGTAAAATAACAATTTACGAAGAGTCTCGCAACTTAAGATTCAATATTACCAGTAAAATAAGGCAACCATGTGAGTATAAACCACGTTTGTTCTGAAGAGGTCAACAAACCATCTAAATTTTCAGCATGAAATCAAAAACCCGTCTGCTAATCAGCGCTTCAATTCTCCTGTGTTCATTATCCGCCTGTAATAAAGATGATGATGATGAAACTAATCCAAATGTCATCAGTAAAAGTGGTCTTGCAGTGTCTGGCTCACAGGAGGTGCCCGTAAAAACCACTCCTGCAACCGGAACATTGGATGTAACTTATGATAAAGGCACCAAAATGCTTTCATTTACGGTCAACTACCAGGGACTATCAGGAACGCCAACCGGTGCTCACATACATGGAACGGCTGCCAAAGGAGCAAACGCAGGGATCAAGTATGATTTTTTCTCCATTTTTCCGAAGACGGTGGCGGGAACATTTACCAATACTATTATGGTTGATGGAACCCAGATCAAAGAGGACAGTTTGCTCGCCGGCTTTTATTACGTAAACATACATACGCCAACAAATCCGGGCGGGGAGATTCGGGGTCAGCTGGAATTTAAATAATCAG
>Ga0190273_10000793_pt1 | contig 11444 bp, 11 predicted proteins | sample Popmic504IS_FD_134513 | JGI IMG/M metagenome (GOLD analysis project Ga0190273, IMG submission 134513) | Populus adjacent soil microbial communities from riparian zone of Shoshone River, Wyoming, USA - 504 IS | ecosystem: Environmental > Terrestrial > Soil > Riparian zone > Trees stand | place...
CAGTATGTATTGATTCAAGTTCCGTGGCAGTTTGTCCTTCGGTAATCCGGATGCCTGAAGTCTCAAGCTCCGGAGATAAGCAAATCACTGCCTGGTTATCCAACTTCATTTTATCAATTTTCGAAATCAGCTCAGTAAGATCAGTAATTGCCAATGCAATACCGCCAATACTTTCAAGCATGGTCGTAAACTTCTGAATTTTTGCAAAGCTGGAAATTTCAGACGGATGGCTGGGCAGCTCCGGCATTAATCTTCGCGCCGGTTTATTGGCTGTTATCTGGCTTAATATTCTCTCGCGTGAGTTCATCTTGATATTAACTGCTATGATTTTTTTGCTTGTTTTTAAAATACCATTGCCTGAAGCTGTTTGCAGGGGCCACGGGCATTTCTCTTTCTCTATACCAGGGATTTAACTTTCGTGACTCAAACAACCCGGGGAACAAACGAAGCAACCAACGGCCCGAATATCCCGCAAACCTGTATAGCGCCGGGTGACTCAGAATGGTGGCCATCACTCTCATCATAAAAGTTTTGTCTTTGCCAGTATAGCCTTCTGTCGCAAGCACCTGCCGCCATTTCCAAAGTTGATTATGGATATCAATTTTTACAGGACAAACATTGGTACAAGATCCGCAAAGCGTTGACGCAAATGGCAGATCAGCGTTTTTTTTCATATCCATGTTAGGAGATAGTATAGCGCCGATTGGGCCCGCCACGGCATTGTGATAGCTATGTCCCCCGCTTTTGCGATATACAGGACAGGTGTTGAAACAGGCAGCACACCTGATGCATTTCAAAGAGCTCCGAAAATCTGAACGACCAAGTTGCCGGGTTCGGCCATTGTCAACAATAACAATATGCATTTGTTGCCCACGACGCGGACGATGAAAATGACTCGAATATGTGGTAATTGGCTGCCCCGTAGCACTACGGGCGAGCAAACGTAGAAACACGCCAAGATCAGCGGCCCTCGGTATCACTTTTTCGATCCCCATGCAGGCAATATGAACAGATGCAGCATGCGCACCGAAATCCGCATTGCCTTCATTAGTGCAAACTACAAAGCCACCGGTTTCCGCAATGGCGAAGTTTATCCCCGTAATAGCCAGCTGTGATTGAATAAATTTATCACGAAGATGTTGTCTTGCAGCTTCGGTAAGATATTGCGGATCATTATTGCCTTTTTCTGTTCGAAGGTGTTCATGAAACGTTGCACTCACATCTTCCTTTTTCAGATGAATGGCCGGAAGCACAATATGGCTTGGCGATTCCTTTCGTAATTGAACGATGCGCTCCCCAAGATCGGTATCTATTACTTCTACACCTTGTTGAACGAGAAATTCGTTCAGATGGCACTCCTCGGTTAACATCGATTTGCTTTTTACAATTCGCCTAACCTCATTCTCCTTTATGATGCGGTAAATTATCTCATTATGCTCCTTTGCATCTGCGGCCCAATGAACCTTAATGCCGTTCGCTATTGCACGTTGTTCAAATAAAGAGAGATAACTATCAAGCTCCGAAAGTGTATGATCTTTAATGTCTGATGCAAGCTGGCGCAAAGTTTCCCACTCGGGAACAGTATGCGCGGCCCGATCCCGTTTTTCCCTTACAAACCATAAGGTTTCATCGTGCCAGTCGGTTCTTTTCTCATCTTTGATAAAGGCGGCAGCCGCGCGGGAATGATCAGTTACTGACATGCGCGGTATGATTTAAGATTTCAGCAATATGGATCGTCCTGACAGCGCTGCCTTGTCGCCTAAGTATCCCTTCCAGGTGCATCAGGCAACTAACATCTGTACCGGTGATATACTGAACATCGTTTGCATTGTGTTCACGGAGCCGATCCTTACCCATCTTAACAGAAACGGCTTCTTCGAAAACACAGAACGAACCACCAAATCCACAACATTCATCCGGTCGGACTGGCATTGAAAAACGCAGACCATCTACCATTTTCAACAGTTGTTCCGGTTTGGAAAAGGCGGGACTTACCAGCTCAGACATTGAGGACAAAAATAAACCCCGCTGTCCATGACAACTAACGTGAACGCCTACTCTAAACGGGAAGCTGGCGTTGAGTTCTTTAACCTGCAGTATGTCGACAAGAAACTCAGTTAATTCGTAAGACGTCCGGCGGATATTCTCTGCTATGTCCGGCTCGTTTGCACTCTGTAAATGTTCACGGATATGTAATATGCAGCTTCCGGATGGCGATACGATGTAATCCAATCCGCGAAAATTCTCAATAAAATTTCGTTCACATCCTCCGCTGAGTTTGGCATACCCGCTATTCGCCATGGGCTGCCCGCAACAGGTTTGATTGGGCGGGTAAATGACTATACAACCAAACTTTTCCAGCAATTCCATAGTGGCAATTGCCACCTGCGGATAAAACTGATCGACATAACAGGGGATAAACAAGCCGACTTTCATAAAGTGGGCAATTTATTTATTACACGTGAGAAGTTGCAATAAATCGTTGACCAGCGTGATGACTGACTCTTTATACCGTCAACCCAACATTAACAAATCCTTTGATGGCCCCGTGTAAAGCCGCAACCCACTGACAGTTCGGTGTTTGCACACTGAATATAGTAGATCTTAGGCTGGTTATGCCTTGTACCTGCTTTAATGTTGTAACATTAATTTGGTAAGTCACAAGATCCTGGCTAGCTTTGCTAACGCAGTTAGGAAGATTAACAGTGATAAATATGGGAAGATTAGAACGTAGGCAGAGACAAAAGGACGAAGTATATGAATCAATACTTGAGGCCGCTTGGAAGCTGGTAAAGGAAGAAGGCTGGCAGGGATTGTCGATACGAAAGATTGCGGAAGCCATTGAGTATAGTATACCGGTCATTTATGATCATTTCGAAAACAAAGAGGCTATACTCAGGGAGTTTACAAAAAAAGGTTTCGTGCTTTTGAATGATAAGCTTACGACTGCGGCAGGCGCAAATCAAGAGCCAGTAATGGGCCTCCGGGCAGTGGCATCAGCGTATTGGAATTTTGCCGTAACCTACCCGGAATATTATCACCTGATGTACGGAATGGGAATGCCGGGTTGTGAGATGGTTAACGAGATGCCTGAGGTGAAAGCATTAACCGTGACTTTAGGGCGCGCGATCGAAATGCTCTACCCCGACAAGAGTATCAGCGCAGCTGAAGGCCTGGTTAAAATGAAGAGTTTCTGGTCAATGTTACATGGCCTCGTATCAATACAAATGATGTCGCAGGAACGCACAACCACTGACATAACGAGTCCTGTATTAGCAGAATCAGTAAACAATTTCCTGGCCGGTATCCGCTTTAAAACAAGTCCAGATCAGGGCCGGATCAGGTAAACGGCGCCTGGCTGTGAGTTGCAAAACCAGTAGCGGGCGAATGATTCAATTATCATAGTCAAACAAACATTTATTATAAACTTTATAAACCAATTATTATGGCAAGTACAACCTGGGCGATAGATCCCACACATTCAGAAATACATTTCAAAGTAAAACATCTGGTAATCTCTACCGTAACCGGAACATTTAAATCCTTTCATGGCACGTTGATCTCGGATACGGACGGATTCGAAAATGCAAAAATCAGGTTTAGTATTGATGTGGATAGCATCGACACGAACCAGTCGCAACGTGATGCGCATCTCAAATCTGCTGATTTTTTTGAAACGAGTACGTACCCAACCATAGATTTTGAATCAACTTCATTTACAAAAATCAAGGGTGATGATTTTAGATTGTCTGGAAAACTGTCGATGCACGGAATCAGCCGGCCGGTAGATCTCGACGTTGAATATGGCGGTGCAGAGAAAGATGGATATGGCAATCTGAAACACGGATTTGAAATAACAGGCAAGATCAACCGAAAAGAATTCGGACTCACTTATAATTCTGTGACTGAAGCTGGTGGACTTGCCCTGGGTGAAGACATCAAATTTACCGCTAATATCCAGGTAGCAGAGTTGGTAGCCGAACCCGCATAATGCTGATAATCATTACTCTGCAAATTTCTTATCCAATTACCTGTGTGGCATAATATTTTAGTAATTATCGAAACGTTTGTTATGGATAAATTAGAACTAAAAGGCAAATGGAACGAACTAAAGGGAAAAGTCAAGCAGGCTCATGGAGATTTAACCGATGATGATTTGAAATACGAAGATGGAAAGGATGATGAATTGTTAGGTCGCCTCCAACAGAAATTAGGTAAGTCAAAAGACGAATTGATTACCTGGCTGCGAGGGTTAGGTTAAGACTTTTGCAAATTGTCGTTTGACAAATAATTAAAGGTGGTTGTGCTTGCATGACCACCTATTTTTTTAAATAATTGTTACTGAAACAACAATGCTACTGAACAAAAATACTATCAAAACAATGATGCTACTGAAACAACAATGCGACCGAGACAACGATGCGACCGAGACAATGCTGCTACTGAAACAGCAATGCTGCTGAAGTTTAATAAATCCCGATATTTGAAATTACAGGCGAAGCCTTGCTATCGGTGATGCTTATACGAATTTCGTTAGCCATGACTGGTTCAAAAGCCTTGATGCATTTATAGCCGATAGTAGTGCCGGTTGTTAGCGGTCGCCATTCGCCGCCCTGCCTCACAGCGACCGAGAATGATTTTACTCTTTGCCCAAGTTTGATGTATTCCTGAAGCATGATATACCGGATGGTTGTGGGTGTCTTGAGGTTTATCGTGATATCTGCTGTTCGGGTATCATCGTCACTGGCCCAATAACTTTCTTTTTGATTATCAAGCATATTCCCGGGACCAAAGTCGGCAACGCTGTTTCCACGTGTGTTGGTAACTGTTATAGAAGCACCGGAAGCAAGGTTAGTTTTGAAAGCAGCGTCAACCAGGGCCCTAAATCCTTTTAAGGATCTAACATCATTCTCATGGATCAGGCCGCGTCGGTCGGGGGGAAGATTGAGCAGGAGATTCGAACCACGGCCTACGGAAGTAAGATAAATCCGGAACAGTTCTTCCGGTGATTTCACCAAAGAGTCTTCCTTAGCATGATAAAACCATCCCGGGCGGATTGAAACATCTACCTCGGCCGGCACCCACTGTTGTCCGCCCTCAGAACCCGTATTCAATAAGTTTTCGATGCCGGATTTTCCGGCATAAAGCGTGTCGGTGGTTATAGTGTTCCAGTTAGTTTCACCAGCCAGGCCCCGTTCATTTCCTACCCACCTGATGTCGGGTCCGGCATCGCTGAAAAACATCACGCCTGGCTGGATTTCCCTGATCATGTTCAACGTTCGTGGCCAGTCGTAGTATGTTGCACTATTTATTTTCCGGGTTTCATTGGCGCCCCCATAGTAACCTTTTCCACCATTGGCACCATCGAACCACATTTCGAACACCGGACCATAGTTGGTGAATAGTTCCTTCAACTGGTTACGATAATATTCAATGTAGGCAGGCGTGCCGTAATCTGATCTGTTTCTGTCCCACGGTGATAAGTATACGCCGAACCTGAGACCTGCGTTTTTGCAGGCATCAGATACTTCTTTAACGATATCACCTTTTCCGGCCTTATACGGACTATGTGCTACCGAATGTTGAGTATAGCGCGAAGGCCATAAACAAAAACCATCATGATGTTTTGTTGTTAGTATCAACCCCTTGAAGCCGGCTTGTTTTATAATAGCAGTCCATTGGTTTACATTAAGCGATTGGGGATTAAAGATTGCGGGATTCTCATCGCCCATTCCCCATTCAAGATCGGTGAATGTATTTGTAGTGAAATGAACAAAAGCATTCATTTCCATTTGATGATATAGTAATTGTTTTGCGCTTGGAACAGGCAGCACGGGTGCCGGTGGTTTTACCACAACCCCTCTCGCTCCTACTGGCTTTTTACTGAAGGCAGGCAAAATGATGCATGCTGCAATCAAAGTAATTGCAATGACCCGGAGTAAGTTTTGTGTGTTGTACATCATCAGCTAAGTTTTGTTACCAAACGGTTTTTGGGGCGCTCCTACTTCTCGATCATCAGGAATAAACCCGAATAAAAATCGTCCCGGATTGTGTGAACCCTGAATAGTTGCAGGGCTACCAAATACGGTAAAATAAGAATGAAGAAAAAATAGCGCAGCGGTTTAAACCGGATACCAAAAACTTTTTTCTTAAGAATGTCCCAAACTACAATGTATCCGTTTCCAATGCGTATGCTTTTGACGGAACTAAACATTGCAAATTTTGACCTTAACATTTTTTCAGTGAATCGGATATTATCAGTGTGATCGCGATATACAAACGGTACGCTTACAATCGCAGTACCACCTGGTTTAAGCAGCCTGTAAATTTCATTTATTGCCAGCTCGTAGTGATTAAGGTACTCAAATACTTCAATGCAGATCAAACTATCAAATGCACCGTCGGGAAAATCAAGGCCGCGTTCTATATCACCATATTGCACCCCTAGTTTTTCATTAACCAAAAGATCAACAGAGGTGACGGTTGCGTTAAAAAGATGGTTGTATCTGGGGTTTAGTGCTCCTACATCAAGCAGGGAACCGCTGATATGATGCGCATGTTTTGCAATAAGGTGTTCAAGTAAGATCCTGTGATATGTTTTATAAACATACTCTGAAAAACGCATATTGGTGTTAAGCTTAAAGGGGTGTTGAGAGAAGCTGCCAGCAGTTATATGGATTTGATACTGCTTATTTCAGAAGTCCCGGTAAGCTTTCCGTTTTTGTTGAATGATTCGGTTTTAACGACACCGAAGCCAGGTGCATACCATTCCGACCCTTTGATTCGTACAGGAATCCGGATACCGGCTGCGCGCGTAATAAGTTCCATGTCATAGGTAATCTTGATACACTTCCAGGTGCCGGCAGGCGTGGTAATGCTTTCCTCTGCCTCGGCTTTACGGTTCCTGACGAAGATTTCTATATCCTGTACGATTGAGCCCTGATCAACAGACATTGCAAACTGTGCATTCTCAAGTTTATCACCGGCTTTCAGATTGCGCGGGTAAGGGAGATAAACCTTTTTACTACTCGCCTCAAGGTTACCGGTTGGAGAAACAGGCCCGGCCGGCATAGTAAGTTTCATATCAATATAAAGATTGTCGCCATCGCACCTGATATTTGCGGCTCCCTCAGATATTACCTTTCCTTTCTTATCATAAACTTTTTGTTTAACAGCCGCTTCAGAACCGTTATCGACAGTTTTAACATCGCCGACAGTAAATTCTGTTTTCAGACTCAGTTTCCCTTTGTCATCGAAGTGGGACTGTTCCACCGTTGACTTTGGTTTCATAAAATAATACGTGTTGCAAACCTGCGCCGGAGATGCAAAAACTGATACAAGGCCAATAACTAAAATGATCACTGATTTCATGTTGTATGTTGATTTATTTTTGGAAGATAACGAATTGAGTCAAGGAGCAACACAATGAGTATTGACAACCTGGTCAGTTTGCCTGCACTGCTGTATTCATAAAAGTTTTTTATTGTTTTATAAGCTTAAGCGTTTTCATAAAAGTTCCTTGTTTTACTTTTAATAAATATAATCCTGGTTTGAATGCACCAGCTTCGATATTATAAATACCACTTCCCGGAACGTTGCTCTTGTACACAAGCCTGCCATCTTCACTGTATAACTGGAGATCAGCCTTGCCTGTCTGATTAAGCGAAAGATATAATTTAAATTCACTTTTTGATGGGTTTGGAAAAACGTCTGCTATCTCCGGCTTTACGGGTCTTTGCTTTACAATTGCCGCAACATCAGTTTCGCTAAGCACCTGGGTGCCGGTAACATCATTTTTACAAACGTTGGCACTGGCAGAAGCGAGATCAAACCGGGTGAAGCCGAAGTTGTCTTCCCAGTCCAGTATCACAATATTTGGCACTTGTTGATTTCTAAAATACCCGGTTCTTGTAGTGAAACTTGTTTCCCCTGGTGGAACCGTTAACTTATCATCCTGCGAAAAGCCGGTGAGAAACCAGTGCACCTTTACTTCAAAGGGATTTGGATTTATTATTTTCCAGTTTCTGGCCTTTGCCGGATCGTCGGAACAAACGGCAACCAATTCCAGATTTTTTATATAGAGATTCGGAAACCTCACTTCACCAACAGATTGCTCTGCTCTTATTAACCCTGTTCCGGTATTGTAATCAAACCCTTTGTCAAAACCAGCGGTATACCTGTTGTCGAGGTCGTAAGTTTTTGCCGCCATAATTCCACGTATCTGGGCCGGAGTGAGCGTATTCAGTTTCTGGGCATCTATCATGAGTGCCGCCACCCCGGCAGCATGCGGTGCAGCAGCAGACGTTCCATAAAAGTTCGGGAGTTTATCTGCATCCGCCGGATCATCAGAATAAAAGAAAGACGTGTTGCCGCCGTCCGGCGCTGTGAGATCGGGTTTTTTACGGACAATCGCCGGAACACGCATTCCATTATTGTCGAAATAGATACGCGTACCGCCAAGTGATGAAAATCCCTCAATAATCGCTGTATCCCGGCCATACGCCGGTGCTGTTCTATACCATGCGGCCGCCGTTGATATAGCTCCCGCGCTATTTGAGTGCCCGACAATGGTTGGAGCAAACTGCCCGGGGATTTGCACATCAGAATAAAAGGCACCGTCATCATGCATGATATATTTCAGACGTGTTGGATTCGGCCCTTCATATTTCACGATGCTTATAAAAAATGTGTTGCTTGGGTAACTGTTATAGAAGTATGCAAATTCAATAGGATCGCCTGAATATATATTAGCGTCTACAGACTGTGCGACAAGATTACCGGCGACATCAAATATGTATACATCCAGATCTGACTCTGCACCAACCCCGCCTGCTGAAAAGAAAGGATCATCCCATTGAAAGCCAATAGAAAAATCCCCACCAAGCGGAACAAATACCGGCTGATAATATATGGGTTTTGCGCCGGGCGCAGCAAAATTGTGCGCAGTTCCGTATCCTGCTCCAACCGGCTCAAAACTACTTGGCCGGTAAACACTTTCATAAGACCGGTTCGCAAAATTACCGGCGGCAGAAAAGTATGACACTCCTTTCTTGGCTACCTTATCAATCGCCTGGGCAATGATTCCATCCTGAAAATAAGGTTCATTAAAATAATATACATCATCCGTTATCACCTGGCACCCTTTCGCAGCCAGATCTATAATGCCCTGTGCAAAAGCACCATCACCCAAAAAAGCAGTATTAAATAAGATTTCCGCGCCAGGTGCCACGTCGTGGACAATCTCGGCCATTGCCCTGCCTTCATCGATTCCACCTGAGTCAAGATCAACCAGCACCTTTACCGGTTTCTTATGATTGAATGGATTCTTTGCCCCCGGAAGCTCGCCGTTACGAACACCTGTCTCAGCACCATGGAGATTATCATAACTGTCTGATAATATTCCAACTTTAACGCCGCTCCCGTCAACCTTAAATTTTCTCCGGGCCAGGTACGAGCCCTGTGCTGTATCACCTTCGCTATACACAGTCGGAACTGGTGCCGGCATCATACTCTTATCCTTAATGGCAGGTTGAATTTTTTCCTGGTGCCTCGGCTTGTATGCGGGCTTGATGATGCGCAACTGGGTTGCCTTCTCTAACAGTGGCAGGGAGCTGATAGGAATCAGTGCAGAAATCACCCGACCATAAGCGCCGGTAATTGTCGCGCCAGCTTTCTCAAGTTCCTGTCGTGCTTCGGCCTGGTTGCCTGAAACGGTAGCATCAATAACAACTTTTCCATCAAATACCTGTATCAACTTTTGATGACCATTGGCTACGCCCGGTGAAGGTTTTGCAAGGGTTGAAATATCGCTTGTATCGGTTCGTGTAATAAGTTGCCGTAATTCCGGGCTCAATTTAGATTCGGTTTTATCTGGAGCCATCTTAGGTCGGTTCCCTTTTTCTAGTCGGGGACTGCCGGAAACCTGGGCTGAGGATGGGGTAAGGGTAAACAAAATAATGCCTGCACTACATAAGTAGGTAAGTAAAATTTTCTTCATAGATAAGTATTAAGCGTTTATTTGGAAGGGGCGATGGGAGAGGATAGTGGAAGCTTTCTCTTATTCTAATGTACGAGTTCCGGGGATAATAAAAAAAATATAGTCTTGGCACTATCAACCCATTAATAAGAAACGCCGGGCATGTTTGCCCGGCGCTACCTGAGTTTAAAACCTGGAACTTTTGTCGTGTTATTCTTTACCTTGCTGAAGACCCCGTCCCGTCTTATGCTGTAATTCCTCGATTTTTTTTGACGCTTCGGCTTTTGTTAATTCTTCATCAATTGATTCACCTGCTTCCGAAGCCAGGGTGTTGAGGTAAGAACTTTGTGCACCTGTCATTGGCTCGGCACCGGTTGTCCAGTTATCCGGATTTTTGATAGTGTTATCACCTGCGATTCCATTGTCATTCTGGACACCCTGATTGTTGCCGGCATTTCCCGCTTTATTATCTTCGTTATTCATACTAAGTATTTTAGTATTATCCCTTCAAAAATAAAGCCACTCTCAAAGTTCCGGAAGTTTTTCCCACTCCCATGCTTCATTTTTCATTTTATTATCCGGACGTGGGGTCCGCCCGCGGATAGTATATACTGCATGATACTTTAAAGCTTCGGAAGGCATTTCATAATCAAGAATAGCCTTATACCTTTCTTCGCTGAGTTCATCGTTCAACCATTCAACAGAAAGATCCCTTGGTAAAAATAAAGGCATCCGGTATTTATTGTCGCCGCCATTATGAATCTTCATCATAACCGCGTTTGCATTCCGGGTAATTAAGGTAAAAGTAAATCGCTTCAGCATCTCCCCGGTATCGGTATCCGGCAATTCAGTAACTGAATATAACCCCGGAAGAAAAAAAACCGGCTGCTCATGAAGCTGAATAAAATATGGGACCTTCTTTTTCCAACCCAAAACTTCACGATGTTCATAAATGCCTGATACCGGAATCAGGCAACGCCTGTTCCTGATCTTATACCAGTAACTTTTGTTGTCTTCCAGAATCCGTTCACTTCTGGCATTTAACATCGTGTTTCGCTGTGAAAGAAAAGATTTCTCTTCCTTTACATAAAAGGGTATACAACCCCACTCCATTAACCGGCAATGCAACTCAGGATGCTCGCGGTGTTTATAAATAATCGGATGCTCGCCGTAGCCATGGGCCATTATGTGGGTGGTTGCATCGAAGTTTATGGAGATCTGTGAATCATAAATTACGTCAGGTATATAATCACCTAACTCTTTTATGTTTACCGTAAAAGAAATGTCATAACACATGTGTCGGCTACTTTTCGAGTTCTTCAAATTTAACCCTTATAACCTGTTTTGCATGTTTTAATACGATAAATAGTTCGCCAAAAATCAACTGAACACTTGGCCGCATGGTGGCGTCCCTGTCAATGCGCCAGTTGGTATTAGTAGTTATGTATTCCCTCATTTTATCCTTGTA
>Ga0190273_10000794_pt1 | contig 11436 bp, 7 predicted proteins | sample Popmic504IS_FD_134513 | JGI IMG/M metagenome (GOLD analysis project Ga0190273, IMG submission 134513) | Populus adjacent soil microbial communities from riparian zone of Shoshone River, Wyoming, USA - 504 IS | ecosystem: Environmental > Terrestrial > Soil > Riparian zone > Trees stand | place...
AAGTCGATATCATTGTTTACCAGTCGCTGCAATTCTTTGCCATAGTTCGACGTCCATCCCGGCCCGGCTATCACCAGCTTTGGTATGATAGTTCCTACATTTGATAGATTTTCTTTATTGTAAGACAGATACAGATTTTTATAAGCTTTCAACAAAATGTCGACTCCCTTTTTTATGTTGATTCTACTTAAAAAGAAAATGTATTCGTAATTTTTTACAGCAGGACACTTGTTGTAAAATGCTTGTCCAATGTCTACGGTGTTGTTCGGTGGTGGTAGAATACCAAGGCCAACGACGGTCTCTCTGGCTGGGTTGTATGGAGTAAAGGTATGCTGTGCAAGAAGTTGTTCTTCTTTACAGGTAAATAATATTTCATCCGCAGCTTTTACAATGGATTTTTCAATAAGCTTCCAGAAAAGCCAATTTCTTATTGCCTTAATCTTTCGGTCTTTGGCCTTTTGAAAATAGGGATCCAGCATTCCATGAGGCATAACCAGAAACTTTGGTTTCGCCCATTTCTGTTCCGATGATTTATTTCTTGAATATTCCTCCATAGCTTTATACAAAGCGAAGCCTGTATACTGCCATAATCCGTGGAGGATGACGGCATCAAATCGACTTAAATTGTCCCGTAAAAAAGGTCTGAGGTATTTACTATATCCCCATGGACCGGACCTTGGGCCCACGGCATGAATAGTATGCGGCATACTCCGAATAAAAGGATCGGATTTCTGATCAAGGGATACTATCTCACTAAACACACCTATTTTACTTAAACCGGCTATCATTAAATTTACCGCCTGAGGAAGTCCACCTGCCTCCGGATTCATAGAAACTATCACGTGCAACACACTTCGCTGGTTTTTCACTAGTGCCGTTTGGAGTTGGGAATTACAGACAGGTTGTTTTCGCTAAGAAAATTTTGATTGATTAACATTTGAATATTGTTGATGGCAAAATCATAATGAAATTTTTCAGTTACAGAACGATAATTTCTTTCTATCAGCCCAGCGTAATCATCATAATTTGACAGAATTTGTTGCAGCTGTCCAAATGGATCGTTCCAGTCAACACTTATAAACGGATCATAATCGAAAAGGTGTTTTGTTTCCAATGGAATTTCACCAACAATTAAACATTTGGATGCCATGGCTTGCAGATATCGCAATGTAATGGTTGAAACATTTCCTGCCTGCTCAGGATGGGTAATATTTTTGGGGAAACAAATGCAGATTTTGGACTTTGACAGAGCAACTTTGAATTGGTCCCAGCTTGGAAACTGAAGTGCCTCGGGTTTTACTCCTTTCAATGCAACATCAGTTGATTCGTTTAGCTTTTCAAACTGGTAATTCAAATTGTTACTTTCACACAATTTGGAAATCCGGTCGTGATATTTCCGATACACCCTTCCAAATGATAAGACGTCAATCGATCGATCAACTGTCGGCCTTATATAGTAGTCACCCGGATTAATGCTTTCAGGTATCCAATGCACCTCACAGCCCGGAATATTAAGTGCTTTAAAATATTCCGACGCTTGTCTACTTGAGAGCAATAATAAATTGATTTTAGCAGCAATGACCAACTCTTCAAATGATTTATACTTGGGTTCCCAAACGTCATACGTCCATAAAACCCGGTATCTGTCACCAAACGTGAAATAGGGAAACGTTTTGGAAAATAAATAGATTTCGTAGGGTAAACCAAGGCTAATGTTGATGCTGTTCTTTTTGATGTGCTTTAGTATCGGCCGGGATAGGTGGTGCAAAAATGTGTAAACGCGCGAAGAAATCTTCAGGGGTTTAAACAGATGTGGACCATTAACTGACTTCCAGGTGCTGTTCTGTGTACAATAATCTTCGAAATCGTTTAACAATAGTAAATCGGGTCTTTTACTATCGAAGCGTGATTTAATTAATGAAATAGTTGAATTATGCAAAGAGGTTAGTATTATAAATTAGTGTGAACAATTTTCTTATAAATGGTTTCCACTTTTTCGAGGACTATTTCTTTGTTGAACTGCTTGGCATGTTCAACCCCTTTGCTGATAAGTACCTCCCGGTCGGACTGGCTTAAATTAACAATACTATTAATGGCATTCGCCCCTTCAAGTTCCCATGTCTCATCCCTATTCGCCAAAAACGGTTTCGATGAGATATAAGTTCCAAAATTTCCACCAACTTCAGTCATGGGCGCCTGATTAGTGGTAATAACAGGGCAGCCGCATGTTAATGCTTCCGCTATGGGCCAGCCAAATCCTTCAGCTAAAGAGGGGAACAACAATACGATTGCCCCGCTATAGAGCTGTTGCAATTGCATGTCAGACAAGTTCGAAAGTGGGATCACCTGTAATTTCGGGTGCTCGCTCAAGATGGCTAAAACATCTGGGGTGAAACCCTCGCCAACCATGATAATCGGGAGCACCTTTTCCGCCAGAGTAGTCCATCGTTCATAGATTTCGATTACACCTAATCTGTTTTTATACCACAAATTACTCCCGACATTTAAGATGTATCCGTCAGTAAGATTATACCCGGTTAAACTGCTAATAAAAGATCTTGCTTTAACGACGTCAGACTGTTTGAAACTCTCTGATACACCATTATAAACCACATCTGAGTACTCAATAGACTTTACTCCGATTGATTTAAGATCGAGTTGAGTTTTTTGAGATACAGTGATGAAATTTTTGCCCTTTGATAAACCTGCCCGAATGTAACGTTGATAAATTCTGCCCGTGATTCCAAGTCGATTTCGCGGATTATCATCTGAAAGAGATATTTGGGAAAGAAAGTCATGACAATGGATTACGTGCGGCTTTGTTACTGCAAGTGGTATCCAGGGACCCTGCGCCTGGTCTGTGAAGACAAATAGAGTTTGTTTGTTGCACCCTCTCATTTGTTTTCGTACAGTTCGTGGAAAAATAACATATTGATCAATATAACCTAACCACTTTTTCAATCTATTAAATGGCAAATTAAAAAATAATGGCCTGGGTGTCCATATTTGGACCTGATGGCCCCGTTCTTTCATTCCGGTTGCAAGCATGTTCACATAGCGTGGCATACTTGTGAAACCTTTTACCGTTTTATTTGCAAAGAAAGTGGGGTTTGAAAAAAATACGATAGACATCATACTAGTGGGACGGGTGTATTTGAAGCTCCGGCTCGTGTCTCGCAGTTTGACCCGCAAACAGTGTTAGCAATATCTTTTTGCACACATCTTCGTTACCTAAGCCGAGACTCCTGATTTTCGCTGCGCCTGCTGACCGGATTGATGTGGCTTTTGGTTCATCTAAGAGCATCTGCTTACAAAGCGCGGCGCATTCATTTGCATCGGACCAGAATATAGCCTCTTCCCCCTCTTTGTAAAGTGATAAATGTTCCTCCGTTCTTTCAGCGCAGAAAAGGCCGCCTATAAATGGTATTTCCATTGATCTTTGAGTATGTTGGTCCCTGTTCCCTTTTGACAATAATCCAAGACAAACTTTGGAGGCCTGGATAGCGGCAACATAATCTCTCCCGCTGATCGAATCTCCTTTATGGAAGGGTTTTAACTCTTTCCATAACGGGGACTTGTACCAACGACTTCCCCAAATACTGATTGGAATACCGTGCTTTATCAGCTCCCTTATAAACACATCCCGATGCTCATTTCTCATCCAGGTGCCAATAAATACCACGTCGGACCTAAATCTCAACGGGATTTCAGTAATATCCAGGAACGGTTGATGAAACACTTCATCATATGACATAAAGACCCGCAGGACACGCTTTGCACCAATATTGTAAAATTCCTGGACGTTCATAGTTCTCATTACCACGCATAAATCATAATGCTTTATTGCGCCAAGTAATAATTTGAATCTGTTACCATCTCTTTTACCAGTTGGATCATCATTGTTATATAATACAATTGGGCAACCAATGCGTTTGAGATATAGCAGGCAACTTTCATTCAACAGTTCGCCACTGTTCACCCAAATTACATCGGGTTTTGCGGAACGCGAAACCAACTTTTTGATGAAACCTAATACTTTGTTTTGAAGAAATATAAATCCACTGTGGTAATGGAAGGCCTGAATATATTTGGAAGGTGTCGATCGAAAAATGTTTTCAAAGATGTCACCAATTATTACCTGGTGCCCCAACCTTTGCAACGCTGCCGCCCGATGATATGAGGTAGAAGAGGACTGACTATCTCCCAGATATAATATGGTCATACTAAATATTCTCCAGACGTTTTGTTGGTTGCTGCCTAGTTACTTTGTGGTCGAGAAGCCCACTGCCTGTTATAAGTACTGAGGTTATAAACCTGGTGAAATGAAATATAAGAAAATAAAGAATTATCATTTGAATCCAATCGCGAACCAGAAATACGCCCATGGTTGCAACGCTTTCGAAAGGCAAGTATCTAAAAATGGAGTCAAGCGTTAGCATTGCGCAAACACTAAATCTGATTTGGAATTTGCTTGTATCCGCCTTACTTTTTTTCTTCAAAAATAATTTATCAAATAGAATGAAAACGGGAATTATACCTATGCCTAAAATAGCAAGATACCACCATCCGAAAGCAGCCATTCCGGTTCCTGCAAAGTGACCCGTTCGAAAACCCCCAAGTGTTTCTTCTGCTGCACCAGCAGAGAAGTATAAATAATCTCCCATAGATACACTTTTCACAAACTGTTTGTCTACTTCAAGACCCGTTTTATCCAATATTGGCTGAGGTAACGTGGCTAGAAAATATTCTAAGGTGAAAGCCTGAAAATCTTTGTTAGCAAGCCCAACTTTTGAGGCCTGCACTAAACTTGCATCACTAAATTTCAGATTTGAGAACCTTGCCGTTAATACGTTGTTCAGGTATCGTTCATCCCAATCGTCCTGTGACTTATTGTCGGCAATTCGTCGGGCATTTATTGCCTCTTTATCTGTAAAGGCAACAAGAGTTTTCGAGATTAATTCGGAAGCCGGCAAATCCCGTCTTTGTTCTCGTACGTTGACCATAGCTGTACCTAAATCTGCTATTGGGCCGGTAACAATAAAAAAAATAGCAACACAAAGCAGCGCATTCTTCATTGTGAAGACTTTCTGATCGAAAACGCCAAGTAATAATCCCAACAAATATGCGAATCCTACCGAAGAAAAACCAATCATAAAACCACCCCTACTATTTCTACCAATGCTTATTGCAAAGAGTACTAAGGTAAATAGTACCATCCCGATAAGGGTAGTCTTAGTCAGCTTTTCAGATTTCCCATAAAGTTTGCCGAAAGGGATAAAAAATGGCGCGTATGAAAAAGGAATCAATGCCTGGATGAACTTATCAACGGCCGTCCCTGTCACCTCCCAGCCAACATTTGGAGCTCTCAGGAAAGAATAAAACGTTGCTGAAATACCTATCGCGCCCATTATCCATAACTGTAAGCTTTTCGGAGCCTGAAAAAAATTGCCTTTTTCAAGAAAAGAATATTTTCGAACTCCGGGATTGCGGTAGAGTTGACGGTAAATAAGGTGCCCGATAACTATGACTATAAAAGACAAAAGCGAATGTTTAAAGACCTCAGCCGGCAACTCGAGATTGAATGTTAACGGTTTATTTTCTAAGAGAGTGAATAAGAGGGCAAAGTAATATTGCGTACTTCCAAACCCAATGACTAAAAACGATGACAAAGGATATCTGCTGATGATGTCTTTTGTTAAAAAGAAAAGAAGTAGGATAACCCAAACTACTATTACGCACGTGACCGCAAAGAAGTTAATAAGTGAAGGAAATAAAATACACTGACAAGCTGATAGAATTAAAAGCAATATGGTAGATCCATTCTTAAAATTTACAAGGAAACTATTTCCGGTCATATGAGGTATACGTGTCCCAATTTTTAAATCTCTACCAAACTTCGCCATAATTTTCGTTTGTATTATACTTCGGGGGTGATAAATTCCTTTGCAAGTTTGACGGTGTATTTTTGATTCCCATTGAAAAGCGCATAAGGTAAGCACACTAGTAGCTGTTTGAATTTAGGCCAGATTATAACAGATTGACTTTGGACAAAATTCTTCAGGTACGTAAATTTTCCGTTTACCGCAGATTTTATAGCCGTCCGATAATGAAAGGAACAAATTTCATAATTAAAATAGTCAATCAACCTGGTTTTGCTATACCGAGTAGAAAGACTTTCAATCAGCCTCTCATAAATTTCTATGTGTTGTGTAAAGAGTTCTCCATTCGTGCTCAGAAAGTTTGATGCCACATTTTTATGTCTGCGAACAAACACAATCACTTCTTTTTCAACGCCCATTGAAACGGTTTTGGCCGCCCTGATCCAAAAATCGAAGTCTCCGGCGAAGGGAAGATTTTGATTAAATTCTCCGACTTCTTTTACAATTTTAGTTCGCAAGCTTACATTCGATAAATTACCAGGAATGTTGCCGAATACAAAAAACCACAAGTCACTCTGGTCCGGCCTTATTACTGTTGAAGCTACGCTCACCTGGTAACGTATGGTTTGGGATTCTGACAATTCAACGTGGTTAAATCTCACAAAGCCAATATCGGCCGGAGCATTATTCCAATAGTTTATTATAGTAGATAAACCCGTTGAACCGACAAAATAATCATCCTGGCATAGAATCTGGCTAAGCTCACAACTCGCCTTCCTAAATAAGAAATTAAGATTTCCAAAAATGCCAAGGTTATGAGGCTGCAGGAAAATCTTTATTCTGGCATCTTTTAGTGACTCTAAATACTCCCGTGAGCCATCGGTGGATCCGTCGTCGCTAATTAGCCACTCCCACGCCGTAAAATCCTGTTTTAATACTGAGGCGACGCACTCCTTTAAAAAGGGGAGGCCATTATAAATCGGTGTAATAATAGTTATCACGGGTTCACGCATGCTATAGGGTATGATGTTTGACTCTGACTTTGCTCACCATGTTTTTTACACGAAGCTTAAAAAATATAGGCAAACTGGAATAATACTGTAGGGTGTTCCAAGCAAGAAGGAGGAAGCTGATTAAACAGATCCATATTTTTAACGCGGGAAAGTAAACGATGCCAAACAGCGACAAGGTGGTTATGCAAACTGCGGTCGCGGCTAATAGGGCACCCCTTTTTGGCCAGGAAAGGCCGTTTATATTTAGCCATCTTTTTGCAATGTAAAAATAACAAAAGCAAGATATCACTTCGGAAATCATAAGTGCGAGTCCTGCACCTATTATCCCCTTAATGGGTACTACTACGAAAAGGGCAAAAACCAGTACCGATGCTGATATGGTTGAAATAAGGATCTGAGGTTTAAGTAGGTTGTTCCCGCGTACTACCGCGATGGCAGGTTGTGATAACGCGTATATTAACACATTCAAAGAAAGAGTAGCAAATAGTAGTGGGTCGAAAGGAATTTTGCCTTTAGTCCAGATAATAAATAAAGGCCCAACAAAGGATTGCAGAATGATCATACCAGGAGAAAGTAAAGCGATAACTATAAACCAAATTGTGCCAAACGATACTTCCATTTTATTCTGATCCTTTTCATTAAGAAACCGCATCAGTTCAGGCATAAGGGGATTCGTTATGGTATTCAATCCCTGCAGAGCTAAATTTGCTCCTGTTCGAGTTGTCGAGAAAGCTGTTAGCCCAGCCGGTCCTACAATTGGTATAAGGATTACTCTGATACCTTGTTGCCTAAAACTTTCCAACAAATCTTTCAACGATATTACTAACGAGCTGGCAAAGTTTTTTAAACCAACTTTAATTGAAATTCGCTTGTGGATTATATTTTCCTTTTTTAGTATTCTGAACACGTCAATAAACAAAGGAATATTACATAAGAGGGTTCCAACACCGAGGACAAGACCCGCTCTTAAGAAGTCAGCTCCTAATGCGATAGCTACAACGGGCGCGCAAGTTGTCAACACGGCCGTCCACACCCCCCACCAACACATCCTCGAATAATACCCAAATGGTGACAGGGCCCGTCCGAGCACTCCTCCGGCACTTGTGGTAAGAGTATTGACTACACTCAGTATCAACAGTACATATCCAGCTTCATGAATTAATGACTTAGGAAGACTACTTGCATTTGCAAACAATGATTCTACGGTTCCTGATACTACAAGGATTATTATGATGAGGTTGATTAGAAGGCCTAGCGTAATTGCCAATGCTACCCCCGACCACAGGTTGATGGCAATCTTCTTAGGTTGCGATGAACCAATTTTGAGGAATTCAAATTCCAGGAAGTTATGATGACCAAACTCAATAATAGTAAGAAGAGACAACAGCGCCTGTATACCGAGCCATAACCCGTAAATATTGATATTCCAATGAGTCAAATAAACTGGTACAAACAGTATCTGGGCAACAATTGTCACGGCAATTCTTGTCCAGGAAGCGGCTGTACCAGAGATCAATCTTTTCGTTGTAGTCATATGGAATGCCGGCAGATTATAAATACTTTTGCCGGAGTAGCTGATACACTTCGTAATGATCGCAGGAAACACAAGGCGAAGATTATCGAATGAAAGCAGTATCTAACTGAGAGGGAAAATTAATTTAATAATTTGGGATTTCTGCTTTGCTTATAATCCTTTCCCCGATATAAATAGCCATACGCATAACCATTGCCGTAAGTATTACCACCAAAACCTCTGGGTCGTATGCCATTGAACACTAATGAGATATTCCTTATCCCGTTATTTTTGTTATTTTGTTCTAATCTTTTAAGTATCCTTTTCGGAGTATGATTGTGGCGGACAACATACAATGTGCACTGGCACAAACGGGAGAGTATATAACTATCTGAAAGTATTCCAAGAGGGGCAGAATCAATAATAATATAATCAAATTTCTGGTCCAGATAACTCAAGAGCTCCTGTGTTTTTTCACTCATTATAAGATCCGAAGAATTTGCAACTGAAGTGCCAGCAGGAATAAAATACAGGTTGTTGTTGACACTGGTTTTGTAAATCACCGATTCATAACTCGCAGATCCGGACAGGAATTCACTGACGCCTTTGTCATTTTGCATATTCAGATTGTCCATCAAGGTCGGATTGGTAAGGTCATAATCAATCAAAACCACTTTTTTACCTCCCATTGCCAGGCTTAAGGCTAAGTTAGTACTAACAAAGCTTTTACCATCTCCCGAGATAGATGACGTAATTAGAATCCTCTTCCTATCAGAACCATGAACAGTTTGAAGAACAGAATTTCGAAGCATTCGGAACTGCTCTCCAATAAAACTAGTATGATTCTCATTTAATACAATGGGAGTAAATCGTTTTTCATGCATCAGTTCACTGATAATTGGATAAGGAGTCAGCTGCTCTAAATCGTGGCTGAACAAGATATTTGAGTTTAATGATTCTTTCAGGAGAACAATCAATACACCGATCCCTAAGGCCAAGGCAACTGCCAGAAAGTAAGTAATTGCTTTACTATTACTTATAGGTTCCAATCCTACCTGAGCTTTATCTACAATTTTCATATCGGAAACAGATGAAAATCGTGACAAATCCGTCTCTTCTTTCTTTTGCAATAAAAAATTATATATCGAGCTTTTTACGATTTGTTCTCGATTAATTTCAAGCAGATCCCGCTCCTGTTTGGGAAGCGTCTGTAAAACTGAACTATAGCTTTGGTTTGTGGAATTCAAATTTGCCTTACTTGCCTCGAGGCTGCGCTTTTGACTCAAAATATTTTCTAGTACAGCTGGGCGCAACTTCTCAATTGCATCTTTAATCGACACCAGCATTGGATTGTTTTCGGCTGTGGTCCTCTTAAGTCTTTCATATTCAAGTTCAGAATCGTATAATTTTTCTAAGAGACCACTTAAAAAGGGGTCACTTATCCCCAGAGTTGATGGAACAAGTCCGCTTTTTGCATCTTTTAAGTTTACATAACGTTCTACTTGCTCAAGCATTGCAAGTTTCATATTTACGTCACTAAGCAACTGGTCATTGTCACTCACGTTCTTTAGGAAAAGTTGACCTTGAGAGCTAACGTCAATTGCTCCTTCGTTTGCTTTATACTGCTGTAGTCTGGTTTCAATTGTCTTTAATTCTTTAGACACAACCCCAAGGCGGGCATCAAGGAAAGCCAATGTGTTTTCGATAAAATCAGATCTCTCAGTTACGGCAGCACTAGCATAAGCCTTTACAACCCCGGATAATATGTCTTCCGAACGTTTTGCACTAATATCACTGTATTTTAAGGTGACGACACTTGACAGTTTACTTACCGGAACTACATCAATATTATCTATAAGATCTTTTACGACTCTTTTAGGGTTGATTAATGCAAACTGGTAAGCGTTGGCAGAATCTGTACGATTTTTAAAGTTTATAACAAACTTCAAACTGCCCCATTTAGAATCGACCCAGGTGTTAACGGGATATTTCTCATTATCAATGGTAATCGTTGTATCTGACGAATTATAAAATATTGGCTTTTCCTTAGTTTCGATTAATGAATCCGGGTATTTCAGCTGAATGGCAAACGGAGCGATTCCATATGCAGGAATCTTTTTCCATTTGTCTTTAATTGTTATCGGAGCATAAAGCAACAGTTCCTTCACAACCTGTCCTACCAACTCACGCGACTTGATTACTTCAATTTCGTTATCAAGAATTTTTTTTTGCGACAAGGGATTCAGACTTTCAACTGTCTTTGAATCTTCCAGGCCTTTCTTCTCATCTTTTAACAATAAAGTCGCAGTTGACTGGTAGACGGGGGACTGGACTTTCAGGTATATCCACGCTCCTGCAATTGTCAAAACCATCAAAAGGAGAAAAAGGGGCCAATATGGAAAATACTTTTTCCAGGCGGTTACCAATGGATTGGCATTTTCCCGCGACTCAATATCTTGTTCGAAATTCATTTTGAAGGCTTTATTAAGGTTGATGCGACATAGATCTAAGAACTGTGCAAATCAATACTCGCAAAAAAATTGATTGCAAATGCGAGATAGCTTAATGCCACTTGATTCGCATGCGAAGCCGTAACTGGTCCCGAGCAGCACAATTTTGGCTTTCAATGTCAACTCAATGTAAACGGCTCTTGTATCCCGGGATATCGGATCAATCCATTACTAATATATTCCACCCTATCCAATTCTACTTCAGCCGACATCATATAGCCCAAGGAAGGTAAAACGATTTTGATTGTCTTGCTTTTGACAGCAATTACCTGACCGGCGTGCTCCATTAAAGGCCCACTTATTATACGCACAAAATCATTAACGTTCACAGCGGTTTTTTCAATTTGGACGTTAGTATGCTCATTCAAAAACCGTTTAATCATCTCGATCTCCTGGTCTTTTATAATTGCGGGTTTTCCCAACCAATACACAAAACTCACGACCCCATCCGTTTTTACCAGCTGCAGCTGCTCTGCGCTTGTAAGTCTTACAAATACATATGAAGTGAAGAGGGGTTCATA
>Ga0190273_10000795_pt1 | contig 11431 bp, 9 predicted proteins | sample Popmic504IS_FD_134513 | JGI IMG/M metagenome (GOLD analysis project Ga0190273, IMG submission 134513) | Populus adjacent soil microbial communities from riparian zone of Shoshone River, Wyoming, USA - 504 IS | ecosystem: Environmental > Terrestrial > Soil > Riparian zone > Trees stand | place...
CTTGACACTGCAGGCAACTACGAAACGGCATATCAACAATATTATGCCTCTCTGGAGCTCTTCATGCTTGCGTTGAAGTGGGAAAAGAATGCCAAATCAAAGGAAATGATCCGTGCAAAGACTGGAGAATACATGGAACGCGCAGAAAAATTGAAAGCTCATATACAAAATGATGCGGATAAGAAAAAGCCTGCTGCGATGGGTGCCAACGGCAAAGCCAGCAATGGAGCAGGTGCTGGAAAGGAAGATGTAGAGGAAGATGCAGATTCGAAGAAACTGAGAGGCGCATTGCAAGGTGCCATCTTGACAGATAAGCCAAATGTCAAGTGGGAGGACGTTGCCGGTCTCGAGGCGGCGAAAGAATCTCTCAAGGAAGCGGTGATCTTGCCAATCAAGTTCCCACATCTGTTTCAAGGAAAGCGACAGCCATGGAAAGGCATATTACTCTACGGGCCACCAGGCACTGGTAAGTCCTACTTGGCCAAGGCTGTGGCCACGGAAGCAAACAGTACCTTCTTCTCGGTGTCGAGTTCCGATCTAGTCAGCAAGTGGATGGGAGAGTCGGAAAGGCTGGTAAAACAGTTATTCAACATGGCCAGAGAGAACAAGCCGGCTATCATTTTCATCGACGAAGTCGATGCGTTGTGCGGACCAAGAGGAGAAGGCGAGTCGGAAGCGTCAAGACGTATCAAAACAGAGTTGCTAGTTCAGATGGACGGTGTTGGGAAAGACTCGAAAGGCGTGCTAATACTAGGTGCTACCAATATTCCTTGGCAGCTGGATGCTGCCATCCGACGACGATTTCAGAGAAGAGTCCACATATCTCTTCCGGACAGGCCGGCACGGATGCGCATGTTCGAGCTCGCTGTTGGAGACACGAAATGCGAATTGACGCAGGCCGACTACAAGCAATTGGGGGACATGACTGAAGGATACTCTGGCAGCGATATCTCGATTGCCGTTCAGGACGCTTTGATGCAACCAGTAAGGAAAATCCAGCAAGCGACCCATTATAAGCCGGTAAGTTATCCTAGCATGTTTGCCTTATTGAAGAACCAACAGTCACACAACAATTGTACTAACTTGTGCAACAGGTCACGGTTGATGGTGAAGAGAAGTTCACACCATGCTCTCCAGGTGATGTAGGCGCGAGAGAGATGACATGGACTGAGCTCGATGGTGATAAGCTGTTGGAACCTCCTCTTGTTGTCAAAGATTTCATCAGAGCTATCAAAGCCAGCAGGCCAACCGTCAGTCAATCAGATCTCAAGAGGAGTGCAGATTGGACAGCAGAGTTCGGGTCCGAGGGTGCCTAACGACACCAAGGTCAATTACTATAGTTGTCAGCGTCATCAGCATCAGCGAGTGGCGTACGTGGGACATTTTTGCAAGCCAGGAGTAGATGAAATGGACCTGTGTGACAAGAGTTCTACACCTACAGATCCTTCAATCAGACCTCCTAACGAGAGCACGCAGCTTCCACTTGACACTACTTGTGTTGTGTCTTCCATTTTTCCTCGCCACATCCTAGAGTGCAACCTACATCATCCTCATACGGCCAAATACGCTATGCAAGAGTCCGCGGCTTCACGAAGCGAAAATCTCTATCCTTGCTACGAGACAAACAAGATCTCTACTTCGAACCGCTGAATACCACATACACCGATATATCATCTCCTTACCTTGGATGCGAACACGCATGCTGGGTAGTTGACCGAACATGTCAGGGTGAAGAGATGGAGTCGTCTCAGGAGAAAGACTATCCTAACGCACCGTAAAGAGGTTTATCTGAATGGAGTCTGAAGGCATTGCTCTGCATGCCTACGACGCCTCTGGGAAGAATGCACAACCGTACACAGAGACTTATCCGCACAGTTGGAAAATTGCCCGATGCTGTGAGAAGAACTATGGCTCTGTTCACGTATTCAGGTGGAAGCAGGGTTTTCGAGAAAGGAATATTGGTGCCACATTACGGCTTTAATTGGCGCACTAAGTATCAGCGGCTCGAATCCATACAACCTACTTTATCGCATTTACTGCCTCAGGCTTACTGTGGTCGCGTGAGGCGCTGGGTTCAGATGTTTTTGGGCCTACGGTTCTCTACTATAGTACCTAGCGAAGGTACGGGACTAGCGTTAATAAGATACAGGCTAGATCTGACTAAAAGAGCAAGACCATTATCCCCAGAACACTCGGTACCAAAAGCCATCGAAGATCTAGTTATTCCCGACCGCAGTCAAAAAGCTATCCCTATAAAAAGTATCGTCAAGATCGACTCTTTCGCCGCTCGCTCTTCAGGCTCAAACATACTTTTCTCATCGTCGGTTCCTAATCCCTTGCGGCAGATGCGGCTGTGCTCTCAGCCTGAGCGGCTCTTAGCAATGATCAGAATATTAATACCACACTGAAGCTCCAAATTAGGTTCGCATCTAACATTATATTCTTCATATTCCAATTCCCCTCATGTTTCGAAGCTGGGACATTCTAGCACTTATGGCAGCGCAACAAGATTCAGGAACTATTTCAACGTTGAATTGGGACGACGACAATAACCTGATGGATTTGGATCTATCTTCTTTCGACCCTAATATGTCATAGAGCAAATCCAATAATTCTATGATTCAGATTAGAGATACAACATAAGCCATGTTGGCACAAGTCGCGGGTTGGATATTTCTGTTCAGACATTGTGGTCAAATTTAGACTATACCCAGACGCCCTAGGTGTCCCCTTCCTTAACCACTTTCGACATTGATTTTAGCTCTATGGAGCAGTCGTTGTCCGACTCTAACATCTCTAATCAGTATTGTGCAATCTTAGACAGCTAAGTCTGTTAATAACCTTTCAATAAGCAGCCGCTTTAGTGATAAAGATCTAACTCTTACTTAGACTTTCACTAAGCCCTCGAGTATTGCACAGGGTCTTCAGCCTGACTTATTACGACCCAGAGATCCTATCAGTTTTGCGCAATAAAGCAGACCGTCGTCTTTCCTATACTATAAATTTTTTCGGCTCAATATATAAAGCTAAGCCTACACCTAGGAACGTCACAGAGCTTTTTAGACCTAGGACGCTATGTTTTAGAACTGCCACTGGGGTTGTATAGGAGATTGATCTCCCATTGTACATGACCATAAATGATCTTAACCCCCTTCAGCTCGCTTAAAGCGACGTTGAAGTTCTGCAACACAAGGCATCCTAACCCAGTACTGCCTACGACAATGCTCATCATATACGTCCGTTGCCATGCATCTCCATGTACGATTCATCCTCCTCTAGTTTGGCCCCTCGAGCATTGCCCGCGCTCACGTACTCCACGGACGCTCTCAGCCCTTCGGCAGCGGATTCTCTCGACATAATCCGCACTTCACAGCAGGGCAGACATTTCTTGTGATTTCATGCAAAGTCCTCATTCCTTCCCATCAAATGAGGGAACTCTATCTGCTGCAGAAAAAGCAGGCACTACAAGTCAGCCATCAATTTTAGAAACACTTACAAACCATAAACGGAGCGCGCGTGAGGAAGCTCTTGGCGAAGGTCACATAGTGCAACGCCTAACTCAAGGAGGTCAAAATTGAAGAAGCAACAACCAAAGAAGCACCGTAAGTATTTATCTTTTTATCTACACCTATAAAGTATATTGAGACGAGGTTAGCGAAAGACAGAAACGAATACGGATCTGTTACGAGTTATAGCAGGCTTAAACGGTATGCAAGAGTATCGCAGATCAGACTTGACTTAGTAATGCCCTATAGCTTATACTTACCTAAGCTTCTAAGGTAATCTCCCTGCTAATGGTCCTAGGCTAGGGGATGATGCTCTGGAATTCGAGATGCTGTATTGCATTAAGAGATAGTAGTAATGATCCGCAGTTCGCTTGCAGTGATGGAGTGTCGGACGAGCTAGATTTATAGTAACGTGGGATCGGAATCGGAGGGTGGGTGGATAAAACACCTGTAGATAATGAGACGTACGTCGGACGTCGCTATTCATTTTAGCCCCCGAGTATGTGATGCCTCGAGGTGGAAGTGGAGTAGGGATGCACATTATGATCCGAAAACGAGAGACATAAGCGAACCTCCGCAGTCATCGGTGGTCGCTAAGGAGCAGACTCTTACAGCAAGGATGCGCTAGGTCTGAGATTGAGGGAAATCCGGACCCGCCTACAGTCCTTAGCATCAAGTTAAATAAGTTATTTCTTTCGGGGGTTGAAGTTTTGAGATTCTCAAGAATGGTGTTTCCCTATCTCTTTAATATCTTTTCCTTTCCCAGCCTGTGTCATTTATTAATGCCTCTTGTGAGTCCATTTGCGATTGAACGCAAAATTCACTAGTTTGGCATCTGCAAAAGCCAACTAGTCTATGGACGAATTAGTCCCAAGAAGGATGCAAAATATATATGTCGACGCACGATCTGCTGTTTCTATACTAGGTAAATGCTAGCTGTAAATTAGCGCCATGTTTGAACTGTGCCCTCCAGCACTTTTCACATATGATGTTCTCTGCGTAAGCTTCTATTCTCATTCGTCATCTTCATACGCTCGACGCACTAGAGATGCCAGCTCTATTTGTAATTCAAAGCCCCGCTTATGCCATGTATGCTTGAGTTAGGCGGGCTGGGCGGTTCAGCTGTTAGCTCATGATCATGACTGTATTCACCTTCTTCAGTCTTTCAACAGATTCTGCAGAAGTAGTGATTGGCAAAGAACTCGCACTCACAGCATCAGAATCCGGTGTACCTCCTTGTTGTGGCCGCAGCCTATCTAGATCATGACGCTATGTGAATTCTGCCTGGGAATAAATGTCAGCACACTAGTACCTTACTTTCCCCCAGAATGGCGACAGCAAGAAGAGCTCCGTGTTTGTTATGAACATCAACCTAGTATGGAGGCTCTTCGACTATCGTCTAGCACATGTCAATTGTGCTCATTGTTCCACGACGCACTTGAAAAGAAAAACGCCGACAGATTTGCGCCAATAGAGTTTCGAAGGCACGAAAAGAGCCGAATATGGCTCATCAGTGGCGTGGAAGCATTCAGCGATCTCACTTTACCCAAGAATTTATGGAACGTCCGAGTTAATGTTGGACTGGGGACGCTGCTCAAAGAGGTAGACTTGAGTATCAAGGCTGAACCAAGTAGGTTGTGAGTCTCTTAGTTTGGATCATACGAAGTGCACACTTGGACGAACATCTTCTGCAAGCTACAAAGTAGCTGACCCTCCTCTTGCAGGTGATCCTCTTGCTCTATCTGGTGATGTTATTGGGCGGACGACTGTTTCGGTCCCTGGATCCAACGAGAGCCTATGTCAGATACGAAAATGGCTCGAAGAGTGTGAAAGTAATCATGCGGAATGTGCAAGTCCTTTCATTCACCAAAGCATCTCCGTACCCATGGTTGATGGCTCTGAATCAAGCCAGAGCGGCAACACCTTACCGTCCAGGCTTATTAACGTTGGTCCAGGCAAAGAATCTTGTTCTCCATTCTTGTGGGAGACAGAAGGAAAGAAGGGTAGATATGCTGTACTAAGCTATTCGTGGGGGCGATCATCAAGCTTCAAGACCAAGAAGTCGACGTACAATGACCGATTAAAAGGGTTCGATGTGGCTCAATTGCCGAACACAATCCGTGATGCAGTCTTCATCACAAGAGAGCTTGGGCTGCAGTTCTTATGGGTGGATGCATTATGCATTATTCAGGACGACGATGCAGATTGGGCGACCGAATCTGCGCGGATGGACGGAATCTATGGTAACGCTGTCATCACGATAGCTGCTGCTGCCTCAAAGGATAAATGGGAAGGTTGCTTCCGAAACGCCTCGCCAGCGGCTACGCAAACTGTAGCTCTCACTTCGCAATGCTCTAACGGATCTGGAATAGGTGTCATGTTCATCTCGTCACGCATCGGCTCGGTTAATGAAGTACTAGAGCGGAGCCAACTCTGCAGTAGGGCTTGGACTTTGCAAGAACGAGCTTGTTCAAGAAGAAGCATAAATTTTGCTCAGGACCAGTTGTATTGGGAGTGTCAAAGGCACTGCACTGCGGAAGATGGTATGGTCTTTACCGAGCGCTCGGCCATCAACAAGTGCCTATCGACAATTTCAGTCCTGCCCACGAAATCAAGATTTTCGAGTGTTATGACATGCTGGCATTGGCTTGTCACCGAATACTCACAACGGGAGCTTTTTGCAAAGTCAGACAAACTGCCTGCAATCTCTGGATTAGCGAGCCAGATCCAAAGACACACGGGAGCGCAATACCTCGCAGGACTTTGGCGAGAAGATCTTCCACGAGCCTTTTTGTGGCACATTTCATCTGAAGATACTAGCGCTCCAGCTACAAAATGGCGCTCTCCTTCATGGTCATGGGCTTCAATCGATGGGCCACTGACAAGTCAGGGCTTAAGTGTTGGAGCTTTAACTTCTAGAGAAACCCTGGAGGAACTAATCATCCTTTCATTCAAGGTTGACATCTTGAACAAGAACAACATGTTCGGTGAGGTTCGATCTGCCGAGATCACAGTCAATGGACGGCTCCGCCCCACACGTCGAGCGTTACAGAAGCACCAGTTTGACTACGGTGGTTGGATAGGCAATATATCGCCTGGATATCCACTTGACGAGTATGATGAGACAGGTTGCAGTATCGGCAAGTGCTATCCTGATTTTATTGATGCCCCTCCGGAGTTTTATTGCCTCCTCGTGCACAGTGGCACGAAAGATATTGGCAGAGGGCTGTTTGCACTAGTCCATTATTTCATCTGTGTCGTAGAGGTCCGTGAGGCGGGAACTTATAAACGCATTGGTGCAGGGTACTTGGCTGGCGAAGGACAATTCGAGTCATATGAGCCAACTACATTGCGGCTTGTCTGAGTACCGTTGTCGGATATCCCTAGAGCGATTCGAACCAGCGAAGCGAATTTACGAGGACCCCACAGCCTGTAGAGAAAGTTTCCTACTGAATGATTCCAAGTCACGAATCCATCGACAGGATATGCCGCCTGTCGTCGCTGGTAAAGGGCGCTCCAGGTCACCGTTAGAGGTCAATATTTCCGATTTAGATAGCCATCCCGAGGGAAACTTGTTCGTAGAAACCAATCTAGTCAGACTTTGACCATATAATTAGCTAGTACCGTAGACGAATAAGCAAGTTATAGATTGAAAACAAAATGGACAACGTCATATTGAAGTGGACCGAGTTAAACATTGCGCGCCACGTACAAACAGCTCACCATGTGACGGTGAGATCGAGGTAAGTAGAGGGTGAGTGAAGGGTGACGGAATGATCAAAGCGGCGGCACGAAGGTAAAGGTTGAAGTGAGTGCAATGGAAATTCTACATGTACTCATCTTGTAGCGCCAAGACCAGCCCAGCAAGGGGCTGAAGAATTCTATAAAAAAATAAAGATACGTATTATCCTTGATTATAGCCTCAGCTGTCACTTCGCAGTAAGAATCAACCTCAACAGGCAGGAAAGTGCTAGATTTTTACCACGGAAACCAAGGGATTACTGTGCTTACTGACGATACAAAACTACTATCACAAAAGCTGGTCAGTGATTCCGCGGTAGACACCGAGCAAAGGATGCGATGGGTAGAGCAAAGGGCGCACGAGCTTGAGAGACGTTCTTGCCTAGAACAAGAGCGTATGGCTACAAGCACCGGAAGTAGAGCTCGATTTCGACTCGGAGATTGGCAGTTTAGGATTATGGGTGCAGGACTTCCCTAATACAGAAACATCGAGTAGAAGTATTGCGCCGTGAAATCATGAGTCATAGATTCATCGAGCTACGCAGGCTAGACGTCATAGAGGATGCTCTCTGCAATACTTGTCAATCAGTAGGACCGCGTTACTGTGGTATATGTACATAGATGGAGTGAAACATAAGGTTGGCTCCAACTTCTGGCAATCCTGGTCTTGGCGGCTGCCTGCGCTTTGCACAAACATTCTTCCCCGCCGTCCGCAATTGCGTTTACATCATCTGGCCGCCAACGTAAAGTTGTCTCACGTGGTTGAAACTGCTTGATGCAATCTATCTACTCAAGTGTTCTGTGATCAATTGGTGGTATAGTCGGACCCGGATCCTCATCCTGAGCAAGAAATCAAAATGTCTTCTTCCAAAACTATTGTTCTGGTTACAGGAGGCAACAATGGTATCGGCCTCGCGACCTGCCAACTCTTCGCTGCCCAGCCCAATTACCACTGCATCATGGCCAGTCGCTCTCTAGAGAAAGGCAAAGAAGCGCTCGCATCCGTCCAATCTTCCGAACCAGCCGGTACTATATCTTTAGTCCAACTAGATATCACGTCCGACGCATCCATCGCTGCTGCTGTAAAGGAAGTAGAAGCCCAACACGGTCATCTCGACGTGCTCATCAACAACGCCGGCGTTTGCCCGATGGACTTCTCCCGTTCCACCCTTCGCGACTGCATAGGAACGAATGCTATCTCGCCTGCGATGGTAACACAAGCGTTCGCACCTCTTCTTCTGAAGTCTAGTGCCGCTCGTGTGGTGTACGTCTCCTCTGCGCTGGGGTCGATTACTATACGAGGGAAGTCGGATTCTCTAGGTTATGGTGAGGCATATAAGGCCTATCGAACCAGCAAAGCAACATTGAATATGCTTGCAGCATGTGATGCGTGGGAGTACAAGGGCCGGATCAAGGTTTTCGCTTATTGCCCAGGATATGTGATCTCGGACTTGGCGGGGCAGCGGGAAGAAAAGGTAAAGGCTGGATACGCGAAGAGTCCCGATGGGAGTGCAAGGGGGCTTTTGCTGATTGCTGAAGGGAAGAGGGATGCCGAGAATGGTCTCTTCTTACATGATGAGAAGGTTGGGGAGGTGTATGAATGGTAGAGGTTGCAGAGATTCTTGGGTGGTGGATGAGATAGAGTCTTACCATATTCTTTGTTATTGAAGGCTACTTCCATGTCTGAAATGAGCTGTAAACCCTAGTCCAAGACCGATGGTCGAGTTCCGGACCACTCCGCGAAACGGTATGCTAGCAAAGACTGACCTGGATTTAAAGTCCAACTGTCCACATCCTTGGTAATTCCTGGAATTACGGTTCTGACCAACCATATGCTTCAAAGGCAGTGACATAATGTCCTACTGGCAAGAAGTGTCAAAGGTGGAAAAGTAGGTGCATTTGATGTTTGATGTACCACGACTAAATATCACCACTCAGAGGTTTCCATCACGTCGGGATGTGAACTAGACGGAGTAGCTGAGTGATGTTCACGCGCAGTACCAAAGATAGGACGGTTTTTGGTCTGTTTGAGTGTCAAAAGCGGGCGGACAGCTGCTTCAGGCCTAGTCCTTGCTTGAGTGGTGCCTCGGCTCAACCTCAGCTCATCTCTTGTTTGCTCTTCTCCACATCTTCAAATCTGACCTGGACAGCATGAACCAGCTACCGTAATACAACACTCCGGGGAAGTTCGAGATAGCTCATACTAAAGTCACGCACACTCTAGGAACTCAGTCCACATCATGCCTTTCCTCACCCGTAGCGGCATAAAGCTCTATTATGAAGTTCATGGCAGCTCAGCTAGTCAACCGCTCATCCTAAGCCATGGCTATTCTGCAACCTCAGAGATGTGGAAAGGCCAAATTGCATCCTTTTCCCAAGACTACAGACTGATCATCTGGGACATGCGCGGGCACGGTCAAAGTGACTACCCGGAGGACCAATCGGCCTACTCTGAGGACCATACCGTTGCTGATATAGCAGCGCTCCTCGATGAAGTTGTGCCTGACAAATCTCAGAAGGTCATCGTCGGCGGCTTGTCCCTGGGAGGATATATGTCTCTGGCGTTTTACAGGCAGCATCCAGATCGTGTCTTGAAGCTTTTGATCATTGATACCGGCCCAGGTTTCAAGAAAGACGCAGCTCGGGACGACTGGAACAAGACTGCGTACAACACGGCCGAGAATTTCGAGAAGAATGGTCTGGTGTCACTACAGGGCGCAAGTCCAGAGCGCTCACAAGTCACTCATCGGAATGCGAAGGGTCTGGCATATGCAGCGCGTGGCATGCTAGCGCAAAGGAACGATGCTGTGATGCAGGTTTTGGCAGAGATCAGAGTGCCTAGTCTGATCGTGGTTGGAAGTGAGGACAAGCCGTTCCTGGCGGCAAGTGAGTACATGACTAAGAAGATACCCGGTGCGAAGAAAGCTATTATTCCTGGTGCTGGGCATGCTGCAAATATTGATCAGCCTGAAGCGTTCAATAATGCTATACTGAAGTTCTTGCAAGAGGATAAACCGACAAGGGCGAAGATCTAACATGAACGTAAGAGGACAGATCAAACGACGGGGATGGAAGTATGTACTGTGAGATAGCCCGCGTTTGTAGCGAAACTCCCTAGTAGTAACGTGCATATATCCTCACTTACTGCTGATGATCCTGTGGGACAGATGAGAAGGAGAAAACAAGCATTCAATTATGATATACCTTCGTGGCCGCCGACCCGCACGCTCACTTTGATTTGAACTTAGAGGCGATCCTACCAAACTTCTCTCAGACGGTTGTATCTGAAGGCGTAGCATTAGGATGCAAATGAAAGCAGTCCGTAAACCAAGCCGCCAGTTGACCATCCCACTGTAGTCGCGCTAGGGCTGCATTCAAAAAGCTAACGGCGGCGGAAATGGCAGCGCGACCTCCATAAATACCATTAAAGCTATTGATATCTTGTGGGTTGAGGTTGTCGCCGCCTTCCTCGTCCCAGTGCCCATGACTTGAGGAGTCCTGCCCTTTATAGCAGTGAAAGTTCTGTATCAGGCCGGATCCTGTGCCGGGGACGTTCCCTGGCTGGAAGGTCTTGCCTACGTCTCGACGACAGTGTCCTTTCGCGTAGGAGTCTTCGATGAGATGAAGGCAGGTCCCGAGCGCCCGTAGTCTGATGTCTGGAGTTGAATAATTGGGTGTTGAGCCCATGAGCAGGGATCTGAAAGTCGTGCTGGAGTGGCCATTGCCATCATTGAAGAACTCGCCGAGCGCGGTTGACTTAACGAGATCGTCTGGCTGCCATTTGTCGCCTTTGTATACATCGTACATGGTTCTGAGCCAAATTTCGATTTTGCGCAGAGTCTCCTGGGGCTTCTCACCCACAGTGGCGCCCATGGCATGGAGAAATTGAAGGTTGCCGAAGTGTGTACGATAGGTCAGGTTGTCTGCGTCAATGAGAGGAGGTCCTTGGCCTGCTAATCCGAACTCTATCAAAAATTCCGCGCCAAGTCCAAAGGATCGATTATCGTTGTGATCGTCCTTGTAGAGGAGGCATCTAGGATCGTCATTCCAGAAGACTCCACGGATGAGTTCGTATTGTGCTGGGCTGATTGACGTGAGAATCTTGTCTGTCCATGAGCTGTCGCTGTTGAAGTTGGAGAATCGACAAGCTGCGATGGTCAAGTTTTCGTGGATAGCTTTGTGTA
>Ga0190273_10000796_pt1 | contig 11418 bp, 11 predicted proteins | sample Popmic504IS_FD_134513 | JGI IMG/M metagenome (GOLD analysis project Ga0190273, IMG submission 134513) | Populus adjacent soil microbial communities from riparian zone of Shoshone River, Wyoming, USA - 504 IS | ecosystem: Environmental > Terrestrial > Soil > Riparian zone > Trees stand | place...
GGCTATCTCTTCCGGATTCTCACGCGCCAGGGCAGGAGCGCGCCGGGCGGGGAGTACAGCTACGTGATCAACGGACGCATGATCGCCGGCTTTGCGATGGTGGCCTATCCCGCCCAGTACGGCGAAAGCGGTGTGATGACGTTCATCGTGAGTCACAACGGCAGGATCTTCGAGAGGAATCTCGGAAAGGCCGCGACCGCGCTCGCGAAACTGCCGGCCTTCGACCCCGGCCCCGGCTGGAAGGAAGTGGAAGCAGACTAGCGTCTTCCGATTTCACGCAATCCGACACACCAACCGGAAGAGGAATCAACTCACGATGAAGATCGACCTTCACCAGCATTTTCGGCGCTGCTTCCTGACCGTGGCCTTGGCGGCGGTCTCAGGTGCCGCATCCGCGCAGGTCTCTCCATTCGACCCGCAGGAAGGACTCAATGTCGTTGCGCTCGGGTTCGGCAGCGCACCGGACTACCTCGGATCCGCGGACAACCAAGGCGTCATCGCTCCCACTGCACGCTACTATTTCTCCGGCAGGCGCTATGCGCAGTTGCTGGGGCCGCAGTTGAGCGTGAACGTTCTCGATCACCCCGTCTTTCAGTTCGGGCCCCAGCTGGTCGTGCGAGCCAAGCGGGACGACGATGTCGACGATGAAGTGGTCAGGCGAATGAGGTCCATCGACACCACGCCGGAAGCGGGTGTTTTCGCTGCTGCCACCTGGCCACTGGGCACTGATCCACGACAGCGGATCGGTGTACGGGGAGACGTGCAAGGCGGAGACAACGGCGTCAACGGCACCGTGACATTCAACTACTTCCACCCGGTGTCCCGGGCAGTCACGCTCAATATCGGCGGGGGTCTGGGTTTTTCCGACAGCGAATGGGCTGAAACGTACTTCGGCGTGAGAGGCAGCGATGTAGCCTTGTTTCCGAGTCGGGGAGGCACTCCATACAATCCGTCAGGCGGCCTGATGGACAACCGGCTTAGCTTCAGTGCGATCGTGAATCTGAGCCCGAACTGGATCGTGGCTGCCGGCGCCCGCTACCAGCGCCTGACCGGTGACGCCGCCGACAGCCCGATCGTCCGGGAGCGGGGCGACCGGAACCAGTGGATCTTCGGGCTCGCAGTAGGTTACGCCTGGCAGTAGGTAGTAGCGCGGGGCGCTGAGTTCGCATGCCCCCCGTCGTCATCCCGACGCGCTACTTCCTGGCCGTTCCGGCCGGATCGACGGCGAGGGCAACAGCCTGCCTGTAGACGGCCTCCACCTGGTCGCCGACTTTGACCAGCTTCAGCTGCATCGGGTCTTCCACGTACATCTCGACCGTCTGCTTCGGTCCCCGCAGCCGTACCAGGTGGGTCTTGCGGTCGACGCCGACCACGTCGGCGATGACGGTGACCTGCTCTGCGACGGCGCCTCCGGGAAGGGATCCGGCCGGCGTCCGCACGCCGTCCGACGAACTGGTCGATGTGCGCAGCTCCTTGCCGTCCTTCTTCAGCGTCAGCGACAATGCTTCGGCGTAGCGGACAGTGACCCGGTCGCCCACCTTCACCTGTGCCAGATTGCGGACCTCGGGACCCACCGCGAGCGCAAGCTCCCGACCCTGCGGACCCTTCAGGGTCAGGAATCCCTTCTGTGCATCGACCTCTTCGACGGTTGCGGTAACCCTGCGCGAGTGGACGATCGTTCCCTTGCCTGGGGATGTCTCCTTGGCTATCGCTTCGGTTGCACCCGCCGCCTTCTGCGCATGAACAGGCATGGCGAGTGCGCCCAGCAGGGTTGCGGTGATCAGGAACAGGGGTTGTTGCTTCATGAGCATCTCCGGTGCGCCGACAAAGCGGCAAGGTGTTTTCAATGGATCCAAGCTTCGGCTATCGGGCACGAAACTGGACGTTGGTCCTACGCTGTTGATCGTTTCATCCATCGAGCGGGAGCCCTTCCTCTTACTGACCCAGGTGCGAGATCATGAAGCGGATGGGAGCGCTCGAGACCTTGATCAGACCGGCAAAGGGGTGCTCCATCTCCAGGACCAGGACGATCGAGATTGCAACCGAGAGCGCGCTGATCGTCAGGACGCCGATAACGGTCGAGTTGCGCGGGGCCATGAGCCCGAAGGTGGCAAAGATGAAGGTCAGCCAGAATATCAGCGCTACAAGGAACGGCGACGAGGGGATCCCCGATCCGGACTCTTGCAGAAGCCAGCGAACCTGCAGCAGTTCATTGGTGGCTTCCAGCGCGCGAGACTGCAGCCAGCGCTGGTGGTCGTCCTGTGGAACGAGCCGGTGAATCTTGTCTTCAAGCGCCTCGAAAGCGAGTGCCATGTCGGGATCATCGAGCTTCGCTGACTGCGCCTTGTCCTCAGGCCAGATGGAGTCCATCCGCTGGGTGATGGCGCGGTGAAGCAGATGACGCACTTCTCCTGCCTCCGCCCCGTAACGACCGAGCACACGATCGAGCACGATCAACGTTGCAGCGGTGCTCCTGACGCTCGTGGTGGTCGTATCGAACGAGATCCTCGCTGAAGAAATAAGCAGTCCCAGGACGAGAGCGGTCATCGTTGCGATGAGGCTGATCGCAAGCTTCATGATGTCCCTGGAATCCGCATCGAGGTGGACAGCAGGCACAACACCCCGGCCGAAGATGCCGAGCAACGCACCACTTAGCATGAGGGAGAATGCGATCAACCCGATCGGGATGGGGTCCATGGGCAGTCTCTCTCAACGGACGCTGGCGTGTTCCCGGGGATCTCCTGGCGTTCCTGTTTTCAATTCCGCGAATGCCTCGGGTTCTGCAGGCGGGCTCGTCAGCCGGCGAGCTTGGTGAATGCCTGCAATGCATTGTCATTGGGATTGCTGAGGCAGTGCTCCGTAAAGGAGTCGGTCACCTTGCCGAGCTCGGCAGGGATGTACTTGATCGTGCCTTTCTTGCCCAGCAGGTAGCCATGAAGAAGCGCTGTTGCAATGAGGCGATCATCGCCCGACATGCGCATGACGTCCTTGCAAAGGAAGCTGTCCAGAGCGACCGTTCCGGCCGCCTGGTCGGAAGGGGCCGGTTGGGTTTGCGTCGCCCCTGGGCCGGCGACAAGAAGAAGGCCGGCGGCGATGGCCGCGGCGGACATCAGCGAACGAATCCGGGTAGTCATCGCGATTTCCTTGAGTCAGGTCAGATGAATGAACACTAGCGCGAACGGCGCATACAGCCGTCATACACCTGGTTGTAGGTGTCGTTTTTCTGGGCACCTCTGCGCGCCGTACCAACGACCGCGCCGACGGCCGCTCCGCGTCTTGCGGAATCTCCGCCACCCACAATGGCTCCGAATGCCGCTCCCCGCACCGCGCCGCGGCCGGCACCGCCCAGCATCGTTCCCTGGTCGCGGGACACGCGATCCGCTTCGGCTGCGCAGTCTGCAGGGCTGGCGGCGTGCGATGCCGGCGTGGCACACAGCGCTGCTGTGAATACGGTTGCGAGCATGAGGAAACGTGCCGCAGCCAACGGTGTTCCTGTATTCATCCTTGTCATACAGTCTCCCCTTCGAGAGGGTGCTTGGGTGCAGGACGGAGTTCTGAAAGACACGATCTGCATGCTCGGGATTGCGCAAGACGAGATCGGGTGCACGTGGAAGTTCTTGCGTGGACTGACTTCATCGGGCGCTGACTTCATCGAGTGCGGCTGGCTGCATTCTTTGGCAAACGGCAAGCGATGCCTATTGGACCTTGGTCCAGTGAAAGACGGCGCTCAAAAGCACTGACCGGACCGTTAGACCAAGGTCCAATTCCCTCGCCATGCCCCTCGGGATAGTGTGACGGCGAGGCAGGCATAGGTCCGGCGCTGGAGGCGCGGGAACACAACAACCAGTTTGAACCTTGAAGGGAAGACTCCAATGCATAGCACTTCAGTAACTCGCGGGCTTCTACTCTCCGCCCTCATCGCAGCGCTTCCGCAGATGGCGCTTGCGCAGCAGCAAGGAACCCCGCCGAAGACGATAACGGCGCAGGACATGGCCAAGGCGCCGGACGCAACGATTGACTTCGAGGCAAGTCAGTTTCGCCTGATACTGGGCGGCGGAAGCGGCGAGGGAAACCTTCGCTTCAAAGGCAAGAGCTATCCCTTCACCATGAAGGCAGGCAGTGTGGGGGGCGCAGGGTACACGGATGTCAAGGGAACGGGTGACGTTCGTTTCCTGAAGCAGGTCGAAGATTTTGCGGGCACTTACACGGGTGTCGGCGCCGGTGCGGCGCTCGGAGAAAGCGGTAAAGGCGCCTCCACTTTCCAGAACCAGAAGGGTGTGGTCGTCAGTGTGAGGTCTACCTCTCAAGGTGCTGCGCTGAACATGGGCGCCAGTGGCATCGTGGTCACCCTCAAGAAATGACGCAGCGGTACCAGGTACGCGGCTCCTATCCAGTAGCGGCGCGGCCAACCTCGGAGAACACCGGATGACAACAACAGCCAGCGCCTCGATGACGACACCAGCCAGCGCCTCGCTGTGGGAGACTCTCGATCGGACGCCCTCGAACAGGCAGAGGTCTTTCCTGCGCTACTTCACTGCAGTGCTGGTGGATCTGGTGGTTCTGAACCTGTTCGTGGAATACTGGGAATACGTATCCGCCGACTCGTTCACGACCACACTGCTCGCCGCTGTGGTCTTGCAGGTTCTACTGAAGCTCACCATTGTCCTGGAGCATTGGCTTGCAGCCTACTTCAACGCGAAGCAGGGCGGATTTGCGAAATTCATGCGCTTCTTCAGCGCCTGGCTGGTGCTTTTCGGGTCCAAGTTCGTCATTCTCGAAGCGCTCGTCTTCGCGTTCGGCGACAGCTTGAGTTTCGGAGGACCTCTTCATGGAATCGTGGCGCTCATCGTAGTCATTGTCGCAATGCTTGCCGCTGAAGCCGCCATAGTGATGTTGTACCGTCGCCTGGGCTGAGGCTGAGCATCATCTTCGACCGGGTCCGCAGCATTCCCATGCTGCGGCGGCCATCGCGGACACTACAACGAAGGAGCGAATATGGCGAGCCTGTTGCTGGGCAATGTGAAGCCCGGATCCACTGATGACGAGATCCGCGATTTTCTTGTCAGGTACGGCTTTCCTGCCTTTGACGCGATCCAGCACGAACCCGGCGACGGGTCGCGGCCCAGCGTCCTGCTGACCTTCGCAGCAATGGACCCGGTCGCACTGGGCAAGCTGCAGCAGCGCATCCACGATATGTACTGGAACGAGCGCAAGGTCAGCGCTCATGTCATGCGGGATCACTCCGCGTGATCGGTGCGGGTGACATCAGCCCGCAAGCCGGCTATCAGGAAGGCGGCTGTCAGGAAGGCGCCGACGACTTTGCTCGAGCAGGGCCACTCGATCTCGGGGCAAGCCAGCGCTCGAATACCCAGACGGTCGCCCAGGCATAGAACGCGACCCCGATAAACAGGGCAACGCGGGTGATGGCGGCGGTGTAGACGTCCTTGCCCACTGCACTGTCCTCGATCGCCGGGCCGAGCAGGATCAGCATGGTCACCAGGGCATTCGCCCAGAACGTCGGCGGCCAGCGTGTCGATCGCACCCGGAACAGGCGCCTTCCCGCCCAGAAGGCCGCGGCCATCATCCAAAGTATCAGCATCCAGAGGTTCGGCCATAGCGACAAGCCAAGCCATACCGCGGCAGCCATCAGTGCGCTGACGAACGTCGATCCCACGAGTTCGCGCCCGGCTGACCCCGCACCGGTGGAGCCGGCCTGCTGGCCCAGTGCGCCGCTCTTCATGATGGCTGGCAGAAAGGCTGCAGGGTTGTTCAGCGCCAGCACGAACACGGGCATGATGACCAGCGTGGCCTGCAACGCAGCGCGATGGGCTGCTTCCGCGCTGACCGCGACTGGGGACGGGGGCGGGGCCGGGCCGGCGGGGACGGGGGCGGGGGCAGTGGCGTCGGGGAAGAACGCGTGCGAGACCCCGCTGACCAGAATACCGATGCCGAGTCCCACGGCCATGGCCTTGCCGAGCGCGGCTGCCAGGGCTTGCTCCGCAACACCCGCCACCGGGATCGCGGCAAAGGCGATCACCAGGATGACCGTGAGCGGGTTGGCACGGCGTGCACCGGCGAGGTATACCGCATAGAGCAGTGCCCCCGTCAGAACCACACCGGCCACGGCATAGTGCTCGAGGAGGGGAACCATCAGCACGCCAGCGGCCAGCAGGCCGCCGACCACGACGACCAGCACCATGCCCTTGACGAAAGGGATCGGCGGCCCGGGCTTGCACAACAGCAGGACGGTCATCATGCAGGCGACGAACGGCAACGTCATCGCCAGTCCATAGGCCACCAGCACGGCGAGTCCCAGGCCGATTGCCAGCCGCAGTGCTGCCTTGTCTCCAGGGTTCATGCAGCGATCAGTACAGAAAAGAGAAGTAGCTCATCAGACCGATGAAGAGCCCGCCAAGCCAGTTCATCAGACCGTGGTCGCCGGTGTAGATGAGGACGTCGGCCTGTCCCCCGATGCGCACCCCTCGCAGGCGTTCACGTTCGGACGGGTCGAACTCGACGGCGACCGGAAATCGCTGCGACTGTCGCAGCCAGTCGCGGCTGTTGTCGATCGTCGGCAGGTCGCCGGGCTTCGCCTGCTTGCCTGAACTGACCCCGCCACCGACGCTGCGCACGCGACCCTTCAACACCTCGCCCGGCATCACGTCGAGCAGGATCGCCACCTGGTTGCCCGGCCGGACGTTGCCGAGGTTGTTCTCGGTCATGTCGGCGCTGATCCACAGGTCATGCACCGCGATCAAGGTCATGGCGGGCGACCCGGCCTGCGCGAATTGACCGACGTCGGTCCGCAGGTCCGTCACCATGCCGCCGGCCGGCGCCGTGATGTTGGTCCGCCCGAGATCCAGTTCGGCCTTTTCGATCGCCGACCTGGCGCTCACGAGTTGTGCGTTCTTTTCCCCGGTTTCACCTGCCATCTCGATCGCACGCCGCAGGTCCACTTCCGCAGCCTGCTCCTGGCTGCGGGCCTTGATCCTGTCGGAACGAACCAGCTCGACGCGGCGCACTGAAATCGCGCCGGAATCCTCGGCAAAGATCTGTTCCAGCCGCTTCGCGTTCTGGTCGGTGCTGATGCGGTTGGCCTGGGCTGCCTGCAGTGAGGCCTTGGCCGCACCGATCGCCATGTTCGAGCCGCTGACCGAAAGACGGATCGACTCGTAGTCGGACCGACTGCGCTGCAGCGCGATCCGGTAGGGAAGCGGATCGATGTCGAAGAGTGGCTGTCCGGGCTGCACTTCGTCGTTGTTCTTGACGTGGACCTTGATGACCTTGCCGGATACCTCGGCCGCCACCGGCACCACGAAGGCCTGAACCCTGGCCTGCGAGGTGTGCGGGGTCAGCCGGTCCGATACGAAGTACCAGGTGAGGCTTGCGACGATCAATGCCAGCACGATCAGTGCGCCCGCCCGTGACCCCTTGCCCGCTTGGGCAGGCGGTGGCGGCGGTGGATCGGCCCGGGGAGCCGGCGATGGTTCAGTAGCTGAACTCGGCACCGGATCGGTCGCTGCAACGCGTGTGGGAGCGGCGGTCCCCGCACGGAGAGTGTCGGCCGCCGGAGCTCCCGACGCCTCAGCCGCCGGAACACGCGATGGGTCTGCAGGCAAGGCCGGCGTTGCTTGCAGCTTGGAAGATCCTTCAGTCATCTTGTCGCCCTTTTTGCAGGCTTGCGCCGCAGCTCGGTGTCTGCCGGCGGCAGCGGCGCCGACAGCAGACCTTTCCAGTCACTGCGTCGGCTCATGGTCTCTCGGGTCGCGTCGTCCAGTACGGGCCGGCTGCGCCCGGTCTCCCAGCCGCCGCCCATGGCCTTGTAGAGCGCGATCAGATTCTGGGCCAGGCTGCCGCGGCTCGCGACGAGCAGGTCCTGCTGACTGAAGAGCACCCGCTGCGAATCGATCACCCGCTGGAAATCTGCAAGTCCTTCGCGGTACTGGATGGTGGCAATGCGCAGCGACCGCTGCGAAGCCTGGACGGAGTCGGCCAGCAGCAGTATCTGCTCGCCGGTCCGGGCAAACCCCACCGCCGAGTCGTCGACTTCGCGCGCGGCGCGCAGCACTGACTCCTGATACTGCTCATGGAGTTGCTGGAGTCGCGCGTCCTGCAGCAGCACGGTGTTGGTCAGTCGGCCCCGGTCGAACACGTTCCAGACGAGGCTCGGACCGATTGCCCAGCTCAGGACGTTCGGTGCGCGGGAGACGGAGGTGGCGGACAGGCCCACCGACCCCAACAGCGAGATCGCCGGATAAAGGTCCGCTGCGCTCACCCCGATCAACGCAGACTGGGCGGCCATCTGCAGTTCGGCAGCTCGCACATCCGGGCGTCGACGCAGCAGCTCTGCCGGCATGTCGACGATGACGTCCAGTCCTGCATGCGGAATGACGTTCATGCCGGCGACCATCTCCGGAAGTGGTCCCGGGGCCCTGGCCAGCAGCGTGCTCAGTGCGTTCTGCGTCTGGCGCAGGCTGCTCTGCAGCGCAGGCACGGAGGCCAACGTGCTCAGGTAAAGCGCCCGAGCCTGCTGCACATCCAGTTCGGACTCGCTGCCGCTCTTGAACAGGCGCTCCGCAATCTCCAGGCTTCGCCTCAAGAGGCCGGTATTGTCCCGAGTGATCCGCAGGCGTTCCTCCAGGGTTCGGATCGCGCAGTACAGGCTGGCCACCTGCGCGGCCATCAGCACCTGAAGATCGTCGTACTGGGCAATGCTGGCGAGGTAGCCGGCGTCTGCCGCCTCGATGCTGCGCTTGAACTTGCCCCAGAAATCCAGCTCCCAGCTGATGCGCGAGCCCACGTCCAGAGCCGTCGTGGAGGCGTCCGGTCCCCCGGCCCGCTGCTGTCCCGTCCGGAGCACGCCGGCTGTGGCTTGCTGCACCTGCGGGTACTGCGTGCTGCCGGCGATCCCCAGCTGAGCGCGTGCTTCCATGATCCGAAGACCGGCTGTCCGCACGTTGCGGTTGGCCCGTTGCGCCTCGGCAATCAGGTCGTTCAGGACGGAATCGTTGAAGCTGCGCCACCACGTCTGCGAAGGGCGGCCGGATCCACCGGCGCCGTCATCAGCCAGCAACTCGAGCGAACCGCCGTCCCACTCGGCCAGCCATGGCACTTGAGGTTGCTCGAAGTCCGGTCCTACTGTCGTGCAGGCGCCCAGAATTGCGGCGCTTGCCAGTACCAGCAGCCGCGTCCCGACGCGATTCATGTCCTGCTTCCCGATGGGCGTTCATGGAGCGGATGCCGGCCGGCGTTCCGCCGGTAGTCCGCAACGACATGCCATGTATCGGCATACAGCAGCAGACAGGAGGCTAAGCCAGTAATGCGCGTCGAGGAATTGGACCTTGGTCCTAGTCGACGCCGGACGGACGACGACGTTGCTGCGCACTGTTGGACCAAGGTCCAATTCCACTGCGAGACCGCGAAAGATAATGTGCTCGGGAGGCAGACGAAGGCGGTGTACCGCGGCCGGCTACTCAAAGGTCCGGCGCTCGCGCCCGGGAAATGCCCCAACCAAGATGAACATTCACGGGAACACTCGTCATGTATAGCACACCAGTAACCCGCAGACTGCTGCTCTCTGCGCTCGTCGTCGCGCTTCCGCAGATGGCGCTTGCGCAGCAGCAAGGAACCCCGCCCAAGACGATCTCGGCGCAGGACATGGCCAAGGCTCCGGACGCAACGATCGACTTCGAGGCAAGTCAGTTTCGCCTGATCCTGGGCGGTGGAGCCGGCGAGGGAACCCTTCGCTTCAAGGGCAAGAACTATCCCTTCACCATGAAGGCGGGCAGCGTCGGGGGTGCCGGTTACACGGATGTGAAAGGCACGGGCGACGTCCGTTTCCTGAAGCAGGTCGGAGACTTCGCCGGCACCTATACGGGTGTGGGAGCGGGTGCGGCGCTGGGAGAGAGCGGCAAGGGTGCCTCCACTTTCCAGAACCAGAAGGGTGTGGTCGTCAGTGTGAGGTCCACCTCTCAGGGTGCTGCTCTGAACATGGGCGCCAGCGGCATCGTCGTCACGCTCAAGAAATAGCGCACGCGTCAGATACAGGCAGAGGTCGGAGGCGTACAGGCGCAGCGGCCGGCGCGGCGCTGTCGAGCAGCTGGCAATGGTCGCTCGACGTGCCGCCCCACCCTCGCGATGCCAAGGCCGATCGACGGTGGATCAGGCAACGACATCCACAGTGACGGGAAGGCCGATGAGCGAGGAGTCAGAGCAGAACCGGCTCGAGGAAGCGAGGACGAATCGCGCGGCCTGGAAGAAGTGGGGACCGTACCTCAGCGAACGGCAGTGGGGAACGGTCCGGGAAGACTACAGCGACAACGGCGACGCCTGGAACTACTTCACCCACGACCAGGCCCGTTCACGTGCCTATCGGTGGGGCGAAGACGGCCTGGGCGGCATCTGCGACGACCACCAGGTGCTGTGCTTTGCGCTGGCGCTCTGGAACGGCCGCGATCCCATCCTGAAGGAGCGCGCCTTCGGCCTGGCTAACAGCGAAGGCAACCACGGCGAAGACGTCAAGGAGTACTACTTCTATCTTGACTCGACGCCGACGCACTCGTACATGAAGTATCTGTACAAGTACCCCCAGGCAGCCTTCCCGTACGACGACCTCGTCGCCACCAACCGCAGCCGAGGCAAGGGCGATCCGGAATACGAGCTGCTCGACACGGGCGTGTTCGACGAGAACCGCTACTTCGACGTATTCGTCGAGTATGCGAAGGGCGCGCCCGAAGACGTGCTGGTCAGGATCAGCGTCTTCAATCGTGGTCCCGACCTGGAGAACCTGCACCTTCTGCCGACGCTGTGGTTCCGGAACACCTGGTCACTCCAGGGCGGCGGACCGAAGCCGCTCCTCGAGCGAATCGGGTCGGCTGGCCATGCGACTGTTCGCGCCCATCACGGCGATCCATCGATCCAGGACTCCCTGGTCGATCGCTACCTCTACTGCGACGCGGACGTCCCGCTTCTGTTCACCGAAAACGAAACCAACGCCGCAAAGCTCGTTGGTTCGATCAATGCCTCGCCCTACGTGAAGGACGGTATCCACAACTACGTGGTGCATCGCAACGCCGAGGCGGTGAATCCGGCGCAGCAGGGTACCAAAGTGGCACCACACTACCAGCTCGCCGTCGGTGCCGGACAGTCGAAGGTCGTTCGGCTTCGGCTGACCACCCGTGCGCCTGGAGCGCAGGGCGATCCCTTCGATGACTTCGATGCAGTGTTCGCACAGCGGTTGAAAGAAGCCGACGCCTTCTACGCGTCCATTACGCCACCCTCCGTGCGAGAAGACCTCGACCGGACGAGCGTCATGCGCCAGGCACTGTCGGGCATGCTCTGGACCAAGCAGTACTTCTACTACGACGTCGGTCGATGGCTCGACGAGCACGGCGCGGGCAGCCGGTTGCCGGCTCATGA
>Ga0190273_10000797_pt1 | contig 11417 bp, 10 predicted proteins | sample Popmic504IS_FD_134513 | JGI IMG/M metagenome (GOLD analysis project Ga0190273, IMG submission 134513) | Populus adjacent soil microbial communities from riparian zone of Shoshone River, Wyoming, USA - 504 IS | ecosystem: Environmental > Terrestrial > Soil > Riparian zone > Trees stand | place...
CGAGAAGATAACCCGCCGCTACACCAGCGAGATCGGCATCATCATCGGTCCCACCAAGGACATCCCTGCGCCCGACGTCAACACCAATTCGCAGATCATGGCCTGGATGATGGACACGTATTCGGCCAACCAGGGCGGCACCATCACCGGGGTCGTGACCGGCAAGCCGGTGGAACTCGGCGGCTCCCTCGGCCGGGTCAAGGCGACCGGCAGGGGCGTGTTCCTGACCGCGCGTGAGGCAGCCAAGAGCATGGGACTTGCACTAGAAGGCGCAAAAGTGGCGGTGCAGGGCTTCGGCAACGTCGGCAGCATCGCCGCCGAACTGATGGCCCAGGCGCATGCCCGGGTGGTGGCGGTGCAGGATCACTCGGGCTCGCTCGGCAACGCCGCGGGCATCGACGTCGCCTCCCTGATCCGCCACGTCAAGGAAACGGGGGGTATTGCGGGCTTCACCGAGGCGCAGGCGATGGACGAGGAATCCTTCTGGGGTGTCGAATGCGACGTGATGATCCCGGCCGCGCTCGAAGGCCAGGTGGACGGTCCGCGGGCGCAGCGCATCCGTGCCCGGCTGTTGGTGGAAGGCGCCAACGGACCGGTCAACCGCGAAGCAGACCAGGTCCTGCTCGAGCGCGGCATCACGGTCGTGCCGGACGTCATTGCCAATGCCGGCGGCGTAGTCGTCTCCTACTTCGAATGGGTGCAGGATTTTTCGAGCTTTTTCTGGTCCGAAGACGAGATCAACCTGCGCCTGGAGGCGATCCAGCTCGGCGCTTTCCGCGAGATACAGCAGCGCGCGCTCGCACTGCAGGTGCCCCTGCGCACGGCAGCCTACGTCATTGCCTGCCAGCGGGTGCTGCAGGCGCGCGAGGAGCGCGGACTCTATCCCTGATGCAGGTGCGGGCCGCCCGCAGCCGGAGGGCGGCCGTCATGCGCCGCGACGATGCGCCAGCCCTGGGGCAGGCGCACCCAGACCTGGCTTTCCCAGCCTTGCGCACCCGGCCCGAGCGCAATCGCGGTGATGGCGAAGTCACGACCGAAGGTCGTCACCTGCCTGCGAACCAGCAGCGGCTCTTCCTGCCCGGGTTCATCCGGCCCCTCGTCCGGATCGGCACGACCGGCGATCTCCGCGACCGCCGACAAGGCCGTTCCACCGCCGTACTGCATAGCCTTCGGCGACTGCCACAGGAGGCGCTCGAGCGTCGGCATGTCACGGCCGAGCCGGGCGCGCTCATAACTCGACAGCGCCGCCCTGATTTCGGCAACCACCTCCGGCAGGTCGATCGCCATGTCGGGCTGCGACTCGCCGCGCTCGGCTGCGGACGGCAGGCCGGCTGCACCGCAGAGCAGATGTACCCAACGCGTTTCGCGGGAACCCGCCTGGCGCGGCAGTTCCTGCACCAGCGCGCCGCTGCTTCTGCCGGCGAGTTCCTGCAGGAAGGCCTCGGCCGCAGAAACGTCGGAGAAGCGGCACAGGCGGGAACAGTTGGAGCGCAGTTCAGCTGCCGTCTGCGGCCCGCGCAGCATCAGCATCGCCAGCAGGGAAACGGACTCGTTCGGGATCTGCAGTACCCGCTTCACGTTCTGCGCATAGCGCATCACGCGACTGCCGCTCGACTCGATCACGAGGGACAGGCCCTTGAGCGACTCGAGCGCGGCGAGGATGTCCGACTCGGCGGCATTCATCATCGGATGACGACTGGTCTTCTGGTTGCAGCCCGAGGCCACCGCGTTCAGGCTCATCGGATAGGCGTCGGGCACGGTCCGCTCTTTTTCGACCAGCACCCCGAGCACCCGCGCCTCGAGCGCGCTCAGGTCACGCATGCCCCAGGCCGCTTTCCCGTTCGTCGTCGTCCGGACTGTCGGGCCACAGGTGGCCGCCTTCCGCGTCCCACCGATCGATCTGCAAGCGCGAGCCGTCACGACTGTCCGACGCAGCGCTGCGCCGCTTCATGCTGTCCGCGCGAAGCACCGACAGCAGCGCGAGCAATGCGATTCCAGTCGTCGCTCCGACCGCCAGGGCAGTAAGGTTGTTGCTCTTCAAGCAGTGCTCCCGGATGAGGCTGTAGGATACCGTAGTGGACTGAAGCCCGCACGTCCGAACCGCGCCGTCGGGCGCATCGCGACATGCGCCTGTTGCCAGATGATCCAACCGATTCGGGAGCTCCACGATTCGACCAGGTGAGCCATCAAGGGAAGGGGCCGATGCAGACGCGAGCTGGTGGACTCTGACCCGGGGTTCGGGCCCGATCGTCGCCACGGCGATTCACGACGGCAGCGGGCTGCGTGCCGAGGCGCGCGAACTGATGAACCTGTCCGACCCGGCCCGCCTCAGGGAGGAAGACCCACACACCGGCCGGATGATCGCCGCAGTTCCGACCCGCGTGATCGTGCATCGATCCCGCTTCGAGGTCGACCTCAACCGCGCGCGAGCCGAGGCGGTCTATCGCACGCCCGAGCAAGCCTGGGGACTCGACGTCTGGAAGCAACCTCCCGACGATCGGTTCACCGAACGCTCGCTCGTGCTCCACGACCGATTCTTCGAGGCGATGCGCTCGCTGCTCGAAGGCGTCGAACGCGACCACGGCAAGTTCATCCTGCTCGACGTGCACAGCTACAACCATCGGCGCGACGGCCCGGCCGCGCCGGCCACTGCCGTGTCACGGGCTCCCGACATCAACATCGGCACCTTCTCGATGCCGCCCGGCCGTTGGACGCACGTCCTGGACGCGCTCGCCGACACCATCCGCTCGTTCGACTTTCGCGGGCGGCGCCTCGAAGTCGGCTTCGACGTGGCGTTCCAGGGACGCGGCGCGCTCACGCGCTTCGTGCACGACAACTTTCCGCAGACCGGCTGTGCGATCGCGCTCGAAGTGAAGAAATTCTTCATGGACGAATGGACCGGCGTTTGCTTCGAGGAAGAGGTGGATACCCTGCGACAGATGATCGCGCAACTGCTGCCGGTGCTGCGGTCGGCGCTCTCGCGGACCTGAGGAGACTTCGCTCATGACCGGGACAGCAGCGATCGATCTCGACTCGGCCGAGCAGTACATGCTGGCGCGCGTCACGGCATCGCTGGACGGTACACGGCCCTTTCGCGTGATCTCGTCCGGTGGCAACCGCACCCATGTCGACCGCGACCTTCCCTTCATGTGCGCCTACCAGCGTGGTGTCAGCGCTCCTCCCAGTCTGGCCAGGCGCATTGCTGCATCGAGTGCGATTCACCTGCTGTGGGAACGCGTCGATGAAGGCGACGCGGAGCCCGAGGCCATCGTCGACGCGATCGCGGCCCGCATGAAACGGCTTTACCCGGGCTTTCTGCTGCTCGAGATCAAGGACCTGGAGCCCGACCCGGACATCGCCGTCGATTCACCGCTGCCGCCGCAGTTCCGCTTCGACGTGGAGGCAAGCGGCCTCGCGCCGGAAACCGACGTGCTCGACACCGTGCGCAAGGCGCTGGTGCGCAACGAGATCGACTACCGCCACCCGAGCGTGCGCATCCTCAAGCAGGGCGAGGCGCCCCCCCTGCACGACCTGGGCGACGTCGACCCTTCGATTGCGCGCCTGACGATCGGCGTACCCACGATCCACCGGTCACCCGACGGACAGCACGAGTACCCGGCCATCTTCCATCAGATGGAAGCCGCAGTGATCGATGCCGTGCTTCGCGCCGCGATGGCGTTCGCGCGCCACGGCAACACGTTCCGGAACATGCATCATCGCGCGCTCGGCAGGCGAGCATTCGTGCAGGCGGCGCGGACGGTCGACCGGCAGATGACGGAGATCTCCGGCTCCTACGACTTCCTGCTGGACCTCACGCCGATCAACTCCGCGCAGGCGCTCGAGGAGTTCCGGCGCAGCGGCGCAATCGCATCGCCGGCCTTCCGCTACCGGCCGCTCGCGATCTCTCCCGGGGAACTCAAGCGCGCCCTCTACGGCATCAACATCGGCCGGATCGAGGATCCCAGCCTGGAGGACCTGTTCCGCGAGAAGCAACTCGAGATGGATCACCAGCTGACGATGCTGCAGTGCCGGTGCACGCCGCAGTTCAAGGACGCAAGCCGCGTGCTCTACGGGAGCATCGACGAAGGCCTGCTGTCGATTGCCCGGACGATCATCGAGGCCGCCCGCACGCGAGGCGATGCAGCCGCGGCAGCGCAGAGCGATGCGGCGCAGGACGACGACGCACATGGGCCGCCGGATGATGACCTGATGGACTGCCACCAGATTCTCGCGGCGGCCAACCGCACCATCGACTGGTATCGCGGCGTGTGCCCCGACTTCAACGCCACCGCGGTCCTGCGCGACGACACGCCGCCGGGACTGATGGTGTCGGGCTCGCGCCTGTTGATCTCGCGACAGACGCGCATGCAGGCGCACCGCCTGCCTTCGCTGCTCCAGCACGAGGTCGGCGTTCATCTGCTCACCTACTTCAACGGCGACGCACAGGGTCTGCGCATTTTCCGCGCCGGCCTTGCCGGCTATGAACGGACCCAGGAGGGCCTCGCCGTCTTCGCCGAATTCGCCACCGGCGGCACCGGAGTCAAGCGGCTCGTGCTGATCGCGGCGCGCGTGCTCGCGGTGCACGCGATGCTCGACGGCGCGAGCTTCATCGAAACCTTCCGGCTGCTGCGCGCCGAAGCCGACATGGACGAAGCAGCCGCATTCGGGGTGGCGCTTCGCGTCTACCGCTCCGGGGGACTGAGCAAGGATGCGATCTACCTGCAGGGGCTGTTGCAGGTCCTGCAGCACGTGGCCGGCGGTGGAGAACTCGAGCCGTTCTGGTACGGCAAGATCGCGGCACACCACTTCAACGTGCTGCAGGAACTTCGCGCCCGCGGCATGTTGCGCGAGCCCTGTGTGCGTCCGGCATTCCTGTCGCAGCCCCGAGGGCAGGCGTTCGTCGAAGCTGCGGGCGCCGGCATAAGCGTTCGCGATCTCATCCAGGAGCGAGCGACATCGTGAAGATCGCCTTCTTCGTGAACGACATGATCCGCGAACAGGAGCACTACGCCACGACGATCCTCGCCAACGAGGCGTCGCGTCGCGGCCATGCGGTCTGCTATGTCACGCCCTCGGACTTCAGCTTCATGCCCGACGACCGGCTGCGGCTGCGCGCGCGCTTCGCGCCAAGAAAGAAGTTCGCCAGCTACATGGCTTTCTTCAAGGCCATCCAGGACCGCAGGATCGAGATGCGCAACATCGACGTTGCCGAACTCGACGTGCTGATGCTGCGCAACGATCCCTCCACCGACGCCGTCGACCGGCCCTGGGCCGAAGGCATCGGCGTGCTCTTCGGCCGCATTGCCGCGGAGCAGGGTGTGCTGGTGCTGAACGACCCCGACGGCCTGGGCCAGGCGACCAACAAGCTCTATTTCCAGTCCTTCCCCCAGGCGCTGCGCGCGCCGACGCTCATCTCCAAGGACGTGGAGGCCATCAAGAAATTCGCGCGTGAGCAGGGCGAAAAAATCGTTCTGAAGCCGCTGCGCGGAAGCGGCGGGCAGAGCGTGTTCGTTCTCAGCGCGGAGAAGGCGTCGAACCTCAACCAGATGATCGAAGCCATCAGCCGCGACGGCTATGTCATCGCGCAGGCTTACGTGCCGGCAGCGAAGGACGGCGACATCCGATTCTTCCTGATCAACGGCGAGCCGTTGATGCACAAGGGCCGATACGCGGCGTTTCGCCGCACCTCCGCGTCCGACGATGCCCGCAGCAACATCCACGCCGGCGGCAGCGCCAGCAAGGCGGAGATCGGCGATACCGAACTGGAAGTCGCCGAACTGGTGCGGCCCAAGCTGATGCGCGACGGCATGTTCCTCGTCGGCCTCGACATCGTCGGCGACAAGATCCTGGAGATCAACGTGTACAGCCCCGGCGGGCTGCGCAACTGCAGCCGCTTCGAAGGCGTGCGATTCTCGGTCGCCATCCTCGATGCGATCGAAAGAAAGCTCGCGATCCGCAAGGAGTATCCGGGCCGCTTCAGCAACCGCGAGCTGGCGGTCCTTTAGCGGGGACATCATGAAACGAATCGCGGCCCTTCAGTCGGGGGCACCATGAAACGAGTCGCCGTCATCGGCGCCGGCATCGTCGGTGTCACCACCGCCTGGTACCTGCGGCAGCACGGCTTCGACGTCACCGTCTACGAGCGGGGCGCGGGCGCCGCGCTCGCCACCAGCGCGGCCAACGCGGGCATCATCGCGCCAGGCTACGTCACCCCTTGGGCAGCGCCCGGCATGCCGGCCAAGATTGCCTCCTATCTGTTCAAACCGGAGTCGCCGGTGATCCTGCGGCCGTCGCTCGATCCCGCCCAATGGCGCTGGGCGGCCGAGTGGCTGCGGCAATGCACGCCGCAGCGTTACCGCCGCAACCGCGAACGGATGCAGCGGCTCGCACGCTACAGCCTGCAGCAGCTGCGCCTCCTGCGGGCGCAGACAGGCATCGACGACTCGGCCAACAGCGGCTACCTGCAACTCTTTCGCAGCGAAGCCGAGATCGCACTCAACGCGCCCGCGCGGGCGATGCTCGACGAGCAGGACGTTCCCTACCAGCTCCTGGACGCGGCGCAGGCGCGCGCCCGCGAGCCGGCGTTGCGCGCGTCCGCGGAACTGGCCGGCGCCCTCTACCTGCCCGAAGACGAGTCGGCAGACTGCCAGTTGTTCACCCGGCAGTTGGCGGAGCTTGCGCATCTGCGGGGCGTCCGCTTCGAATTCGGACGCGCCGTGGCATCGGTGCGCCACGAGCACGGGCGTGTCAAGGGGCTGCTGCTGGTGCGCCATCGGATCACCGAACCCAACACGGCCTCGTTCGACGCTGTGGTCGTCGCCGCTGGCGTGGGCAGCGTCGCGCTGCTGCGCAAACTCGGGATCGCCGCGCCGATCTACCCGGTCAAGGGATTCTCCGCGACCATCGACCTGCTACCCGGCGTCAGGGCGCCATCCCAGGCGGTCATGGACGAAGCCTACAAGACCGCCATCACCCCATTGGGCCGGCAGCTGAGGGTTGCCGGCACCGCGGAGTTCGGCAGCCACCGCCTGCGTCTGCGCCAGTCGGCGCTCAGGACGCTGCGCAAGGTGGCCGCCGACTGGTTCGGCGACAGCTTCGACCTCGATTCCGCGCGCTACTGGGTCGGGGCGCGTCCGATGACGCCGGACGGTCCGCCGCTGCTGGGGCGCACCTTGCTCGACGGACTCTTCGTCAATATCGGCCACGGCTCGACCGGCTGGGCGATGAGTTGCGGGTCGGCGCGCGCAACTGCCGACCTCGTCGCCGGCCAGTCGCCCGGCATAGACCTGGAAGGGCTGACGCTGGCGCGGCTGGCTCGGGCATGACGGCCCTTTGCGGCCTCTACGGCGTCGCCTCGATCCGGCGCATCGAGGCAGCGTGGCTGGCGCAATCGGCACCCGGCTCCCTGATGGCCCGTGCGGCCGCGGCGGTGGCCGACGAGGCGACCCGGATGCTGCGCCGGCTGCCTCCAGAGACGACGGTCCTCCTGCTGGTCGGACCCGGCAACAACGGCGGCGACGCACTCGAGGCAGGCCGCCTTCTGTCGCAGCGCGGTTTCGCGGTGCGCGCCTGCGCCGTCGCATCCGTCATTTCAGAGCCCCCGCGCGCGCCCGATGCCGCTGCGGCCTGGCAGGCCTGGCACGCGGCAGGAATGGGGCTTCATCCTGTCGATGACGAGGGTTCGTGGCGCTCTCAAGGACGTCCCCTGGTCATCGACGGGCTCTTCGGCATCGGACTCGTCCGCCGCCTGCCCTCGTCGCTGGCGCCGTTGCTCGCCTGGATAGACTCGATCGATGCCCCGGTTCTGGCCATCGACGTGCCGAGCGGAATCGACGCCGACAGCGGCGCAGCCGTGGAAGACGGCCCGTGCGTGCGGGCGAACGTCACCGTGACGATGATCGCCGACAAGCCGGGCCTGCACACCGGTGCCGGCCTGGCGTCCGCCGGCAAGGTGCTGGTGGCGACGCTGTCGGACCATGCCGAACCCGGAGCGCCTGCCAGTGGGACCCTGATGGTTCGCGGTGTGCCGGCCGACGCCGTGCTGCTCGATGCGGGGGCCGCAAGGCACCTGCTTCCACCCCGCCGCATCGATGCCCACAAGGGCACTTCCGGAGACGTCCTCGTGATCGGCGGTCGGCTCGGCATGACGGGCGCCGCGAGACTGGCAGCTCGCGGCGCGATCGGCGCCGGTGCCGGCAAGGTCTGGATCGGCGGAGACCCCCACGCCAGCGGCGCCGCCGACGCCGACCGTCCGGAGATCATGCGGGACACGATCGGGTCGACGATGCCCATTCCGCCACGGGTGAAGGTCGTCGTCATCGGCTGCGGGCTCGGACAGGACCGGCAAGCCCGGCAGTACCTGATCTCCGCCATCGCGAGCCGCGCCCTGCTGGTCTGCGATGCCGATGCCCTCAATCTGCTGTCGGCGCAGCCTCGCCTGGCAGAGCTCGTGCGACAGCGCGAGGCGGCGACGATCCTGACGCCCCATCCGCTGGAAGCCGCTCGCCTGTTGTCGTGGCCCACTGCCCGGGTGCAGGCCGACCGGGTCGCGGCAGCCCTGGCGCTTGCGCGCCGCTTCGATGCCATGGCGGTCCTCAAGGGGGCCGGGACGATCATCGCCTCGCCATCGGGTCGCTATGCGATCAACGCCTCGGGCAATCCGGTGCTCGCAGCGGGCGGCACCGGCGACGTTCTGGCCGGGATCGTGGCCGGGCTCGCAGCCGCGATGGTCGGATCGAAGGACTCGGCCGCGGGCGGCGGATTGGCCGCCGCAGCCGCCGCAGCCGCCGCAGCCACCGCTGCCGCAGCCGCCGCCTGCTGCGCCGTGTGGCTGCATGGCGCAGCCGGCGATCTCGCTGCGAAGCGTCGGGGGCCCGTCGGCGTGCCTGCCGGCGCCATCGCCGACCTGCTCCCGGAAGTGATCCGCCTCGAGTTGCGCGCCCCTACTGCCTGCGCTGGCGAAACTCGTTGAGCGCCGTCGCGTTCTCGGCCAGCTCGGTGGCGCGGTCTGCCACCAGATGGCCGCTGGCCAGCACGAGGATCCGGCCGCAGCGCGCCGCCAGCGAAGGGTCGTGGGTGACCAGCACCAGGGTTGCACCGGACTCGGCATTGAGTTCGAACAGCAGATCGATGATCCGCGCGCCGGTCGCGTGGTCGAGGCTGCCGGTCGGCTCGTCGGCGAACAGCAGGGCCGGTGCCGGCGCGAAGGCCCGTGCCAGGGCGACCCGCTGCTGCTCACCGCCTGAAAGCGTCCGAGGATAATGCGAAAGTCGGTCGCCGAGTCCGACGCGCCCGAGCAGTTCCCGGGCGCGGTCCGGAGCGGACGAGGCGCCGGCGAGTTCCAGTGGAAGCATCACGTTTTCCAGCGCGGTCATCTGCGGCAGCAACTGGAACGACTGGAACACGAAACCCAGATTCTCAGCCCGCCAGCGGGCCCGGCGATCCTCGTCCCAGGCAAACAGGTTGGCATCGTCCATCATCAACGTGCCGCTGCTGGGAAGGTCGAGGCCTGCCAGCAACCCCAGCAGCGTCGACTTGCCGGAGCCGGAGGCCCCCGTAATCGCTACCGTTTCGCCCTGCTCGATGGTGAATGACACTGAATCCAGGATGGTCAGGTCTCTACCCGCGTCTGGTACGCTCTTTCCTAATTTCTGAACTCGAATCACCGGCATCGACTTGACCTTGATTGATAGAACATGAAGCAGCAGGCGTTGATTCTAGCGATGCAACGCAGCATCGCGGCAGAAGCCCCGGCGGGGCGAAGTGCGCTCCACGCGCCGTCGACCCGCCGCCTCGTGGTGCAGATGCTCGCCCTCGCGGCCCTGTGGCCGGAACCCGTCTTCTCCCTGGAGAATTCCGCAGGTGCCCGTAAGCCAGGCGCGGCAAACGCGGCCACGGGCGACGGTGGTGCCAGGCGCATCCTGATCCTGGGCGACAGCCTGTCCGCCGAATACGGCATCGGACGGGGTGAAGGCTGGGTGAAGCTGCTGGAGCAACGGGCCGAGCCGCGAGGCTGGAGCATCGCCAACGCCAGCATCAGCGGCGAAACCACCGCCGGCGGGCTGACGCGCCTTCCCGCACTGCTCGAGAAGAACAGGCCGGCGATCACCGTGATCGAACTGGGTGCCAACGACGCGCTTCGGGGCTTGCCCATGGCTGGCACCGAGTCCAACCTGCGCAGGATGATCGGCATGGCGCGATCGTCCGGCTCGCGGGCACTCCTGGTCGGCATGATGATGCCGCCCAATTTCGGCCCCGCGTACGCCCGCCAGTTCAACGAGATGTTCGGACGCGTTGCGACGAGCGAGAAAGTGGCCCTGGTGCCTTTCCTGCTGGAGGGTTTCGCCGACGACCTGGCCTGGTTCCAGCCGGACCGCGTCCACCCGACCGCGAAGGCACAGCCGCGGATGCTGGATAATGTCTGGCCGGTGCTGAGCGAGATGCTGTAGCGCCGGGTGCATGCGCATCCTCGGCGGATTGCGCCATGCCCGAGTGGTGAAATTGGTAGACACAAGGGACTTGAAGCTATTGAGCCCTCCGGTGGAAACGCCGAAGGTGAAGCCCGTCAAACTCGGCGAAGGCCCTGGGCGCCGAAAGCGCCCGAGCTGACACCGAGCCAAGCCCCGGCCTGCGAGTCGGGGAAGGTGTAGAGAGCAGACGGCGGGCACCTGTGGCAACGCGCCAGGACGCGGTGCTATGGTGAAGGCGTGCTCCAGACCACGAACAGCGCAGGCCGGCTGGCGGCGAAAGCCGAAGTGGCATGAAAATCCCTCGACCTAACAGTCGTGCCGGTTCGACCCCGGCCTCGGGCACCATCAAGCCGATCACGGGCAACCGGATCACTTCCATCAAGCCGGCAAAGGCCGGTGCCGAAGCGGGCGCCACGCGTTTCATCGATGCTTCGAACCTCACGATCCTTCCTGGACTATGGGACTCGCACATCCATCCGCTGACGTTGTATCAAGGATGCCAGTTCGGCCAGACAGCCGCGCTCATGCTGTCCTATGGACTGACCTCCACCCTTTCGGTGGCAGGTCCGCTGCATCAGAGCATCGAGATGCGCGAGGCGCTCGAGGCGGGCAATCCGATCGGGCCTCGCGTGCTTCAGACCGTGACCATCAACTCGGCGCAAATGGCCTACGTCGACAAGGATCTCGACATGGTCGAACCCGGCAAGCTCGCTGATCTCGTGGCGGTGCGCGGCAATCCGCTGGCAGACCTGAAGGCTGCGGTCAACACGCCCGAAGGACCGACGTAGGCCTCCCGAAGTCGGTTCCCTCAGAGGACCTCGGTTAGCATACGCTTCGCCCTGTCGCCTCGAGCAATCGGGCGGGGCGGATTCGGTGAATGTGCCGGCATGGACTGCCCGCCGGAAGCTGTGCGCCGGACAAGCGGCTCCGCCACCGCGGCGACGCGAC
>Ga0190273_10000798_pt1 | contig 11410 bp, 7 predicted proteins | sample Popmic504IS_FD_134513 | JGI IMG/M metagenome (GOLD analysis project Ga0190273, IMG submission 134513) | Populus adjacent soil microbial communities from riparian zone of Shoshone River, Wyoming, USA - 504 IS | ecosystem: Environmental > Terrestrial > Soil > Riparian zone > Trees stand | place...
ACTTCCACAGAAAACCCTTTTTTCTGCCCCACCAATTCTGGAAACTCAGCAGAAGGTAAGACTAGCAGAGCGGTTACAGCTAGCTAACACGCAGCACTCTGTCACAGACAACTCCGCCAAGGCTGATACCCCAGACCGACACCCAAACACGTTGAACCCGCGATGTCAGAGTAAAGACAACAAATCAATGAGCTTTATCCCTGAATACAGTGAGCTAGTCGAGCACAATCGATCCCTTAAGCAGCCATTGAAAGCCCCGAAATGGCAAGCTGCTGAGATATCACGCGTTGCAGGACGACCAAAGCTACTGGCACCCCCTTCACTTGAAGTTTCAGAGGCGCTGCCAGTACTTCCCAGTGTAAGGAAGAACGATATCATACCAGAATGGCAAAAGAATGCCTCCAAGCCAGACCACCAACCTGCAGCTTGTCGCCAAAATTTGCCTCCTCAGAATACGAACTCGCTACCTACTGCTGAAAGGTCACCTTTACTTGGCCAAAGTGGCTCACGCAGACGGTTGGATCAAGTTGAACAAGAAATTAGACGATCCTGGGAATCTGCCGAGATACGTAGACCAGACCCACGTGGAATCCGCAAAAATGATCTCTACCGACAGCTCAGTGTCAATAGCAGAGAATCATGGGAACAGAAGAAGGTGCACCGAAATACACAAATGGTAGGCTCGGGCGAAATCTTACAGAACAATGAATCTGTTGCACGGTCCCCGAAGTGGACTGAGAAGCCCACCGAGGACCTTCCATACCATCCTATGCCAGCCGCCGCTATTGCAAGACTGGTGGACATGGGCAGGAAGCCCACTGCGCCGGTTAAGAAAATCGCACTGAACCCTCAAGCCCGATCTTGGGACGCTGAGACACAGAAAATCCGTTGCCGCTCAGGTGATACATCTCTCAACCCACAAGCTAAGACCTGGGAAAGCGAGGTCAAGCCTGCTGCTCAGGTTTCAGCTTTTGGTTCCACGACTTTGCTCAACCCTCAAGCCAGAACATGGGAGAACAAGCCGCTCCCCCAGATCGGTGTCCCAATTAAGCGGAATGCACCCCTAATACCACCACAACCACAACAAAGATCACACGGACTTACACCACTACCCCCAACCACAGCACCGCCTACATCTTTCAATCCGCAAGCCAAAACCTGGGAAAACCAACCTCTTCCCCAGATAGGCGTCCCGATAAAACGAAAACCAGTCCCCCAATCAACCAATACCATCGCCACCACTCCTTGCTTACCGCCACCAGAGTCCAAATCCCGCATCGACGTAGCCCACAGCTTATCCGAGTTCAAGCGGCAACAAGCACGGCAGGCACCGGACATAGCGACTGCAGCCCCGTTAATTTCGGGGACACGCATCTTGTTGATCCGGCCGTTGAGTATGCGGAGAAGGTGAGGCAGAGAGAGTCTAGGCTTCGGGCGAGATATCGAGGAAAGGGGAAAGGGGAATGGGGATTTGTAAGTGATCATTGGATGATAGGATGATGGTGAGGGTGGTAAACAATTCAACATTTGCCAGGTGTTGAGCGTCGAGTTGGAGTCTAGATCCAAGGTAAGCAAAGACGCCAACACGTTCGCGATGAGGTCAAATACCGCAAGGTAAATTTCCATTCTCGCACATGTTACTATTCTACACATTATCACCTTCGCCTTTACCTTTATCTTCATCTTGTCAGCCGTTGTGCCTCCAAACCTCTGTTCTTCACTTCCCAGTGCCAAACTTGGAAACCTCAAAAGCTCTTCTCCTTCAGCTACTGCCTTTCATTGTTTGCATGGGAAACTACCGAAGCCCAGGCGCAGGCTCCTTTTCGATCAGCTGTTCAGGTATGAGATAACCTGACCACACGAGTATATAAAAAAATTCTCAATCTGCTTTATCTTAGAAACAGTATCTTTCTTTCTACCACTATGGTTGTCTTTTCCTTAATGGTTAATTCGTCTCTAGCATCGTGGCTCTGTATATCGGAGGAAGTACCAACTTGTGCAGCTTCTTGGTATAGAATTATTTAGTAAATTTTACCTGAATGAGCTCGACAGGGATGAAAATTTCACAGCGGTTCATGCTAATAAGCATAGGAAACGTTATGTTGACCGAGAGTGCAGTTGCTTTCAAGCTCGAGCATCTCAAGGTCGATCATCACCCCTAGGCTAAAGTATCAGGAACTTTTGCAGTCTTTAGTCTAAGCTAGGGTTGGTCTCCTGATATGCCACAGATGGTGAGACACCTTCTAGATATAGTATCTAAACTAGAACAAACGTTGAAAAGTTTGCAAAGGCTGTTCGGGTTTGATGTCGAACAGATGATTGTCCAAAGTACCAGCTCCATCCGCTACAGCATATCCACTTGCTAGCAAGCCTTTGATACTGAAGATCATCTCTTGTAAGTCGTCGTTGGCACACCGAGCTTCTTCTTCCTTTTTCTGGGCCTCCTCAATGTCTGCGTAGGTGACAACGTACTTCGTCCCTCTCGCCGTTTCCAGCGCCTCAATCAGCTCGCTCACCTTCCCAGTCCAACCCTGGACGCGAATAGTTCGTTCAGGCCCTTCAAATGCAATCCGCAGGGAGTCGACAGTGTAGCGTGCTATGTCGGGTATGCTCGTGACACCAACACGCCGATCTGGTCGACCATATAGATATGCAGTGTTCTGTTCATGGTCGAAGCCATAGAATCCATCTACGGCCCATTCCGTAAAGAGGGCGGTCACCATGAGTGTGTACTGGAAACCTGGCGTCGCTGCGGCTTTTCCTCGAAGATAAGACCGGACTGCTTGTTTATCGCGAAAATATCTCATGTCATGAATCTCTTGTTGGGCGATGTCGCTGTTCCATTCTGATGCATAGAAATGGCGCACCCCTGCTGCAACTGCTGCTTCTACCATAGCAGGTTGCAGGATCATTAGGGGATTACCCACTGCAGAGATGACATGTGTGAAACCTGTGATAAAGTTACGTCAGCCTTGCAAGAAGTTGGGAGGGCCACTTTCGGTATACTGCTTGGAAACCTACCTTTATATGTAGCAGGTTCGTACAGTGAACTGGTGATAACTTCGACATCAACATCCTGGAATTTATGTGATCTTTCAGGTGCTGTTAATATACCCAAACGAGCGAACGAGGGCTTTTGGCGCAGCAGTTCTTCCAAGATTGGTTTTCCAAGGGCACCACTCGCGCCAATCAGTAGCACCGAGATTTGTGCCATGGTATCCTATCTGGAAGTAGTCCGAAGTATCGCTTTCATGCAAGTTGAATATACTGTAATTCTTCCACGCTCCTAAGCTTATTGTACCGAATCGAAACAAATTCACAGTTGCTGCGAGTAGTCTTCTTTATGTTATAGATGGATACTGTCGAGCAGGTATGGTCATTGACAAATAGGAGATAGTTCGAGAATACCGAAAGCTGCTGGAGGTATTTTGTATCCAATCACTGGTCTTCAGATACATTATTTGTGCCACGAGATCCTGCTTATTAATTTTTTGGCAACACTATTTTCCGAACAAGGAAATTAACCAAAGCAGCGCCCAGTCAACGAGAAATCTCGAGCAGCGAATAGAAGCCGTTTAGTCGTACATATTAAGCTAATAATGATTCAGATGGTCATGATTACAAAGTTAGTCACTAACGAGAGGTGCGGCGCCATCTCAGATCGTCCAAAGTACTCCATGTTCGTAATCAAGGCTGGTAGCGGAGAATGCGTTCGAGGACGTCTTGGGTAGTTATATGCCTTGGGGAATCTGTCTTACTATCTTAGTCAACCACATCCTCGTCATACATTTATTTTATGTAACTAGACAGTCTGTTCGATCTGGTGACAATCTAGAGCTACCCAACAACCTGACCGTCTGCTCTTCTCTGACAAACAACGCCAGCATCCTCTTCAGCCTCCAAGGTGGTGATGAGCTGAGTTCCAGATCCTATCTACTGCAGATGATGGAAGATGGAGAATTCTGTTCGAGGATCTGTCTTGCAGAGACGAGCCAACTTGGTGATCGGCGACTGGGTCAGCTTGCCAGAAATGCGCGGAGACAGGTCAGGTTCTGTGTAGGGGATTTCTAGTTGTCGAAATTAAGTGGGTGATAGAAGATGCTCTTGTCATATATCGAGGGCAGCTGGTCTGTTGCTGGTAGGCGCTGCGTCAACCACTTACGACAAAAGGTTAGACGTGCAGGTGGCGAGGTGATGCATTTGGGAAGCCTGCTATAATCCAGATTGGCTGAATAGACGCAACATCTCATTCTCAAACACGACAGGTAGATGACTGATATCCCTCTAGGAATTTGTGAAGTCCTAGGTCAAAGGCAGAAGGTTGATCAGTGTTGACGCACCTGTATTTCAAACAGCTAAAATCAGTCTTTTAGCATTTCTATAGTATCGTTTGTTATGTTTGAACGACAATCGAGTGGGTTGTCGTCAAACAGTCGTTTACCTTTCAGTATCATGCTTATGATCTTTGTTTCAAAAATCCCGTACCATGTTGATTGGCTTTTTATGTAAGTTGAGCCTTGAGATCGAAATGTCAATCATTAAAGCATTCAAGGACAAGAGATCTTAGTAGCTGGACACCACGACTCGGTGCTTGCATATGAGGCGGAAGGTGGGCATTGCGCTCCCATGGGTGCATTGGGATACCATCTATGTAATATGCTATTCAAATAAAGATCCAAAGCCTGAAGAGTAGTAAGATAAACGCGCATAGAAATGCAAGAGCAACACATCGGGGTGCTATGGGCTACGAATCGGGCTTGGTAGACATCTTCGAGCAAGTCTTGAGAACGACGCTACTCAATAATGGCAAAGATCACAGGGTCTCTTGATAAGATTTTATGCCTGTTCTTGCTCGGTTATGTATGTTGCTTCTTTGTTACTAAAAGAAGCATTGTTCCGTGATGAGTCTTGCCCGTCGTCTATTGCTTTGTGGTCTCTCTTTCAGTATACCCTTCATGTGCTTTCCACTGGTCAAGTGCCTACGTCTAAGAACAGGGCTGTACATAGATACAAGGTCGAAGAAGCTCATCGTTTGGCAGGTAGACATAGTATTCACCAAAATCTAGTAGTTCAAGTTCCGCCAGTCTCGACCCAAATATGTTGCATCCCAACATTTCGGTATCCCAACTGCACGCAGAAGGCGCTTTTGGTTATTCATGTTGGCCGAATTCTCCGAAATCCCGCACTCTAATCATCCATGCGTCACTCAAACAGCGCCATCAATACCTTGCGTACTTTGCTTGTTGGTGCTGAAGCCTCTAATTGACAGATCTCACAAGTCTATTGTCGTTATATTCAAATTGACCTGCCTCAAGGGCCCCAACCACATGCGCCTGATTGATAACCCAATAGAAGAGTCTATTCCATATTCGTGAACCGCATCATTCCTCTGCTACAGTCCCTGCGTTGCACCGATGAAAATGACCAACCAAATCCAACCGCATCATTCTTTAGATAACGACACCATTGACCTGCGCGGCTAAACTATCACCATTAATAGCATGCGCCTTCTCTTTCTCTCCAAACGTGGCCGTGACCTGGTCCAGGACTCCAGCACTTGCCGCAACAAAGCCGAGAAAAGGTGGACTCGGTCTTAGAACCCGGCTTAAATACTCCGGGTGGAACTGCACACCAACAAAGAAAGGATGGTTTTTCAACTCGATGATTTCCATGCGCTCTGCCTTCTCGTCTTTTCCGATGAAGTTCATACCAGCTGCATCGAGCTTCTCGATGTATGTAGGGTTAACTTCATATCTGTGTCTATGCCTCTCATTGATGCTGTCCGCGCCACCGTAGAGTTTGCGCAGCTTTGACCACTCGGACCCGGCTTGGAATAGGGTCGGGCGCAGGCCAAGACGCATGTTGCCGCCCATAGTGTTTGTATCAATCTCGGGCATGAACATGACAAGTCTCTCAGCGGCCTGTGCGTCGAATTCTTCGGAGCTAGCGTCCTTGATACCGATGACACTCCTGGCATATTCGATGACTGCGATTTGTAGACCCAAGCAAATCCCGAGATAAGGCTTGGGCTTCGTTCGAGCCCATTTGGCGGCCTTGATCATTCCTTCTGTGCCTCTCGTACCAAATCCGCCTGGGACCAGGACACCATCGGCTGTGCAGAGCTCATGCCAGGCTTTGTGGAATGTCTCTGGTGAGGACTCTAGTGTCACCTCTTCGAGGTGAGTTGCGTCTATCCAGACAAGGTTGAGCTTCCGATGGATGGCAAGCGCACTGTGTTCAAGAGATTTGATGACGGACAAATAACTGTCGTGTAGATGTGTGTATTTGCCAACCAGGGCAATAGTCACCTTTTCACTATCCAAGTATCTTTCTTGGGCAGTGGTCAAGGACTTCCACGACTTCCATATTTGCTGCCCCTTTATCAGCAGTTCGGGTTGTATTGAGTAATTGGAGAGATGAAATATATCGGAAAGTTGTTTGACCAATCCTTGCTTTTCGAGTAGGAGGGGAACATGGTATGTGGATTCGACATCGTGGACCGCGACAACTTGATCCAACTCGACTTGACAGAACATGGCAATCTTACTAATAGTTGACTCATGGAGAGGCTCTATGCACCGACAAGCGATCTAAGAGTTGTCAGCGTGCTGCTCCTGTTTCAGGGAGTGTCAAGTGTTACCAAATCGGGAGCCATACCGACAGCTCGCACTTCTCTAATGGCTGCTTGTGTTGGCTTCGTCTTCTGCTCACCACTAATAACAGGGACTAGAGAGACATGAATGTGCAGGAAGTTGTCTCGACCAGCTCTTCTTCTGAACTGGCGCATAGCCTCGACAAAAGGAGCGCTCTCAATATCGCCTACCGTGCCTCCCAGCTCGATTACACAAGCGTCGGGCTCTTCGTTCGTATCATCAACAGGTACCTTCGCAACATTCTCAATCCAGTCTTGAATGGCATTGGTCAGATGCGGCACAACCTGGACTGTCTTGCCCAAGTAGTCGCCTTTCCTCTCTTTCTCTATGACATGCTGGTACATCTTGCCTGTTGTGATGTTGTTGTTTCGCGTCAGGGTAATGTTGAGGTATCGCTCGTAGTTTCCGAGATCGAGGTCGACTTCACCACCATCGTCGAGGACGAAGCACTCCCCGTGCCTAGCAGAAGGTCAGAATTGAGGCCAGAAGGTTTGGAAGAAGAAAGCAGTACTCCAGCGGCGACATGGTCCCAGCATCAATGTTCATGTATGGGTCAATCTTGATCGAAGAGACGTGCTCGGTTTGTCAGTGCGAAGGAATGCAGTCACTGTGCAAGGAAACCTATCTTGAGGCCGATGGTCTTCAGCAGCAGACCAGTGGAAGAGGCTGCAACATCATGAGCCAAGGCCAAGGCATGTACATCTGATCTGATCGCTCCTACCTATTACACCTTTTCCAATGCCACTGATGACACCTGCACGGGTCAGCAAGAGGCCGAAGACTCGAGAAATCGCGTGCCGTACCTCCCGAAACTAGAACGTACTTCATTTTGATGCTGACGGGTGGGACAAGTCTCGTTGTAGGACAAAGGTATGGGTGCCTACCTGGCTTTTGCCAGGCGGGAAAGAGCAGAAAGACTCGAGGGTGGGATGCGACAAAATTTCGGTTTTGGCACGCGTCAAGGGCGTCCGGGACGCGCTGCACGTCACTGGGCTTGGCGTCAATCGACTCCACTGCAAAAGGACATTTAGGAACAGGAGCAATACATAACAAATAATACTATTGTGGCCGTTGCTCGTCCTTGCCCTTGGTTGCTGGACTTTTGTCTGCCTTTGTCGTAGGTAAGGAGCTCTTCTACTTACCAAAACTTGTCAGTACAAGAGAGACTGATCGTAGTAGTTGCCAGCCTGTTTGAGCATGGAATACCAGTATATGTACAAGAAAGCGACACAGCAGGACCTGATTGTGCGCTTGCCCGAGAAAACTGCATTTGCAAGGTACCAGAATGCTATTTGTCTTTCAGCGCCGTTACCAGTGTCTCAACCGATTTCTGTAGACCTGCTATTTGACGTGTCTGCTGGGCCATTATTGTCTTCATGTTTCTCATTTCTCGTTCCAGGGAAGCAATGTTAGCATCTCCTTGCGCCCCGTTCTCTGATAGCGATGCGGGCGTCTCGTCGGCTAGTTTGCTCGCCGTAGTCTTCGACGCCAAATCTGGATCCACCTTGTCTTCCAGCTTCTGCGCAGTCGACTTCGAGGCCAACCCAGGATCGACTTCATCGTCCGACTTTGTCCCGGTCATTTTCGATGTTACTCCATCGTCTGCCTTTGGTGTAGCAGGTGTAGATGCGGACACGCTCTCGTTGATCACACCTGAAGGCACAGCTTTGGTGGCCTCTCTTTGCACAGGTCTCTGGACCTCCTCAAAACTCGAATTGTCGTCGTCGTCCTCGGCAGGCTCATCATCTGCAAACTTGTCTACCATGGAGCTCATTGATGCACTTTGCTCCTTGACGGACACCGGTGGAGCGCGAGTAGCAGCTGCTAGCGGCTCTACTACGACAGGCTCTTCCTGCTTCTTTGTTGCTGATGGAGCAGGCTCTGCTTTTGGCTCTGGCTTCGATACTGGCTTGATCTCGTCTGCCGGCACCTCTTTGAGTCCTTGACCATCGAATAAGCTTTCCATCGAGATCTTTGGAGGCAGATCCGTAGCACCATTGAACCAGTCTTTGGCGCTCACAGCTGGCTTCAGACCAACGGTTGGTGGGTAGATGTCGTCCTGGAACGCTTCTGCTCGTCGAGGAACGATGAAGGATACTGGCTCGATGTATGAGTCGTTCACGGTCTTGTATGCTCGCATCACCTCGTTATCGTGGGTGTTGACGCCTCGTTTCGGCACAAATGCGATACCTCTCTGTGGGTCGGAAGACTTGTACTCAGAGAGATATTCGAAGCTGTTGTTCTCATACTCGTAGTACCGGATGTTGCCGTCGCCTTTGCCTGCCAAATAAAGACATTGGGTGCCGTCATCCCAGAAGGGTACACAAACACCGGATATCGAGTCAAGCATTTGGAATCCTCCCACCGGCTCACGATAGGCTTTGATGTCCCACAGGGCAAGCTGTCGGTCGCTCATCCGAGAGAAGCCCGTCGTAGCTATCCGGTCATGCTCGCCCATCCAGACTGCCCTGCTGTTTTTGGCGCCTGGATGGCCTGCTGTTTCCACCACAGGTGTTTGTTGTCTAGCGTCCCATATTCTTAGCTTCTTGTCTCGTGATGTCGTGACGAGGAGAGAGCCGTTGGCACTCCACGACATAGATTGTATGACGTCGCCCACTTTGAGAGATAGCTTGGAAGATCCAGCTTCAATGTCCCATATCTTGATTGTGAAATCGCCCGATGCAGATGCGAGTACGTTCTCGGCAGCAGGATTGAAGAGGACATGGCCAACCTTCCTGCAGAGCTAATTAGTCTTTACAATGTCCATATGCGTTCCAGATCTTACTTGGGGTGGCCTGAAAGCTTTCCGACGGGCGCCACATCTTCGATCTCATCTGGCTTGACGTCGGGGTGCAGGGTGAACTTGTCAGGCACTCTCCATAAGAAAACCTTGCCGTCATCTGAGCCGGAGGCAATCAGAGAGTCGTTGAAAGGGTTCCTGCATCGTTGTCAGAGTGCCGTATGACCTTTCGGGTGCGGACCGCATACCAGTCTGTGTCCAACACAACCGCGGTATGCCCTCTGAACAGCGGGATCCGTTCTGGTACTCTTCCTCGCTCTTCAACCGGAATCACAGCGAAAGCACCACCTCCACTAGCTTCCCAGTTCACCGAGATGTAATCAGGGTTGGCCTTGTCGTGGTCAGAGGGAGTAAAGGTCGGTGCGCAGGTCGGCGGTTCGTACCTTTACCAGATTCGAGTCCCAGGCGTTTCTGGAGATTCTCAAATTGTCGTAGCATTGTTCCTGTCTACGTCAGCTTTTTTCTGCTTGTGGCTTGTATCGCAGCAGGGCGGACCTTTCGGGTTGGTCGGCCGAAGACATGCCGGTATTTGGATGATCGCACGAAACGGCCAGCCATTTTACGGATCGGACTTATTCGCGCATGAAGGTCGTGTAATCGTGAAGGGAGTTGAGGTCGAGCAGAGCTCAAAGGAGCGGCTAGGAGAAGACGAGCACAAAGAGGAGGTGGTAAGCAGGCCAGTGCTCGTGTTTCATCCTCGCGCAGAGCTGAAACTCCCGCGCGTCAGCAGAAATCTCTTGGCGCAAGGGAGAATGACGCCTGAACCCGGAAGCATCTCTGCTTCAAACAGTATTCATTCTGCGCCAAACCGATATGGAAAAGAACCAACGCCATGACCTGATTGTGCATGAGCAGCTGCATCGTCCCATGATATCAACTGATTCTCTTTCGCAAGTTGCTCACGGTGACCAGCAAATGTGGCTTCACCCAATAATTGAAACGCGAACCTCTCGCGTAATATTGTGCAGAAAGCAGGCAAAATAGCCTTGAGAACTTGATTCCCTACACCTAACAATACTCTGGTTGTCTATGTTGACCTCGTTACGAGCTACGACAGGTGCTTCCAAGGAAAATATGTAGGCTACACCGCTGCTGAAGATAAGGTAGGCTACTTATACTTTAGTCGGATCCACGCTTTCGTGTATGCAGCCTGCGAACGACAGGAATCCCTCCCAGGAAAAGATACATGTCGGGCCATGGCATGATATTGTGGTTCGATGTACCAAGAAATACGCCGTATGCTCACCCACCAGTAGCCTGACTCTCTAGGAGCCATGGCACTTGCCCCTCATCTTTTAGCCTTACAGCAGTATAGACGGTACAACAGACGATGCTAACACTCTCCCTGGGCAACCTACTCCAATCATTACTTGAGGCCTACAAAGACTACCAACCCATCAGTTGAAGTGTGAAGTCTCTACATTTGATCTCTGCTGAGCCCAACCGTGTATCACCAGCCTACTAACATGGACTCCCCATCCCCTCCTCCCCAGAAGTTCCGTCTCCACGTCCCGCTTGCGCACCACGCTAGATGAAATTAGATCGGCGGCGGAAGCGATGTCGCGTTTCTCGCTGTCTCAGAACCCTTCGTCTACGTCGTCGACCGCTGATACCCTATCCCGATGGCCTAATCCACCACCTTCCTACACCACAGGAAGCCCTACACCTCCAAGGTCATCCGCCCCGCGCAGATGAGCTCTCTGCTTTTGAGGCTCGCCTCAGATCCTCCAGCTCAAACGTAATTTTCGCGTGGCGGGTGCCAAATCACCTCGGTGTTCCACGCTTGGGTTATTTAAAGAGGTTTGTTTCCACCGACTTACTATTCCTCATTGATACCACAAGCTCCATGTATGGGCATATCAATGCTGCTAAGGAGCAAGTCAAGAGCATCATGAGCAGCATCGAAGCAGCCTTCCTCTACGAGGTGCAAGCGCGAATTGCAGTAGTGGGGCACAAG
>Ga0190273_10000799_pt1 | contig 11409 bp, 8 predicted proteins | sample Popmic504IS_FD_134513 | JGI IMG/M metagenome (GOLD analysis project Ga0190273, IMG submission 134513) | Populus adjacent soil microbial communities from riparian zone of Shoshone River, Wyoming, USA - 504 IS | ecosystem: Environmental > Terrestrial > Soil > Riparian zone > Trees stand | place...
AAAAAAAAACTTAGTTTCATATTAAACTACTTAATTTAGTATTGAGTAGTGTATTAAGTAATGTTATTTCAATACTTACTTTAATATACTATATATCTATATACCTAATTAACTATTCAATTATTGCCTAGACGAAAAAAAAAATGTATTATGTTATTATTTAGATTCATTATGTCTAATTTACAAAGAAGTAATTTTCAAGGTCATCCCTTTCATTTAGTATCACCATCACCTTGACCCCTTTTCACTTGTATTAGCTTATTAACTCTTACTACAGCTGCTGTTTCAACAATGCATGGTTTTGTTAACGCAGAATACTGATTAGCTTGTGCATTGGTTTGTTTAATATCTAGTATGTCTTTATGATTTAGAGATGTAATAGCAGAAGGAACTTACTTAGGTAATCACACTTTAGCAGTACAAAGAGGTTTAAATATGGGAGTAGCTTTATTTATAGTAAGTGAAGCTTTATTTTTCTTAGCTATTTTCTGAGCTTATTTCCATAGTGCTTTATCACCAACAGTTGAACTGGGAGCACAATGACCTCCATTAGGTATAGAAGCCATTAATGCCTTTGAATTACCTTTATTAAACACAGTTTTATTATTAGGATCAGGTGTAACAATAACTTACTCTCATCACTCTTTAATACAAGGAAATAGAAATGGAGCATTACTTGGTGCAATCTTTACTGTATTCTTAGCTATGATATTTACTGCTTTCCAAGGGGTAGAATATTCAGTTTCTTCATTTACTATCTCAGATGGTGTATTTGGTTCATGTTTTTACTTTGGAACAGGTTTCCATGGTATACATGTTATTATAGGAACAATCTTTTTAGCAGTAGGATTATGACGTATCTTAGCATACCACTTAACAGAAAACCACCATTTAGGTTTTGAAGCTGGAATATTATACTGACATTTTGTTGATGTTGTATGATTATTCTTATTCTTATCTGTTTACTACTGAGGTTCTTAATTATATTAAAATACTAACTTTTATATTTGTGGCCTTATGTTGCTAGGGCATTTATTTAGAAAATATCTTTTTTACGGTTTAAATAATAATAATAATAAAAATAAAAATAAAAATAAAATAAAAATCTTTGTTTTTATTAAGCTTCCATTAGCTTGATTTAAAGATTTTAATAGTCTAATTTAACCTAAAAGATCGATAGTCTGAAACGTATAAGCCGGTTTGACTAAATTTTTACTTAGATATGAATTACACTTATAATACCTAGAAATTGTAATATGTAAGTTATGTTAAATAAGAATAGAGAAACACTAAAAAGAAAATTAAACCTCTTAACCCCTTTACAATAATGTAAAGACGTGTAATCGGGATAACCTAGCCATTTTTCCGTGTTACTAGGTAAAAACTTTACGGTTGGAATACTGTTAAACCTAAAGTAAGCTATATCAGAGATTAAGGAAAATAATTAATGAAATCACATATAAAGTTATGAGATACTTATTACGAAAACCGAATAACCGGGCTTATTTTACATAGATAAACTACTTTTAACTCTAATGATATTATATATAAATTATTAAATGTATTATTTAGAGCTAAGTACAGAGGTTATTCTATATGTTGTCACAACTTTGGTAACTATGATTCTATATTTATCATAAAAGCTATATTAGATTGAAATTATAATCATCCTGATGATCTTTATGATATTAAACCAGTTATGCGAGACAATACTGTATTAAAGTTAAATATATCTAAGACCAATACATTAGGTAAACGGGTTTATCTTTTTTTTTTTTATATTTTTATGCTTTTAATAGTAGTTAATAAAGCAACTATTATTATAATAAATAAATTATGGTCACTTATAGATAAGTAAGGAGTTAATATATAGAAAATTAAACCAACTAATATGTATAAAGCATATGATGTAATTACACCTGTATTTAAGCTTCCAATATTTTTACTTAAATTCACCAATCCTTTTTCTAAACCGTAAGGACCTAATAATTCTACAGATCCTTTGTCAATAACCTTAGTTGTTTGACCTCCTAATTTTAAAATAAGATCTGTAATATATCTATTATAAAATAGTTCTATTAAGAAACGTTGGTTAAAGAAACTAAAAATATTATAACCTAATCTACTTAACTTAAAGTGTATTAATAATTTAGGTAAAAATTCAGATAATATGATAAATATAACACTTAATGAAACAGTAAATACTAAAGGTAATAATTTAAATAAAGTAGGCACAGCAAATTCAGTATCTAACATAATTTCATGTGAAGGATGTATAAATAAACTATTATCTGAAAAGAAACCAGAACCTAATCCGATGAATATATCTTTAGTAATGTATCCAAAGAAAATAGAGAAAATAGCTAAAACAATTAAAGGTAAACTCATAAAGATATCACCTTCATGAGCATGTTTGTAGTTAACTAATGGACCATTAGGATTAGTTAAAAAGGTTAAGTATAAAACTTTAACTGAGTATAATGTAGTAAACATAGCTCCAATTGTAGCTATAAAGTATACAACTGTACTAGAAAAGTAAAATTGACCATATGCAGACTCTAGAATAAAATCTTTTGAATAGAAACCTGTCATAAATGGGAAGGCAACTAAGCTAAGACTTGCTATTAACATAACTGAATATGTTAAAGGTAAGAAAGGTCTTAACCCTCCGTATCTTCTAAAATCTTGGTTGTCTGCCACAGCGTGTATTACAGCTCCAGCTCCTAAGAAAAGAAGTCCTTTATAGAAAGCGTGGTTTACTAAATGGAATAAAGCTACATTATAAGAAGATAAACCTACAGCTATAACCATCATACCTAATTGACTCATAGTAGAATAAGCTATAACTTTTTTAATATCTTGTTGGAATAAACCGATTAAAGAACTGAACACTGTTGTAATTGCACCTATTCATAAACACAGTAATAATACGGTTGAACTATATTCTATTAAAGGAGAACTACGCATTAATAAATATACACCCGCTGTAACCATAGTTGCAGCGTGGATTAATGCACTTACCGGTGTAGGCCCTTCCATAGCCATTGGTAATCAAACGTGAAGACCTATTTGTGAACTTTTAGCCATAGCACCTATTAATAAACAAATTCCAATTATAGTAACAACATCTTCACTCATAAATGGAGCTAATGAAAATACAGTTGAATAGTCTATATTACCAAATGACAGTAATAAAGCAAACATACCGATTGTTAAAAAACAATCTCCTACTCTATTGGTTAAAAATGCAGATAGAGAGCTTTGGTTTGCAGCAATTCTAGTAAATCAGAAACTTACTAAAAGATAAGAACAAACACCTACACCCTCTCACCCTACAAACATAAGTAAAAAGTTATTAGCTGTTACAAGAATAATCATCATAAATGTGAATAAACTTAAATAACTAAAAAATCTTTGATTATGGGGATCATGACTCATATATCCTATAGAGTATACATGTACTAAAGAAGAAATTATTAATACAGGTATAAGCATAGATACTGTTAAAGAATCAAAATTAAAACCTCAAGATACATCTAATGATTCTGAATCAATTCATCTAAATAAATGAATTGATACTGGTATGTTGTTTAAACCTACTTCAAAAAAAGCAAGTATTGCGCATAATGTTGTAACTATTACAGATAAACATGTTATTAATTGTGCTCCGCTAACTCCGACTTTCCTACCAAAGAAACCAGATACTATTGATCCTAATAAAGGTAATACTATTAAAGCTAGATACATTATTTGAATTCTATTGCAACACTACCTCTTAATCTGTAAAATGCTACTAAAATTCCTAAACCTATAGCGGATTCAGCACCAGCTATTGCTATTATATAGATAGCATAAGTTTGCCCTAATATATCATCAAAGCTAAGTGAACTTACTAATATTAAGAATGTAATAGCTAATAGCATTATTTCTATAGAAATAAGCATTAAAATTATATTTTTTCTGTTTAAAACGAATCCTAAGATTCCTATTAAAAAAAGTATTAGTGATAAATTCATCTATATTTATATGTGTTTTTAAAGTGAGTATTCAAAAATTTTATGTAATAATAGTTTACTAATTTTCTTTATAAAATAAAAAAGCACGGTTTTAATAAACATATACAATAATAGTTTAATATAAGTAAACTTAAATTGAATATAACATAATATATTAATCCTAGTAACAAACGTTTATACACAGAGTACTTAGACAAGCTAACTTTAAACGTGTAATAAATCGGTAAATTACAAATTATAAATAAACTACAAGAAAAAAACCTCGTGAAAAAGGATAACAAGTAAAAATATAACAAAAAAAGTTAAATACGGCGTTATAAATAGAGAGGAATAACGTATTAATAGATAAACTTTATTTTTTTTTTATTTTATATCATTAAAAGTATGAACTCTAAATTTAGATAAAAAGGGCATTAACTTTGTAAAGGTAAACTTACAAATGCATGAGGTTTAGGTGGGCTGTTTAAACATCACTCTAAACTGTTGTATGCTCTATTTAATAAACTTTGTAATAAATCTGTATAGAATTGAGGAGTTAATCATGGGTATCTTGATACAGGTTTACCTTCAACTAATTGAACGTATACTATTTGTAAGAATACAAATGTAGCTACCACAGATATCAGAGATCCAAAACTACTTACTAAGTTTCAACCTGCAAAAGCATCAGGGTAGTCACTTATTCTTCTAGGCATTCCTTGTAATCCTAAGAAGTGTTGAGGGAAGAAAGTAACATTAACCCCTATAAAGAATAGTCAGAAATGTACTTTAGCTAACAGAGTATTGTAGTCTAATCCTAATATTTTAGGTATTCAGAAGTATCATGCACTAAATAAAGCAAAAACAGCTCCCATACTTAAAACATAGTGGAAATGAGCTACAACGTAGTAAGTATCGTGGAATGCGATATCTAATGAAGCATTAGCTAGAACAACTCCACTTAATCCACCAATAGTGAACATAAATACAAACCCTAATGCAAATAGCATTGAAGGTGTTAGGTGTATTGATCCACCGTAACAAGTAGCTAATCAACTGAATATTTTAATACCAGTAGGCACTGCAATTATTAATGTAGCAGCTGTGAAGTAAGCACGTGTATCTACATCTAATCCAACTGTATACATGTGATGACTTCAAACAACAAAACCTAATACACCAATAGACATCATAGCGTAAACCATTCCTAAGTATCCAAAAACAGCTTTGTTAGAACTTGCTGAAATAGTTGTACTAATTATACCAAAACCAGGAATAATTAATATGTACACTTCAGGATGTCCAAAGAATCAGAAAAGATGTTGGTATAAGATAGGATCACCTCCACCAGCTACTTCAAAGAATGATGTATTAAAGTTTCTGTCTGTTAATACCATTGTAATTCCACCTGCTAATACAGGTAAAGATAATAATAATAAAACCGCTGTTACTATTACAGCTCACCCAAATAAAGCTAATTTGTGTAATCTTACTCCCGGGCTTCTCATATTTAGTACAGTTGTTATAAAGTTCATTGCACCTAATAAACTACTTATACCTGATAAGTGTAAAGCAAATATAGCTAAATCTACACTAGGTCCACTGTGACTTTGTATTCCTGATAAAGGAGGGTAAAGAGTTCAACCTGTTCCGGCTCCGTTTTCTATTGTAGCTGCAAATAAGAATAATATTAAACTAGGTGGTAACATTCAGAAACTTATATTATTAAGTCTAGGGAATGCCATATCAGGTCCACCTATTAATAATGGTAGTAAGAAATTACCAAATCCTCCTATCATTGCAGGCATAACCATAAAGAATATCATTAAGATTGCGTGAGCAGTAATAACACTGTTGTATAGTTGGTTATCTGCTATAAATTGAACACCAGGACCACTTAATTCTAATCTTATAAGTACAGAAAACGCTGTACCTAATAATCCAGAAAATAATGCAAATATTAAGTATAATATACCAATATCTTTAGCATTTGAAGATAAAAATCAACGTTCTCATCACATGGAGATAGCTGATTGCCCCTCAATGGTTTTTTCTTCAATAAATATGTTTCTTGTTTGCGCGTTATTAGAAAGAAAATCCATAACTTAAATTGTTAACGTTTAAATGCTTTACTTATTAAAAAAATAAAAGATTTTATCTTAACATTCAATCTATTGATCTTCATGTAAAGAACAATCCTTTTTAGGTAAGCATATATTTTATCAGATGTATTATATTATATTATTTATTTTTTTTGCAAAAGATCTTTAAAGTGATTTTTTACTAAAATACAGATAAGAGCTATGAGATTCGAACTCATATTGGAGTGATTAAAAGTCACATACTTTACCGTTAAGTTAAGCTCTCTCACAAAAGTTTTTTATAAAAACGGTTACTATACTAATTTTATTAATGTTTTTTTTTGCGTTTTTTTTTTGCGTTTTTTTTTTATTTTTAAAGCTTTAAAGGTACAAAGTTTTCGTAATATTTAAACATTAACACTACGGGCCAAGCCGCTCCCAGTATTATAAAGCAGGAGAATAGTATATTAAAGTTGATACAGAATAATGTAAACCGTCTAATATAGGTGCAGGATATATACCTAGTACAACTGTAAATACAACTAGTGTTAATAATATTAAGAATTCTCTTTTATTAAGATCAGGAATATTAACAAAGAAGAATTTAGAATATGCACCAGCAAATGCTATTCTATTAAACATGTATATTGTATATGCTGCAGAAAATACTATAGATGAACTAGCTAAAGCACCTAGTAAAGGCATTCTTTCAAAAGCTCCGTATATACACATAAATTCTCCTATAAAGTTAAGAGTTAAAGGAGTACCTGCGTTACCTAAACATAATATGAAGAACAAGATAGAAAATAATGGCATTAATTGAGTAATTCCTCTATAATAAGTAATTAACCTAGTTGAAGATCTATCATATAAAACTCCTCCAGCACAAATAAATAGACCACTTGATACAAATCCGTGACCTAATCCAAGTGCAATACCACCTTCTATTCCTTGAATTGAATTACTAAATATACCTAACAAGTACACTGCTGCATGACTAACAGAACTATAAGCAATAAGCTCTTTAACATCTATTGTTCTTAATGTACTAAAACTAGCGTATATTATAGTAATTACACCTATAACATATACTAATGGTGTGAAGTAAAAATAAGCTTTAGGTAATAAAGGTAAAATTAATCTAAGAAAACCATATAAACTTAGTTTTAATACAATAGCAGCTAGAATTATACTACCACCTAAAGGAGATTCAACGTGAGCTTTTAATAGTCAACTGTTTAAAAATATAGTAGGTGTTTTAACAGCAAAAGCTATAAATATACCTATAAATAAAAATATTTGAGTAAGGTAATTAAAATTCGTTTTGTATAAAGCATCAAAATCAGTAGTACCCATTATAGATGACATTGTAAGTATAGATAATAATAAAAATAGAGAACCTAATAATGTATATAAAAAAAGGTAAAAACTGGCTCTAACTCTGTTACTACTTCCGAATAATCCGATTAATATAAATAAAGGAGGTAGTATACTTTCAAAAAAAATATAGAATAGTAATACATCTAATACTAAGAAAACTGCTAATAATAATGTTTCAAGTAATAAAACAATTATTACAAATGATTTTACATTTTCTGTTATTGAACTTCAATTAGATAAAAGTGCAATAGGCATTATTATAGTAGTTAAAATTACAAAGTATATTGAGATACCATCTACACCTAGATAAAAATCAAAACTACTTACTTTATGATATTCTTGGACAAATTGAAATTGATTACTACTAAAATTAAAAAAGATAAAAACAATTAATGAAACAAATAAATTAATTATAGATGTAACTAAACCAGTTACTTTAATTTGTCTTATATTTGAATATGAATTGTCATGATACATCGTTGTAGAGATTAAAAAGATACCTGCTATAGGTATTAATAATAAAAGCATAAGCAACATTAGATATTAATTTATATAAAGAAAAGAAATTTCCCTTTTAGATTCCTTTTCTGGTAAACCAAATGACTTTTTTGATTTACCAAAAAAGTAATTTTGTAACACCATACATATCTGTATAGTAAAATAAAATTAGGTAAAAAGCAAAATTTAATATATTTTTCCTTTAAACGTCAAAACCCAAAATACATATGAGTGTAATATAAAGGAGATTCTTACCCAAGAATCGAACTTGGACACAGATATTAGGAATATCTTGTTCTGCCATTAAACTAGTAAGAGTTTTTTTTTATTTTTTTTATTTTTTTTTTATTTTATTTAAACGCACCGTTTAATCTAGCAAATTCGGCTATTTGACCTGAAATTTGAGATTTATAATTAGAATTTTGTAGTTTTATAAGGTTCTCAATTGATCTACCTTTAGTAAATTCTGCTTCAATATCTATACTTCTTTGTATGCATAAACTATCAAGTACACGAATTTTTTTTACTACTTCTTCTACTATAGATTGCGACATATTTTGAGGTACATCTACACTCAAATTTCCTAATTGATCCACTATTGTAACATTATACTTAACTTGTATCTCAAGTATATCGCCAATAAATTTTCCAAATTGCGGTATATAATGATTTAGATTAGAAATTACTGTGAATAAATCACTAGTATAAATTTGCATGGTATCGTTAGAATTGGATAATATAAACTCGTTCATTACTGTTTGTATAATATTAGTGTTAATATATTTGCTATGCTGAATCATTCATTTGGTGTATATATATATAGTATAGTGAAGTGATACACAACGAGCTAAAACAATGATATATTACTTGGTATTATTTCAAAACTGTATAATACACAAGGAACTAGTACAATAAATGCAATAACTATAGGAAGTAAAATAGTTCAACAGAATGTCATTAATTGATCATAACGTATTCTAGGGAATGAGGCTCTTACTCAAATGAAAACAAAAATCATTATACAAGATTTTAATCCTAAACTTAAACCAGATATTAGTCCTTCTATTAAAGGATAAGATAATAATTCAAAAAATTTATCTGGGTTTTCAATAAATGTATAGTCAATTTCTTGCATTACATACAATAATGGCATACAGTTTAAAAGATAACCTCCAAGGAAAAGAATACTAGTTAATGTACAGATAAGCACTATACTTGCATACTCTGCTAAAAAGAAAAATACAAATATAACTGCAGAATGTTCTGTCATAAATCCACTAACTAATTCAGACTCTGCTTCTGCTAAATCAAAAGGAGCTCTATTTGTTTCTGCTACAGCACCTATGAAAAAGATAATAAAAACTGGGAATAGTGGTATTATAAATCACACAGCTCTTTGAGCTTCTATATTTACAGTTAAATTTAAACTACCAGTTAGTAATATTACTAATAATATAGCACTGCTTAATATTAATTCATAACTAATTAATTGGGCTGTACTTCTAAGTGAACCTAAAAAAGCATACTTTGAATTAGCAGATCAACCTGCTAGTAAGATACCGTATGTTGCAAGTGAAGAAACTGCCAGCATATAAAGTATACCTAAGTTAAAATCTCATACTGCTAGACCAGGTCCGTATGGTATAACAGCATAACCTAAAAGAGCGAAAATTAAAGTAATTATAGGACCTAGGAAAAATAAAACAATATTAGCCTGTGTAGGTGAAACATACTCTTTTAAAAGTAATTTAAGAGCATCTGCAAAGGCTTGTAAAAGACCATAGTATCCCACAATATTAGGCCCTAGTCTTCTTTGCATACTTGCCATCGTTTTTCTTTCAGCAACTGTAACAAAAGCTACAGTTAATAAAGCAGGAACAGTAACTAATAAAACTTCAATTATAGAAATTAAGGTAGGTATATATAACATATTAAAAGATAAAAAGACTAAATATAAAAATAAATATTAAAGAGTTGTTGGGCCAAAGCCTTACTTTTAACGATATTTTTAAAAATACTTAGGTTAATGACATATATTATTTTTCTTTGATATGTGAAAAATTTATTAATATATTGTCTATTGTTAAATGGAGGGCTTTTTTGCATAGAGCAGTTGAGAAAAAAAAACCAATTGGTTTTTATTCCAAATGTGTACTAGTAAAGGCAAAGACATCGCTTACCGTTTATTTATAATAAATAACTATTCTTATCCAAGACTCGAACTTGGATCCAGATATTAGAAGTATCCTGCTCTACCATTAAGCTAATAAGAGTTTTATTTTTAATTATTGTTCTTGTAATCAAGATAAGAATTTTTCAAGTGATACTGATTCTATTGCGATAGGCATAGAACTATGTAAAATACCACAGATTTCTGAACATTGTCCAAAGAATAATCCTTCTCTATTTATAAGTACAGAAAATTGATTTAATCTACCAGGGTAAGCGTCACATTTAATACCTAAAGCAGGACAAGCATATGAATGTATTACATCTCCACTTGATACAATAAATCTAACGTGTGTTAATTCTGGAAGTATAACTCTATTATCCACTTCTAACATTCTTAATGCACCATCTTCCAGATCTGAATCAGGAACTAAGTATGAATCAAATTCTAATTCTTCATCATCCTCATTTAAGAAATCAGGGTATTGGTAGCTTCAGTATCACTGGTGACCTTCTACAAACACTGTTAAAGAAGGATCAGTAACTTCATCCATTAAATATAATAATTTAAAAGAAGGAAATGCGATTAAGATTAAGATAAGTGCAGGTGTTATAGTTCAGATTAATTCTATTAATGTACCATGATTAAGATATTTGTTACTTATTGGAGTTCTAGTGTTAATATAATTTCTAACTATAGAAATTAATATTCAACCTACACCAAATAATACTATTACTAAGTAAAACATGATATTGTCATGTAATTCTACTAGTGCTTCCATTTGTGGGCTAGCACTATCTTGGAAATATACACCTCATGCTCTAGGTGCATCACAAATTGTAAAGAAGTTGTTTAAAAAGATATTCATAATATGTGTTTAATTTAAAGGTTTAATATCTATAATTCATTAGCTTAATAAAGCTATAGAACTTTTTCATTCATTAAGAATAAGGAATGATGATATTTACCAAAAATATAGAGTAAAATCCTTTAACCCTACTAATTATTTTTTTTTCTGTTTTTTTTATTGGATACAATTAAGCCGGTTTCTGTTTTTTAATATAATTCTAAAAAAATGCTTAATAGAGGATTTAAATTACACAGTTATAAATACTTTTTATTTCAGCGTTTTTTTTTGTTAAACCCCGTTACTAGAGTTATATAACTTTTATTTTCTCCTAAAAACCAAAGTTTTAACCTTTAAAAAGTCTTCTATTTATAAAGCACTGGACTTTCCTATGATATTATATAATAATAACATTTTTATATTTGTATCACAAAAAAA
>Ga0190273_10000800_pt1 | contig 11408 bp, 10 predicted proteins | sample Popmic504IS_FD_134513 | JGI IMG/M metagenome (GOLD analysis project Ga0190273, IMG submission 134513) | Populus adjacent soil microbial communities from riparian zone of Shoshone River, Wyoming, USA - 504 IS | ecosystem: Environmental > Terrestrial > Soil > Riparian zone > Trees stand | place...
AAGGTTACGACGACATCGTCATGCTGCGCGAGATCGAGGTGGAGAGCCACTGCGAGCACCACATGGCGCCGTTCCTCGGCAAGGCCTACGTCGCCTACATGCCGACCAACCGCGTCGTCGGCATCTCCAAGCTGGCCAAGGTCGTCGAGATCTTCGCCCGCCGTCTCCAGACCCAGGAGACCATGACCCAGCAGATCGCCGACGCCATCACCGACAGCCTCAAGCCCGCCGGCGTCGCCGTCCTCATCGACGCGGCCCACCAGTGCATGACCACCCGCGGCGTCCACCACCGCCACGTCAGCACCATCACCACCCAGTTCACCGGCGTCTTCAAGACCGACAAGGAACTGCAGCGGCGCTTCCTCGACTTCGTGAACCGCTAGGGCGGCTCGTCAAGGCCAGGAGTCACGGTCCGAACCTCGCCGGGCGCGAGCGCTTTGCGCGGCGGGTGGACGACCATGACCAGCACATAGCTGAGCATCATGAGCAGGTACCAGGAGCCCAGCTTGGCGGGCGGCACAAATTCCCACCCATCCCGCTGGTTCGGATAGATCCAGGCCGAGGCGAAGGTGCCGAGGTTCTCGGCGAACCAGATGAACAGCGCCACCAGCGCAAAGCCCAGCAGCATCGGCATCCGGCGCGCTTTGAGCCGTGGCGTGAACTGGAACCAGGCCAGCCCGAAGATGAGCACCGACCAGGCGTAGAGCAGCCAGCGGAAGTCCCACACATAGTGGTGGGTAAAGAAGTTCACATAGGCGCCGATGGCCAGCAGCCAGGTGGTCCAATGCGGCGGATAGCGCTCGAAGCGGATGTCGAACAGGCGGATAGCGCGGGCCATGTAGCTGCCGACGCAGCCGTACATGAAGCCGGAAAACAGCGGCACGTCGCCGATCCGCAGCACGCTTGGTTCCGGGTAGCTCCAGGAGCCGTGGGCCGTCTTGAACAGCTCCATCGCGGTGCCGACCAGGTGGAAGATCAGGATCACCAGCGCCTCGTTCCAGCGCTCCAACCGAAAGGCGATGAGGCCGCCCTGGATACCGAGGGCGGCGATGACCATGAAGTCGTAGCGGGCGAGCGACGCATCGTCCGGCCAGAACAAGCGGGTGCCAAGGAGCAATGCCAGCATCAGCCCACCGAACAGGCAGGCCCAGGCCTGCTTGAGCCCGAACAGCAGGAACTCGTAGGCCCAGCCGCGCAGCTTCGACTTCGCCGCCCACGGCTCGGCGCGGCGGTCGAGCGCCACGACGGCGGACTTGATGCGGTCGTTGAGACTCAAAGGCGCTCCCTCACGAGACCCTAGCCCGCCGGCGGCAAACGGCGCCATATGACCCGATGAGCGAGACGACTTTCCCGATGGCGGCATCCACCGAAGACCTCGAACTCGGGACCGTGCTGGCGCCGCGCTTCGACGCCGCCGGTCTGATCGCGGCGGTCACCACCCATGCCGAGACCGGCGAGGTGCTGATGCTGGCGTGGATGAACGCCCAGGCGCTACGGCTCACCCTCGAGACGGGCGAGGCGCACTACTTCAGCCGTTCGCGCCAGGCGCTGTGGAAGAAGGGCGAGACCTCCGGGCAGGTCCAGCAGGTCGTAGAAGTCCGCGTCGACTGCGACCAGGACGCCATCCTGCTGAAGGTGCTGCCGCGGGGCGACGGCGGTGCCTGCCACGTCGGCTTTCGCTCGTGCTTTTACCGGGTGGTGGAGGGCGGCAGGCTGGTCGAGCGGCCGGAACCCTCGCGGACGTAAACGGCCGTGGCCTTGTCGCGGTAGAGCTGCTTCCAGCCCGCCTTGTGCGTCATTACCCGCGCGGCCCCGGACTTGGTGTTCAGGAACATCCACTGGATCTTGTAGCGGGCGATGGCCTTGTCCATGGCGGCGACATCGCCGTGCTCGATCTTCAGGTATTCGCTTGTGTAGGCGTCGCCGTACATGTCGGCGCGGCCGTCCATGAACACCTTCACGCCGCTGAAAATGAGGAAGCCGCCGAGCCCATAGCTATTCAGCACCGGGGTGGCGCGCACCTGTTGCGGCACGGTGGCCAGCGCGCGCATGGGAGCGACCTCGTCGTTTCGGCGCTCCAAGGGGACGGTCAGACGCGCGGCCGTTACTCCGGCCAGCTCGACCAGCGCGATCAGCACCACCGGCAGCCAGCGCCGCCGCAGGTCGGGCTTCATGGCCGGCTCGATGGCCCGGCCGAGCGGCTCGGCCAGAAGCATGGGGCTGACCACCGCCAGCACGATGGCATGACGGATATGCCGCAGGGCCATGTGGAAGAGGCCAAGCAGCACGCCGAGCCGCACCCAGCCGACCCTTACGCCATGACCCAGGCAGGCCAGCAGCGTGGCCATCATCGCCAGCTCCAGACCGGACGGTTTGCCGAAGCTGACCGGCTTCCACTCGACGATGTTGTCCAGGGTCTTCATGGTCATGACCTTGAAGGGGAAGATCAGCCCCTCGACCCCGTGGGGCGTGACCAGGGCCGCGAGCAGCGCCAGCACGCCGAACAGGCCCCAGGTGCGGATGACATGGAGCCAGCGCTCGCGGGGGGCGGCGATCAGGGCCTCGAGCGCGAACGGCCCGATCATCGCCAGGCCGAAGACATAGCCGCCGTGCATGTTGGCCCAGACGACCATCACGGCCGGCAGCCACAGCGGCGGCGAGCGGTGCCGCTCCCGCGCCAGCAGCAGCATGGCCGTCCACAGCGCCAGCAGCGGCAGCGCGATCAGGTGCGGCCGCACCAGCAGGCTGGGCATCAGCGCGGACATCGACAGAAACAGCGCGACGGCGGTGCTGAGCGGCGGCAGGAAGCGCGACACCCACGCCCCGAGGATGAAGGTCATGGCCGCCGCGCCGAGGCCGCCCAGGATGACGATGCCGCTCCAGCCGGCCATCCGGTAGAACAGCGCCATCAGGATTTCGGACAGCCACTCGTGCGTCTGCCACTCGCGGCCCGGCACGGTGTGGCTGAACGGGTCGGTGTGCAGCACATGATGCAGCTGCAGCATCTTCTCGCCGGTGGCGATGTGCCAGAAGGTGTCGGCGTCGTTGAGCACCGTCGGCAGGAACAGCACCACGCCGTACATGATCAGCGCCGCCAGCGCGGGCACGGCGAGCGGCGGGATGGCCTGGGAGTATCGATTCGCGATCACGGACCGTGGCTATAGCCGAAGGCCTAACCAAATCGTTCACGGTTAACGGCGTTGGTGGGCTGGTAACGATCGGGTGGTAGGCGGAGGCCATGGAACGCGTCATCTATGAGCGCATACAGGAACTGGAGCAGGCCCACTGGTGGTTCGCCGGGCGGCGGACGATCCTCGATCGGCTGATCGGCGAGCTGAAGCTGCCTGCCGACGCCCGCATCCTGGAGGCCGGCTGCGGCGCGGGCGGCAACCTTCGCCTGCTGAGCCGCTACGGGACGGTGCGGGCAATGGAGCCGGACGAGCCGTCGCGGAAGTATGTGGCCGAGCAATGGGGCGTCACCGTCGATCACGGCCTACTGCCCGACGCCCTGCCCTATCCGCCCGCCAGTTTCGACGCGGTCGCCTCTTTTGACGTCATCGAGCACGTCGACGACGACGCCGGCGCGGTTAAGGCGCTGGCTGGCCTGCTGGTCCCGGGCGGGGCGATGATCGCCACCGTCCCGGCCTATCGGTGGATGTGGAGCCACCATGACGAGCTGCACCACCATAAGCGGCGCTACCGGCGCGGGGAGATGGTGCGGCTGTTCGAGGCGGCGGGGCTGACCGTCGAGCGCGCCAGCTACTTCAACGCTCTGCTGTTCGCTCCGGCGGCCGCGGTGCGGATCGCCAAGAACCTGCTGGGCCTGAAGGGCGCCGATGATGTCATGCCGTCCAGGCCGGTGAACTGGCTGCTGGAGCGGCTGTTCGCGTCCGAGGCCGCGTGGCTGCGGCGCGGCTCGCTGCCGTTCGGGCTCTCCATCGTGGTCATCGGGCGCAAGGCGTGAGCGTCAGGCGCCAGCTGCCCTGGTTCGCGGTGTTCGGACTGGCGGCCAGCGCGGCGCATTTCGCCGTCGCCCTTTCCGCCCAGCGCTGGCTGGGCCTGGAGCCGCTGACGGCCAACACCGTGGCCTTCGTCTCAGCACTGGCGATCTCCTACCTCGGCAACAGCATCGTCACCTTTCGGGTCGAGCCCAGGCGCGGCGCCGCGTTCGCGCGGTTCGTGGTGCTGTCGCTGGCCTCGTTCGCGCTCAACCAGCTGATCGTCTATGCGCTGACGGTGCGGCTAGGCTGGCCGTTCTGGGCGAGCCTGCTAGTGGTGATCTCCACCGTGCCCATCGCCACCTTCGTGCTGGCCCGAAACTGGGCGCTGGCGCGCTAATCCCCCTTCCCCTCGAGGGGGAGAAGGGTCGGGGATGGGGGTGAGCGCAAAGAGCTGACAGGCAAGCGCTAGAGGCTCTGAGCCCACCAGCGCCCATCGCCCGAACTCAGCGGCCACACCCTCCACCCTGCCCTCCTCCCCTCGAGGGAGGAGGGTTCAGAAACCAAACGTCCGGTCGATGATGTACAGCGGCCGGCCCTTCACCTCGGTGTAGGTGCGGCCGAGGTATTCGCCGATGACGCCCAGCGACAGCAGGTTCACCCCGCCGAGCCCCAGCACCGCCACCATCAGCGAGGCATAGCCCGGCGTGTCGATGCCGAACGCCAGCGTCCGCACGATCAGCACGCCGGCGAACACGAAGGCCGCCAGCGCCGTCAGCGCGCCGAAATAGGTCCAGATGCGTAGCGGCACGGTGGTGAAGCTGGTAATGCCGTCGACGGCGAAGTTCCACAGCCGCCAGTATTTCCACTTGGTCTCGCCGGCGTGCCGCTCGGCCCGCTCATAATCGACGGTGGCGTGCTTGAAGCCGACCCAGGAGAACAGGCCCTTCATAAAGCGGGCGCGCTCGGGAAACTGGTTGATGACGTCGACGACCCGGCGGCTGAGCAGGCGGAAGTCGCCGACATCCTCCAAGATCGGGCGGTCGGCCATCTGGTTGAACACTCGGTAGAAGCCGCGCGAAGTCGTGCGCTTGAGCCAGGTGTCGGCCGAGCGGTCGGCCCGCCGCGCGTTGACCACATCGAAGCCGGCGCGCCATTGCTCGACCAGGCGGGGAATCACCTCGGGCGGGTCCTGCAGGTCGACGTCGATGGGGATCACCGCCTCGCCGGTCGCGTGGGCCAGGCCCGCCGCTAGCGCCGTGTCCTTGCCGAAGTTGCGGGACAGGCTGACGATGCGGACCCTAGGGTCGGCCTTGTGCGCCGCCAGCAGCTCGGCCAGCGTGGCGTCGGTGGAGCCGTCGTCGACGAACACCACTTCATAGGTGACCCCCTTGCCGAGCCCCTTCAGGACCGGGATGGCGCGCGCCAGGAACGGCTCTATGGAGCCGGTCTCGTTGTGCACGGGCACGACGAGGCTGAGGGTCGGCGCTTTGCGGGCGTTAAGCATATCCTGCGCAACTTGGCCGCGCCGCTCTAAGGAAGCGTTACGATAGCACCGTCAGCGCGCTCACCCCGTCCGGCTCGGGCCTGGCCTGGAAGCGCTTGAGCACGGCGGTCTGGTACTGCGGCGCATAGACCGTCGACACCGCCACCATCTCGGCCGTCGCGGTCTCGCGGGTCAGGGTCAGCAGCACGAAGCCCTTGGCGCCGTGGTCGGTGTAGCGGACCTCCTTGTTGCGCTCGACGAAGCCCTCGTTGATCGGCACGCCCTTCAGGATGTCGACGATGCCGGGGCTGGTGATGCCCGTGGCGCCGAACTCGACCGCCACGCGCCGGCCGTTCATGTCCGACAGCTCGTTGGCCCAGAAGGCATGGCTGTCGCCCGACACCACGATCGGCGTCGCCCCGGCGGCCGTGCAGGCGGCGTAGAACCGCTCGCGCGCGGCGGGATAGCCGTCCCAAGCGTCGAGATCGTAGGGCAAACCGAGCGCCGCGACGCCTTCCGCCTGCATCACCGGGCCCTTGGCCTCCTCGGGCAGGCCGGCGAGCATCTGGGCGTAGGCCGCGCCGGACATCTTCTGGCGCACGGCGGGCATGGCGACGCGCGCCATCACCACCTGGTTGCCGAGCACCTGCCAGCGGCGGCCGCTCTGGACGGACGAGGCCAGTTCGCCGGCCAGCCACGCCTCCTGCCGCTCGCCCATCATGGTGCGGGCCGGGTCCATCAGCCTGGCTGCGAAGGCGGGCGGATTGGGCTTGCCGTCGACCATCAGGTCGGCGGCGTAGTCGATCTGGTGGCTGCGGGCGGTCAGCCGCGTCTCCAGCATGATCAGGCTGGCGAGGTCGCCGAACTGGAAGCTGCGGTTGATCGCTTCGAAGGCCTGCCCCGCCTTTAGCTCGCGGATTGGCATCCATTCGTACCAGGCGCGCAAGGCGTTGGCCTTGCGGTCGGAGAAGGCGCCTTCGGCGGCGGGCTGGTGGTTCTCGGCCCCGCCCATCCAGCTGTCGTTGGCGACCTCGTGATCGTCCCAGACGACGATCCACGGCGCGCGGGCGTGGGCGGCCTGCAGCTTGGGATCGGATTTGGCCTGCACATGACGGCGGCGGTAGTCGTCGAGCGTCAGGATTTCCCGCGGCGGATCGACGATGCGGCCGATCTTGTGGCCGATATCGCCGCCGTAACCCTCCGGCCCGTACTCATAGATGTAGTCCCCGAGGTGCACGACCGCGTCGACGCGCGGCAGGGCGGCGATGGCCTCATAGGCGTTGTAGAAGCCGCCCGACCACAGCGCGCAGGAGGCGACGGCCAGCACCACATCGGTGGTCGGGCCTTCGGGCAGCGTGCGTGTCCGACCAATGGGAGAAGCGGCTGGTCCGGCGCGGAAGCGATACCAGTAGTCGCGACCGGGCTGCAGGCCGGTGACATCGACCTTCAGCGTTCCGGCAGGTCCAGTGCGGGCGCTGCCCCGACGAAGGATGCGAGCGAAGCCTTCAGTCTCCGACACCTCCCAGTTCAGCGCCCGGTTGGCGTTCTCCGGCCCGGAGATCGCCGTCCAGATGATCACCCGGTCGGACAGCGGATCGCCGCTGGCCACGCCGTGCAGGAAGGCCGGAGCCGGCAGGGCGGGCTCGGCGGTGACGCAGGAGGCGACCGTACCGGCCCCGAGCAGGCCGAGCGCCTGGCGTCTGTCGAATTTCATGGTCCCCTCCCGAAACTTTGCTTTGCCCATACTCAACCTTCCAACGGGAAAGCCAAGTGCGCTTGTGGCCCAAGCCCGGTAAGCTGCGGCGCATGGGGGCTCCTGACAGCGGCGAGGACTTCGACGACGGCGACCCCGGCGTCCGCATCGTCGAGATCGCGCCGGAGGAAGCCGGCGAGCGGCTCGACAAGACGCTGGCCGCCAAGCTCAGCGACCTGTCGCGCGGCCGCATCCAGGCGCTGATGGCCACCGGCCAAGTCAGTCTCGACGACCGGCCCGTGACCGACGCCTCGGCCAAGGCGGCGCCCGGCCTCTACACCCTGCTGATCCCGCCGCCGGAGGCCGCCGAGCCTCTGGGCGAGACCATCCCGCTCGACGTGCTCTACGAGGACGCCCACCTCATCGTCGTCAACAAGCCCGCCGGCATGGCCGCCCACCCCGGCCCCGGGACGCCGAGCGGCACGCTGGTCAACGCCCTCATCCACCACTGCGGCGACAGCCTTTCCGGCATCGGCGGCGTCGCGCGCCCGGGGATCGTGCACCGGCTCGACAAGGACACCTCCGGCGTCATGGTCGCCGCCAAGACCGACGCCGCCCACCAGGCGCTGTCCGCCCTGTTCTCCGCCCACGACATCGAGCGAATGTACGTCGCCCTGACCCGCGGCGCGCCCTACCCGCGCAAGGGCACGATCACGACCCAGATCGGCCGCTCCAGCAGCGACCGCAAGAAGATGGCCGTGCTCAGGAGCGGCGGCCGCGAGGCGGTCACCCACTATGTGGTCGAGCGCGTTTTCGGTCCCGACGAAAAGCCGCTGGCCGCCCGCGTCGCTTGCCGCCTGCAGACCGGCCGCACCCACCAGATCCGCGTGCACATGGCCTCGAAGGGCTCGCCCTGCCTCGGCGATCCGACCTACGGCTCCGGCCCGGCCGCGCCCAGGGTGCGGGCGGCGATCGAGGTGGCCGGCCTGGACCGCCAGGCGCTGCACGCGGCGGTGCTGGGTTTCAGGCACCCGATCACGGGCGAAGCGCTGAGGTTCGAGACGCCGCTGCCCGCCGACATGGCCGAGCTGGAGCTACGGCTGGCGGCGCTTTAACTCAGGGGAGAGCAGGCCGAACAGGCGGTGGTCGCGCCAGTCGCCGTTGATCTTGAGGTAGGCCCTGGCGAACCCCTCCTCCTCGAACCCGGCCTTGACCAGCAGCTTGGCCGATGCCTCGTTGCTCGGGATGCAGGCGGCCTCGATCCGGTGCAGGCCGATCTGCTCGAAGGCGAAGCGGGTGACGGTGTTGACCGCCGCCAGGGTGTGTCCGCGCCGGGCGTGCGGCAGGCCGATCCAGTAGCCGAGCGAGGCCATCTGAGCGACGCCGCGCCGCACGTTCGACAGGGTGACGCCGCCGACCAGCGCGCTGTCCTCGCGGAACACGAAGAACGGGAAGGCGATGCCGGTGTCGAGGTCGCGCTGATATGACGCCAGCCGCCGCCGGAACGCCGCGCGGGTCAGATCGTCCTCCGCCCAGGTCGGCTCCCACGGCTGGAGGAAGGCGCGCGAGACCTGCCGCAGCGCCGACCACTCGGCGAAATCCGCGGCCTTCGGCGGTCGCAGCCGCACCCCGGCCCCGGTCAGCCGCAAGCCGCTTTCCGGCGCGATGAAGTCGAGGAGGGCCATTGGAGGGTTATCTCCCTTCCCCCTCGAAGGGGGAAGGGCCGGGGATGGGGGTGAGCGCAGGAAAGTGAATGGTGGCGCGTGAGGCTCTGAGCCTTCTGAGCTCATCGCCGAACTCAGCGGCTACACCCCCACCCAACCCTCCCCCGCCCTCGAGGGGGAGGGCTTAAGAAAAGAGAGCGCGTTCAAAAGCGTCCGGCGCGCCCATCGCAGCCTTCGGGCCCAACACCGCCCCTACCGTTTTGCGCGGGGCCATCAGCCGCTCGCCCAACGCGGCGATGTCGGCGGCGGTGACGGCGTCAATGGAGGCGGCGAGGTGGGCGGAGGCGAAGGGCTCGCCGAACATCAGCACCTGGCCGGCGCTCTGCTCGGCGCGAGCCAGCGGGCGTTCGGCGGACATGAACAGGTGGGCCTTGAGCTGGGCCTTCGAGCGGGCGAGTTCGGCGTCGCCGATGCTCGCGGCAAGCGCGGCGATCTCCCCCGCCGCCACCCTAGCCAGTTCGGCGGCGTCCCCGGCCCGGCAACCGGCGTAGATGCCGAGCAGGCCCGTGTCGGCATAGGTGTCGGCGTAGGCGTCGATGGAATAAGCCAGGCCCCGCTTCTCCCGCGCCTCCTGGAACAGCCGCGAGGACATGCCCCCGCCCAGAGCCTCGGCGAACACCCGCAGGGCGAAGTAGGCGGGGTCGCGCGAGCCGGGCGCGGGCAGCATGGCCACATAGTGGGCCTGCTCCAGCTTGCGCAGGGTTGGCGCGCGGCCGCCGGTGAAGGTGGGGGTTTCGCGCGCCGGGGGGCCCTCCCCGTGCTCGCCGCCGAACGCCTGCTCGGCCAGAGCCAACAGCTCGTCCTCCTCGACCGCGCCCGCAGCGCTGACCACCAGCCGGTCCGGCGCATAGAGGGCTGCGCGCCAGTCGCCCAGCGTCTGGGGTGTCGCCGTTCCGATGCTTTCGACAGCGCCCAAGATCGGCCGGCCGAGCGGCTGACGGGCGAAGGCCCGGCTCTGGGCCAGCTCGAAGACCAGGTCGTCGGGGGTGTCGTCGGCCTCGGCGATCTCCTGCGCCACCACGGCCTTTTCCTTAACGAGATCGGCCTCGGCCAGCGTCGGCCTCAGGACGAGATCGGCCAGCACCTCCATGCCGAGCGGCAGGCCGCCCTTTAGGGCGCGGACCTGGAAGCTGGTGCGCTCATAGCCGGTAGCGGCGTTGATCTGGCCGCCCTCGGCCTCGATGACCTCAGCGATGTCGCGGGCCGAGCGCGCGCCGGCGCCCTTGAAGACCATGTGTTCGAGCAGGTGGGACCAGCCGGACCGGGCCTCGTCCTCGTAGGCCGCGCCGCGTCCGGCGACTACCGACAGGGCGATGGTCTCCAGCCCCGGCATGGGGTCGCAAAGCACGCGGACACCGTTGGCGAGGGTATGCAGGCGCACGCTCACGCGCGGGCGAACTCGCGGATGTAATCCATCACCGCCGCCGCATTGGCGGGCACGCGGTCCAAGCGCTCCGGCTGGTCCGCCAGCGCCGCCGCGCCCGGAGGCGCAACCGGGGTGACGCCGCAGGCCGCCTCGACGGCTTCGGGGAACTTGGCCGGGTGAGCGGTGGCCAGCGCGATCACCGGCGTGGCGCTGGTGAAGCCGCCGCGCCGCGCCGCCGCAACCGCGACAGCGGTGTGCGGGTCGATGATCTCGCCGGCCTCCTGCAGCGTGGCCGCGATGGCCTGCGCGCCCTCCTCCTCGCCGACCGAAGCGCCGGAGAACAGCTTGCGCATTTCCGTGAGCGCCTCAGTGGGGATGGTCATCTCGCCGCTCTGGGCGAAGCCGTTGAACGCCGCCGCGGTCGCTGCCCCGTCACGCCCGGCCGCCTCGAAGTAGAGGCGCTCGAAGTTCGAGGCGACCTGGATGTCCATCGCCGGCGACTGGGTGAAGGTTACCCGCCCACGGGCGTAGCGGCCCTCCTCGAAAGCGCGGGCCATGATGTCGTTGGTGTTGGTGGCGACTAGGATGTGCTCGATCGGCAGGCCCATGCGGCTGGCGACATAGCCGGCGAAGGCGTCTCCGAAATTGCCGGTCGGGACCGCAAACGACACCGGCCGGTGCGGCGCGCCCAGCGCCACGGCGGCGGTGAAGTAGTAGACCACCTGCGCCGCGATACGGGCGAAGTTGATCGAATTGACGCCGGAGAGGTCGACCGCGCGGCGGAACTGGTCGTCCTGGAAGGCCGCCTTCACGATGGCCTGGCAGTCGTCGAACGTCCCCTCGACCGCGACGCAGCGGACATTGTCGTCGGCCGCGCAGGTCATGAAGCGCCGCTGCACCTCGCTGATCCGCCCTTCCGGAAACAGCACCACGATGCGGGCGTTGGAGCGGCCCCGGAACGCCTCGACCGCCGCCCCGCCGGTGTCGCCCGAGGTGGCGGCGACGATGGTCATCACCCGCCCCTGGGCGGCCAGCGCATGGTCGTACAGCCGCCCGAGCAGCTGCATCGCCACGTCCTTGAAGGCCAGCGTCGGGCCGTGGAACAGCTCCAGCAGGAAGAGGCTGGGCGACAGCTGGCGAACGGGCGTGACCGCCGCGTGGCTGAAGGTGGCGTAGGCCTCCTCGCACATGCGCTGCAGGT
>Ga0190273_10000801_pt1 | contig 11407 bp, 8 predicted proteins | sample Popmic504IS_FD_134513 | JGI IMG/M metagenome (GOLD analysis project Ga0190273, IMG submission 134513) | Populus adjacent soil microbial communities from riparian zone of Shoshone River, Wyoming, USA - 504 IS | ecosystem: Environmental > Terrestrial > Soil > Riparian zone > Trees stand | place...
CTTCGTCGAAGTCAACTCGGCGGCGATTCCTGAAGAGCTGATCGAATCGGAGCTATTCGGCCACGTCAAGGGCGCGTTTACGGGAGCGACCACGGCGAAGAAGGGAAAGTTCGAGCTGGCCGATGGTGCGACGCTCTTTATGGACGAGATCGGCGACATGAGCGCGCGAGTGCAGGCGAAAGTCCTGCGTGTGCTCGAAGAGCAGCGCTTCGAGCCCGTCGGAAGCAACGTGAGCGTGAGCGTAGACGTGCGCATACTCGCGGCCACCAATAAACGGCTCGAAGTAGAGATCGAGCAGGGAAATTTCCGCTCCGATCTCTTTTACCGTCTCAACGTCATTCCGTTCGAGCTGCCTCCGCTGCGCGAGCGGCTCGAAGACGTGCCGCTGCTGGTCGAACATTTCAATCAAAAATTCTCGACCACGTACGGAAAAAAATCGAAGCGCTTTGAGCCGGACGCGCTCGATGCCTTGCAGAGTTATTCCTGGCCCGGCAATGTGAGGGAGTTGCGGAACACTGTCGAGCGCGTCGTTATCATGCACTCGAAAATAAAGGTCGGAGCAAGTGATCTGCCGCTGCTTGGCGGTGAAGAGCCGCCCGCTGCATCGTTTCGCTTTCCCTCCTTCAAGGAAGCGACGGATGCTTATCACCGCGAGTTTATTCAAAGAAAGCTGGCCGAGGCCGAAGGCAACGTCTCGCGCGCCGCCGAATTGATGGGCGTCGACCGCAGCCATCTGTACCGCCGTATGCGCGCACTGGGAATACAAGGTCGCGGCGAGCGAAGCGCCGTTTCTTAGCATCTAACCTTTTCGCGCACACAGATCGCGAGTGCGCTTGTGGGCCAATTTTTACACGCGGGCAGCTTCGCGTTGACAAGGTGCGCGAAATACCGTATCTGTTACGTTTCGCCCCGCTCAGGTGTGGGCGACCGTTGCGGCGCTTATCATCTATTTAGAGCGCGATTATTTTTGAGGTTTTCATGGATTACACTACAAAAGAGCTTTTGAAGCGCTATGCGCGGCTCGCCCTGGGCCAACCGTTTGCGCCCGTTTTGCTCAACATACTGGTTACATCCGTATGCGACATGCGTTGTACGCACTGCTTTTTTACGGACGAGCTGGATGATCGCCCGCGCAAGAAATTGCAGATGAAGACCTCTGAGATAGAGAAAATCTCCGAGACCTTGGGCGGCAATCTTGGCGTCCTGATCCTTGCTGGCGGCGAGCCCTTCACGCGCAAGGATTTGCCGGAGATCGTCCGCGCCTTTTACGAGAATAATAAGCTCGAATCGGTCTATTTAATGTCGAACGGGCAGATTCAGAAGCGCATCATGCCGGACGTGACGCGACTTTTAGAGGAATGCCCGAACCTGAACGTCACGGTCGCGCTTGGCATTGACGGCCTCAAAGACCAGCACGAGAAGATCAGACAAAAACCGGGTTCGTGGGACATCGTGATCGATACTGCAAGGCAGCTTCAGGCGATCAAGAAGGAATTTCCGCGTCTGGACGTTCAGACCTGCACCTGCTTTATGCACTCGAACCAGGACACCATATTCGAGTGGTACGACTTTCTGAAATACGATTTGAAGCCGGATAAGGTCAACTTCAACTACATTCGTCCGCCTTCAGCCGACCCCGTCGAGTTGGACATAGATCATTCGCGTTATGCCAGGCTCGCACAGATGATCGACGACGATTCTCGCCACGCCGCGCTCAAAAATAATTACGGCGGCGATGCAGGGTTCTTCAAAGCGGCGATAGACATTTACATGCACGGCCTAATTGCCCGTGCTCAGGAAGAGCAGAAGGCGCAGATGACCTGTTATGCGGGCACTGCGGGCGCTGTCATCTACGACGAAGGCACTGTCTCGTCCTGCGAAAATCTAGCGCCCATCGGAAACCTGCGCGAACACGGATGGAACTTTCAAAGCCTGTGGCTCTCGCCCGAGATGAAAGAGCGCCGCAAGAAGGCCGCCGACGGCTGCTGGTGTACGCATGAATCCAACAGCTACTATCCGAGCCTGCCCTTTAATCCGAAGCACCTGATTCAAATCAAGCGTCTTGAGCGCGAGATGAAGAAGGCTCGTAAATCACTGGGCAGCGCAGAATCACAGGCCGACGGCGTAACTGTAAAAGCTTAAGAGCAGTTTTCAGTTTTTAGTTTTCAGTTTTAAGCAAAGACAAACTGCTTTTACTGAAAACTTATAACTGATAACTGATAACTGTAAATATGTTTCGTGCAAGAGTTCCAAAAATCCTGATTATCTCATCCGACACGGGTGGCGGTCATCGTTCGGCTGCTGCCGCCATCGTCGCGGGCGTGCAGAAGTTTTTTCACGGTCGCTCCTATGCCGTGCGGGTCGTGCGCGCCATCGAAGAGTCGCACGCCATCACGGAAAAGCTCGTGCAGTTTTACAACTGGGTGCTCAGGCACAAGCAGCACTGGATGAAATACCTGTTCTGGGCCGTCAACCGTTTTCGCCCTGAGACCAGAGAGTTCTTTTATGCACGCACCATCGGATACCTGACGGAGCTTTTCGAGCGATGGTGTCCGCACGTCGTCGTCAGCGTGCACCCTCTGACGCAGCACGGCATCGCGCGCGTGCTCAAAGAACTGAAACTAGCAGACAAGATTCCGCTCGTCACTGTGGTGACAGACCCTTGCTATGGATTCTGGAAGGGCTGGGCCTGCGATGATGTGCGCCTCTATCTGGTCGCGAGCGTGGAAGCGCGCCAGCAGTTGATCGACTACGGCGTCGCTCCCGAACGAATCAAAGTCTCCGGCATGCCTGTGCATCCCAAATTCGAGTTTCCCGGCGAGCAGGCGGCACAGGCCGCGCGCACGGCTCTGGGGCTCGATCCTGAAAAGTTCACTGTGTTTGTCAACGCCGGCTGGGCAGGGGGCGGGAATATCCCGCAGATTTTCCGCGAGCTGGTACATGGCGAGCTGAACGTGCAGGCGATTTTTCTCGCGGGCAAAAACGAAGAGCTGCGCCTTGAAGCCGAATCCCTGGCAGCCACGGCGAATTTCCCCGTCAAGGTTATAGGCTATTCCGAACAGGTCGAGCAATTGATGAGTGCGGCCAACGTGATGATCTCGAAACTCGGCGGCCTGACCACTTTTGAAGCCTTCGCCTGTCGATTACCGATCATCGCAGATGTCATTACGCCGCCGATGCCGCAAGAGGCCGGCGCGGCAAGCATGATCGTCAAGCGCGGCGCAGGCATCCTGCTCAATCACGCCACGGACATCGTGCCTGTGATTAGGCGCATGGTTGAAGACTCGAAACATTACGCGGCGCTGCGTGCGGCTACTGTCGGCCTCGCCATCCCCAACGCGACCAGACATATCGTCGAAGAGATCACGGCGCTGATCCCCGCGCCCGTCATGGCGCACGAAGAGCCTGTGCTGGTAGACGCGCGCCGAGCATGAACAAAAGCGCCTACAGGTTTGACTGCCAGACTACATTCAGGATTTAATCTTCTACACGACGAACAAGTTCTGTCATCTCAGCGCCCGCCGTCGTCCCTAAGTCGAGGCGGGCTTTTTGGAGACCTTAACAGTTGAGTCTTCTTTTAGAAGGAAAGCGCGCTTTTATCACCGGCGGGACACGCGGCATCGGCGCGGCGCTGTGCGAAGTCTTTGCACGCGAAGGCGCGGATGTCGCCTTTAACTATAACTCGCGAGATGATCTGGCCGAAGAGACCAGCAAAAAAATTCGTGCCCACGGAAAACGCGCGCACAGCTTTAAGGTCTCCATCACGGATCGCCTGGGATTGAAAAGGCTGACGCGCCAGCTCGTAGAAGAGTGGGGAGGCATAGACCTTCTGGTCAACAATGCCGCCATCAACCGAGGGGATAATTTTGCCACCACGACCGACCGCGCTTGGGACGAGGTCATCAATACGAACGTCAACGGACTGTTCGCCGTCACGAAACCGATCTATAAACAGATGATTCGACAGCGCAAGGGTGCGATACTCAACATCACTTCCATCGGCGCAATACGCGCGCTGCCAACTTCTGTTCATTACGCCACTTCAAAAGCCGCCGTCATAGGCTTTACCAAATGCCTGTCGCGCGAAGCCGCCACCTTCGGCGTGACCGTTAATGCCATCGCCGCCGGTATCTTCGATACAGACCTGGCGCACACGCTGCCTGAGAGGCTGCTACAGATGCACGAGTTCTGGGTCGCGCGCGGTCGCCTGGGCCGCCCCGAAGAACTGGCCGAGTACGCGGCCTTTATGGTCTCGGATCGCAACAGTTTTATGAACGGCGAAGTCGTCATCGTCGATGGCGGAGCCGTCACCTGAAAAGCTTAGAACACGCGTGCGCAGTTCCTGCAAAAATCCGTCTACGCTCGATACCTCACCGTTTCGATTCTGGAACTGAAATCGAATTTCAAAGTTAACTGTTGAATTGTAAGGGTTTATAGTTGACACGGAGCGCGCTCGCGCTTATTATCCACCCGTACAAAAGCTCTTCGCAGATGTCACACTGGAAGTCTGATTAAGGGAGACGACTATGGCGAGTACCGATTTGATTGAGCGCTTGAATCGCGCTTTGAGTCTTGAATTGACGGCCGTTATTCAGTACATGCAGCACAGTTTTCTGGTAACGGGCACAGAGCGCGAGGTCTATCGCAAGTTCTTTCGCGACCAGAGCGAGGAATCGCAGGATCACGCAGAGACACTCGGCGATAAGATCGTCGCGCTCGGCGGCGTGCCGACCGTCGAGCCGTCTATGATTCGCCAGTCGACGGATTTGACCGAGATGCTCAAACAGGATTTGGAGCTTGAGCGCGAGGCGATGGAGGCTTACATGGCCGCCTGGGAAGCCTCTAAAGATAAGAACAGGCCGCTTCAATTCCAGTTGGAGGAGCGCATCTACCAGGAACAGCTTCACATTGACGAGCTTGAGAAGCTGACATCCGAGAGGAAGGCAGGGGCCGTCAAAGAGAAGATCACGCTACGTCAGGTGGTCTAAGGAAGGTTACACAAAAGGGAAGGGCAGCAGGTCGAAGAGCGCACACGTAGCGCTGTCCCTGCTGCCCTTTTGTTTTATATCGACGCGCTTTTCTCAGGCAAGCGTAGGAAGCTGAATGACCTGTGCGGATTCGATTGTTTGACCACGCTCTCTGCGCGCCAGATTGACGCGGTGGCGCGCAACCGTCAATGCGCGGTGTAGATCGTCAAGCTGTTCGGAGTCTAGCCGTATGGTCTTCTGGCTGCACCAGCCTAAGCCCTCCGTCCAGGTAGAAGAGCGCAGGACAACGCGCTCCGCGCCCTCCGGCGTCTGCTCAAGATAAACCTCTATGCGCTGGTCGTCTGTGGGGGATTCAAGGATTTGAATTGATGCGCTGTGACCGCTTTGCACTGCCTTTGTACCTCTGGAAACTCTTGGGATAACCGGAGGATCAATCTCGCCGCCAGGGGAATGGTGCGAAATTGAAATCCAATTTCAATTTGGGATTATGCCCGTCCCGGCCTTTTCCTGTCAAGTATTATTTCCTTCGGAAGCAGACGAGCCCGCTTCGAGCGCCTTTAAGCGTGCTTCGAGCGAGCGCAGGGTACGCTGCATCTCGCCCAGACGACGAAAAGCGGAGGTCGAGCGCAGCCAGTCTCGATTATCGAAGGCGGGGATGCCCGAGATGACTTTGCCCGCTGGGACATCGTGGCTCGTAGCGCTTTTGGCCGTGACGACCACATCATCGCCGATGGTCAGGTGTCCGGCGACGCCCGCCTGACCCGCGAGGATAACGCGGCGTCCGATGTGCGAGCTGCCGGCGAGACCGACCTGCGCGCAAAGCAGTGTGTCTTCGCCGACCGTGCAGGAATGGCCGACCTGTACAAGATTATCTATCTTCGCGCCGCGACGAATACGCGTCTCGCCGACTGAGGCTCGATCAATGGTCGTGCCCGCGCCGATCTCCACATCGTCTTCGACGACGACGATGCCCGCCTGCGGAATCTTCAGCCAGTGACCCTCTTCCGTTTTGGCATATCCGAATCCGTCCGAGCCGACGACGGCGTTGTTGTGAACGACGACGCGTTGGCCCAGTTGAGTACCTTCGCGTATAGCCGCACCGGAATGTATGACGGAGTCCGCGCCAACCTGCGCACCGTCATAAATCGTTGCGTTCGGATAAATCCTGACCCCGCTCGCAATCCTTACCTCGCGACCGATAAAGGCGCACGCACCGATCCACACGGCGTCTGCCACCTGCGCGCTAGGATCGATGACAGCCGAAGGGTGAATGAACGGCTTAAACTCCGGCTCCGGATAAAAGAGTCGAAGCGCGCGCGTATAAGCAAGGTAGGGATCACGCGCGCGAAGGACGGCGATGTGCGGGCCGACCTCGACGTTGTCGCCGACGTAGATGGCCGAGGCGCGTGTGGTTTGCACGCGCGGCGTATAGCGCGGGTTCGAGAGAAAAGTGACCTGTCCCGGCACTGCTTCATCCAGTCCGGCAGCGCCCGTGATCTCCATCTCGCCGTCACCGCTTTCGAGACGCGCGCCCGTTTGGGCTGTCAGTTCTGCAAGTTTCATAAAAGGAAGTTTATCGCAAACAATCTGAGACGCGCACTCTCTAGGAGTCACATTAGGTTGATAGGGTCGATCTCGATGTTGACGCTGCGCAGATCAGCGCCGCGCGCTGCCGATTCCGCCAGCGCGACATCAATGGTCTGTCGCAGTTGCGCACGGCTGCGGGATTTGAGCAGAAGCTGTATGCGATGCTCGCCCTTGATGCGCGCTAAGGGTGCAGGGGCCGGGCCAAGTATGCGGCAGGCTCGCTCTGTGTTTGCTTCTTCAAGCGCACTCTTCAATTCAGCGGCGGTGGCCTGTGTGCGCGTCAAATCCTCGCCGTGCACTAGCAGGGAAGCGAGAGCGACGAAGGGCGGATAGCTCAGGTTGCGGCGATAGCGAATCTCCTCCGCGTAGAAGCCGGCGTAGTCCTGCGCGCAGGCATGCAGCAGCGCGTAATGGTTCGGATGAAATGTCTGGATCAGCACGCGGCCCGCTCGCTCGCCACGTCCTGCGCGCCCCGCGACCTGCGTGATTAATTGAAATGTTCTCTCGGCTGAGCGAAAGTCCGGCAGGGCCAGTCCCGCATCAACGGAGACGACGCCGACCAGCGTGACGTTCGGAAAGTCGTGGCCCTTGGCGAGCATCTGCGTGCCGACGAGCATGTCCAGCTCGCCCGCGCCGAACTCAAGGATTGCACGCTCGAAGAGCTTGCGCCGCGAAGTCGTATCGCGGTCTAGACGCGCGATGCGTAGCTTTGGAAAGCGTCCTTGCAGAATCTCCTCTATCTGTTCCGTCCCTTCGCCGACGTAGTAGATATATTTCCCAGCGCAGCTTGGACACTTTGTCGGAGCGCTCTGCCGATGATTGCAGTAGTGGCAGACGATGCTCATTTCGCTGCGATGATATGTGAGCGTGACATCGCAGTTGGGGCAATGTATAGATTCGCCGCATGAACGGCAGAGCACGAAGCTGGAATAGCCGCGACGATTTAAGAGGATGATACTTTGCTCGCCGCGCTCGTGCGTCTCCTCTAGGGCGGCGAGAAGCTGGTCGGAGAAGACCTGCGCGCGTCCTTGACTTGCAAAGACCTCGCGCATGTCTATGATCTCTGCACGGGCCATCGCACGATTAGCGATTCGCTCGGGCAGTTGCAGATAAGCGTATTTGCCGCTGCGCGCGTTGTGAAAAGATTCCAGCGACGGAGTGGCAGAGCCCAGCACCACGACAGCAGATTCTTTAAGGGCGCGCACAATCGCCGTATCGCGCCCGTTGTAATAGGGCGATTCCTGCTGTCGATAAGAGGTCTCGTGTTCTTCGTCTATGACGACTAGGCCGAGACGTGCGACGGGCGCAAAGACGGCGCTTCGTGTGCCTATGACGACGCGCGCTTCGCCGCGTTTCAAACGACTCCATTCGTCGAAACGCTCGCCCGTCGTCAAAGAGGAATGAAAGATGGCGACCGCGTCGCCGAAGTGCGCGCGCAGTCTTCTGGAGAAGACAGGGGTGAGCGCTATCTCAGGCACAAGCATCATAGCGCTTTTGCCGCTGCGAAGCGCCGCGCTCATGGCTCGTATATAAATCTCCGTCTTGCCGCTGCCCGTCACACCATGAAGCAGAAAGGCCGCATAGCTGTCCTCGCGCAGCCTCGCTTCGATCTGTTGCAGCGCCCCGCTTTGAGCCGCGGTCAATTCCATCTCCAGCATCTCGGGAAGCGTGGCCCCCGCGAGCGGATCGCGGCGCACGTCCCTGACGAACACTTCGACCACGCGCTTTTTTTCGAGCGCCTGTATGGGCGCGGCGCTGACGTTGGCCATCTCCAGCAAATCCGTGTAGCCCAGGACTCCGCCCTCTGCGATAAGCGTATCGACGATGCGACGCTGCGCGTCAGAGAGCTTGCGCGCAGCATCCTGTGCAGTGTGGGCTTCGGGCGGCAGGATGCGCACGGCCTTGCGGCGCTTGGCGCGGGCCAGCACGCTACGCGCGCGGTGCGAGAGCTTGACCCAGCCAGCGCGTTCCAACTCGCGCGCGACCGTGGAGGCGCGCGCCTCGCCGATGTGGCGTGCGATATGTCGCAAAGGAATCTCGCCTTCGTCTGCGACCAGGCGCAGCGCACGCGCTCTTGCGGTCGCCGTGCGCCCGACGGGCAAGCGTGCCAGCTCGTCGCGTCCCTCCGGTGTGATGGAGAGAATCTGCTCGACGGTGGCGTTGAGCCCAGCGGGCAGAGCGGCCTTCAGGACTTCGCCCCAGGGCGCTGCGTAATACTCTGCGACCCAGCGCGTGATCTCCAGAATCTCAGGCGTCAGCAGCGGCTCGGCATCGAGCAACTCTTCAGCCTCTTTAACATCCGCTTCGTCCAACTCCGCCGCCGGATCAATCTCGTCAAGCAGCGCCACAATGTAACCCGTGATGCGTTTGCGTCCAAAGGGCACGAGCAGACGCGAGCCGAGCCTAGCCTCCGTGCGCAGCGCCAGCGGCAGGCGATACGTAAACGTCTGCATCAGTCGCAAAGGCACTGCGACCTCCGCGAACTGCGGGGCGGTCGCTCCCGTCTTGTCTGTGCTGCTTGCGTCTGTAGTCAGCCCTTGAGCAGCGGCCTCGGAATGTCTTTGCACAGGAGAGAAATTACCGCGAATCCCTCAAATCAGGAAGCGGCGATAACAATTCCGGATAATGAGACGCACCTTACAGATTCAACTGAAGAACCTCTTCGTGGTAATTATATCAAGCCATAAAATAATGATTGTATTTTGTCAGGGATGGCGGTAAAAGTCGCTTTAAATGGATAGTAGACCGCTCGTAGCGGTCTACTAGTAATTAGGCGCACTGTTGCATAGTTCCTTAAGCTTCAAGGAATATGCTGGGGAATAAAATGTTTATTGCTCTGTATCGTTGGAAAGTAAAGGAAGGCCAAGAGAAGAACTTTCAAGAGGGATGGCATAGAAGGACTGTTGAGATTTATCAACATCGTGGCAGCCTCGGCTCCCGTCTGCATCAAGCCGAAGATGGCACATGGGTGGCTTACGCTCAATGGCCTGACAGGCAGACTTATAATATGGCACAAAGCATCCCTGTGTTTGATGAAGAGGCGCGGATGATGTTTCGAGAGAGTATTGAAGAGTCATATCCAGACATTTATATGAACGTCGTAGATGATCTCTTGAAGCTAAGAAGGTATGTAAAAGAAGAGTAGCGGTTCCTTTCACGCTGCGCCTAACAACTCATTCAACAGGAGCGCGAGTTAGCAGGTGTTTGATCTTTAACTTGGCCTTGCCGACGTTGAATGCAGGCAAGTTGATTCGGGGGCCGGGCGGATGTTGAGTTGAACTGCATAAACTACTAACGAAAGGAGAAACATACCATGGGTAGGATACTGTCTTTCGTCTACGGGGTGGTGAGCTATTTGGTTTTCTTCTTCACGTTTCTCTACGCCATCGGTTTCGTCGGAAATATGTTGGTGCCTAAATCGATTGATACGGGCGAGCAAGACTCTTTCACTGAAGCGTTACTAATCAACGCTCTGCTGCTGGGCCTGTTCGCTGTCCAGCACAGCGTCATGGCCCGACCGGGCTTTAAACGATGGTGGACTCGATTCGTCCCACCACCCATCGAGCGCAGCACCTATGTGCTGCTTGCGAGCCTGGTACTGATCCTGCTCTTCTGGCAGTGGCGACCGATGACAGCAGTGGTGTGGAATGTCGAGAACACGGCGGGGCGTTACATCCTGTGGGCGCTCTTTTTTGTCGGGTGGGCAGTGGTGCTCGTCAGCACTTTCCTCATCAACCATTTCGATCTCTTCGGCCTGCGGCAGGTTTACCTGCACCAGCAAGGCAGGGAGTACACACATGCTGGATTCAGGACACCGTTTTTCTACAAATTCGTGCGACACCCACTGCTGCTTGGATTCATTATAGCCTTCTGGGCCACACCGCGCATGACGGTCGGGCATCTGGTTTTCGCCATCGCCACGACTGCTTATATGCTGATCGCCATTCAACTAGAAGAGCGCGATCTGGCGGACATTCACGGCACAGTATATGAAGAGTACCGAAAGCAGGTGCCTATGCTTCTGCCGCTGCCCAGAAAAAGATAGACGGCTGCACGCATAAGTACTACGTAGATGCATGCCGCCCTACAACTTCATTCGACCGTAGCAGAAACAGCCTGCGTTTCATCCGCGAGGATTGGATGCCTCGTTCCGTATCTCCCGCACGGTTGACCAGGGTGTTCGAGCACTGACTCGACGCAAAGATTTCGCCCGCTTCCCTCGCATTTTAGGAACCTAATCAACTTCGACGCGTGTTTCGACCAACCATCTAATTTTTTGGAGGTCGTCGATGAAATCCATATTTGCCCTGATGCGAAACGCAATCCCGGTTGCCGCGCTCCTTTCTTTATTAGCCACTACCGCGATGGCGCAAGCAACCGCTTCAAGTACGAAAAATAATAGGCGCTTTACATCAACACTCGATCAGCAAAGTCGTACGACGAATGAAGGCACGTATCCGTTTGAATTTCACAGTGGCTTCTGGATGAACCTACACCACTTCCTTTATGAGCAGGCGCTTTTACGAAAGCAGCGGGACGACTCCCGTCAGACAACAAATGTCTCCACAGATTTGAAGAATCAGCTTTCATCAGCGCAGCGGCAACAGTGGGATGCGGCACTGGACTATTACACGAAGACGATGATAAAGCGCGACCTGACGCATGATGACGAGATGATAACGATAAACGATCAAGTATCCATGGCAGAAGACGCGTCCGATTTAAGTAGATCGGGCCTCGGCAGCGACTTGATAAAAATTCTTGAGAGCGTTGCGCCTATTTATCGCGCGCGCTGGTGGCCTCAGCATGACAGGGCTAACCGCTTCTGGATC
>Ga0190273_10000802_pt1 | contig 11391 bp, 10 predicted proteins | sample Popmic504IS_FD_134513 | JGI IMG/M metagenome (GOLD analysis project Ga0190273, IMG submission 134513) | Populus adjacent soil microbial communities from riparian zone of Shoshone River, Wyoming, USA - 504 IS | ecosystem: Environmental > Terrestrial > Soil > Riparian zone > Trees stand | place...
AACAACCTCGCTTCTTCTGACGACTGTTTCTGCGCGCTCTGTGACGTGCGATGATTCAAACGCAAGCTGTTCGTCCGTTCCTCTCTGCGAGGAATCTATCTCGCCGTTGACGACTAGGTTGAGGCGATTAAAGAGCGGCTGCACGGTCACGTTCGAGCCCGCCGTCAGCGGCACGACGATCTCCAATGATCTATCAAGGCGGCGCACCTTCACGCCTTTGGGCACACGCTTGAGCGGGCTGCGGCCAGCATACGGGAACGTCAGGTGAAAGCCCTCGCCGTCGTTCCAGGTCTGCGTGCGCGTCAAAGGCCCGTCGGCCATCACGGAAACGACAGTGCCCTTGCCCGTCGGGCGCGATTGGATCTCCGTGATGTTGAGCGGGGCATCCTTAGCGCGCTGCGCTTTGGTCGCGTCTGAAGGCTTCAACGCGAGGAGCGCCAGCAGCAGCGTCAGGGACGAGGCGCGAACGGCCCGGCCCGTGTAGTTTGTGATATTAGACATTGGTTTGTGCTCGGCTGATGCCGCTTGCGGAAGAGTATTACTCATGGCTGTAAGTTCGGGAACAGGCGGCTAAAGGGTTTGGCCGTGTGTGCGCCGCGATTTCGGATTTTGAGCGGGCGCGTGTTTTGAAGTTAGAAGTTAAAACGTCTAAGGACTTCTGAAGTATTCGGCTTACCGAATGAGCTGTGGGAGAGAGCGAGAGAGCGTTCAGTGTCGCTGGAGGGCGATTATTGCTCGTCGCTGAATTTGTAGCCAATCCCCCAAACGGTCAGAACCATTTGCGGGTTGTCGGGATTCTCCTCGATCTTGGCTCGCAGGCGATTGATATGCGAGTCAATCGTCCGGTCATAGCCTTCATAAGAATAATCCCAAATCTTTTCGAGCAGATATTTGCGTGGAAAGACCCTGCCCGGATTCGAGGCGAAGAGACGCAGCAGATCGAACTCCTTCGGGGTCAATTCGACCTGGCGTTCACCGACCGTCACTTCGCGCTTCGACGGCTCGATGCGTAGTTTGCCGCGAACGATTGGCGCTTCGTCGCCTGCGCCCTCGGTCGCGATTGCGCTGCGCGAGCGACGCAGCACAGACTTGATGCGCGCTTCCAGCTCGCGCAAAGAGAATGGCTTGGTGATGTAATCATCCGCGCCCATCTCCAAGCCCAGCACCTTGTCGACCACATCGTCCTTGGCCGTCAACATGAGGATCGGAATAAAAGGCGCTTTCTCTCTGATCTCGCGGCACACGGCGAGACCATCCATCTTGGGCAGCATGAGGTCAAGGACGACTACGTCCGGGTGATCGTTCAAAGCCGCCTGGACGCCCGCCAACCCGTCTTCGGCAGTCTTGACGCTATAACCGGCGCGTGAAAAATGCTCGTTGATCATCGTCGAGATATTCTCGTCGTCTTCGACGACGAGCAGAGAGGTTTTACGGTCGCCCGACTGGGGCGGGTTTTCGCCAGGGTTGTCGCGCGATTTGGCTTTGTCGGCAGCAGTTGGCATCGGCGGTTTTCTTTAGCTTGCGAACAACGAACAGGACGCTCGCGCATGACGCGCCAGTATGGGGAGCGCGCCTCTGTATAAGACTATAGCAGGACAAGACTGTTAAACTCAAGCTTTAAGTTGAAAAGGGACAGACTAAGTCCGAACCGACAGCCCCAATAACAGGGAGCGACCGGGCTTGCTCAACCCTTTTCCGCTCTAGGAGATATATAGATAAGCGGCCCACAACTTTTGTGACCAACCGCTCATACTTTAGATAGTTCCAGGAAAAGTGACGGACAGGCTTGAGCTTGCTGATCGCGCGATCTTGTACCTCTGGGAGTTCTTTGGCGGTGTGGCGTGCAATCCAGTCACCTGATTATTTGGAACCCTTGCCCAGTTTCTCCGCGCTCTTTTTAATCTGACCGCTCAGTTCGATGATCGTGACCAGATCACGGCTGGCCTTCGCACCTAGCTGGACATCAATCCACTGTGGGGTACTGAAAAGCGGATTATCCACAAAGCTGGTGATTCGATCATTGAGCATTAAGAGCGCGTCTTTCATCTCCGATTGACCGATCTCGTCCAGTTTCTTCTGCTTCACCGGCTCATCTACCGGCGGAGGCAGGTGTGTGGTCTCCTTAAACCGTTTGGCGCGCTTTTTGATCTCAGCGGTTATCTCCCCAATGCTTTTATAGTTGAACTCTGTGTTTGCCTTTACGATACCCAGGAGAGAGTCGTTGAGAGTTTGGATTTTCTCGAAATCTTCCTTTGCTTGTTCTAGGATTGCTCGGCGACCGGCATTATCCTCGTTGTTATACGTGTCATCACGCACCGCCCCCCGTATCAACAAGTCCTGCTGAGTCGTAGCGCGCCGGTTAGCATCCACCTCGGTACGACTCTTGGCTGGCGCTCTCTGAGCTAATGCTGAGATCGAGCCAATCAACAGCAAGGCAACTGCCGTAAGAAGAGAAATTATAACGTTGCCTGTTAACTTGTCTTGTGGGTGTTTCATAGCCGACCTCCGAATCCAGTAAGGTTCCAAGAAAGGTGACAGTATAATCCGACTGCTCTTTTCATACAATTAACTTTTGAGGATGGACAGACTAAGTCCGAACTGACAGCCCCAATGGCAAGGCTCTTCGGCCTCGCACCCAGCGCGTCAAATGTGTACGGCTGCGGCCTCGCCGCCGACAAAATCTTGACAAAGCGCGGAAGCGCGAGCAAAATCCGGCTCGCCCTTGTGTCGCATGTGTCGAACGCTCGTCCTTTATACGCAACCGAATCGAGCCAGCCATTATGACGGGTACTGTTCCCGTACTGGAAACATCCTTATCGGGTCTGGAACTTATACGTCGCGGCAAAGTGCGCGATGTCTATGCCGTCGACGACGAGCACCTGTTGATCGTCGCGACGGATCGCATCTCTGCCTTCGACTGCGTCCTGCCGACGCCGATTGCGCGTAAAGGCGAAGTCCTGACGGCGCTCTCACGCTTCTGGTTCGAGCAGTTGGGCCATATCACAGGGCATCATCTGTTGACGACCGAATTGGAGAAGATGCCGGACGCAGTTCGCCGTCATGGCTCGAACCTGAAAGGGCGATCCATGCTCGTCCGTCGCACGGAAGTCTTTCCAGTAGAATGCGTGGTGCGCGGCTATCTCTCAGGTTCGGGCTGGAAGGATTACCTGCGCACGGGCGCTGTCTGCGGGCACACGCTGCCGAAGGGCCTGCGCGAGTCCGAGCAACTTGGTGAGCCCATCTTTACACCCGCCACCAAAGCGGAAGAAGGCCACGACGAGAATATAGACGAATCGAGCATGAGCGCGATCATCGGCGCGCAGACGACAGCAGCTTTGCGCGAGCTGTCTTTAAGGCTTTACAAGGAGGCGAGCGCCTATGCTTTGAGTAGAGGGATCATCATCGCCGATACCAAATTCGAGTTCGGAAGAGACACAGCGGGCAGCATTATTCTGATCGACGAAGTACTGACGCCGGACTCTTCGCGTTTCTGGCCCGCAGATAAATATGTGCCGGGGCGAGCGCAACCCTCTTTCGATAAGCAGTTCGTACGCGATTATCTGGAAACCTTAGAGTGGGACAAGCGACCGCCCGCGCCGCCTCTGCCCCCTGAAGTCGCGGAAGCCACCACGGCCCGTTATCTGGAAGCTTACAGGCTGCTTACCGGAAGCCAACTGTGATGTTTACGGATAAATTCATTAATTAATGGTTTAAGTTAGAGAGATTGCCTCCTCGGCGGTTTGTTGATCTGATGATGACGGTCTTTGATTTTATAGTCCTCGCACTCGTTGCGGCTTCGGTTGTGGCCGGAGCGTTGCGCGGCTTGGTGCGGGGTCTGCTGACGGGAGCAGCGCTACTACTCGGGCTGATCGTCGCCGCTCAAGGCTATGAAGCGGCGGGCGTGGCCTTACGTGGACTGGGCTTGGTTGACGGGGCGGCAACAGCAAATGCGTGCGGCTTTCTACTGATCGTGGGCGGCATGCTGCTGTTCGGATTCATCGCCGGGCGATGGGTCGCAGGCGGTTTGCGCCGCGCCCGTCTTGAATGGCTAGACCGCACGCTCGGCGCATCATTCGGGCTGTTGCGCGGTCTGGCCGTTTGCTCAATTCTTTACTTGGCTTTGACCGCTTTTCCAGTGCGTTTGGAATCGGTCGACAAAGCACGCACCGCGCCTCTTCTGGCTGAAGGCGCGCGGCTGCTCGCCGTCTTCACGTCCACGGATTTACGCAAACGCTTTTTAGACGAGCAACGGGGTTGACCATTTAACTTATTCATCACACGCTATGGTCGGAAATCCGCACGGAGAATCCAGATGCAGATGCGCGCCCGCCTCGAAGCTCTGATAGACGATATGCTCGACGGCCAGATTATGCTCGACGAAGCCGTCGCCGAATTTGAAAAGCTCTATATTCAAAAGGCGCTGGCACGCCATAAGGAACACCTCTCGCGCACGGCGACCGTCCTGGGCATTCACCGCAATACGCTCTCCAAGCGCGTTGCTAATTACCGCACACAGGAACGCGCCACGGCTCGCACGCACAAGGGCGCTCGCAGCCCTAAATCCACATCCGGTTAGCCGTTTAGTCAATCTTTTCCGGGCAAGTTTGCTCCAATAAAGCTTTTGGGCGTAACTTTTGCTCTTTAGACGGTAACTTTAGCTCCTGAGAAGTCGGCTTTCACACTTATACAAAGAACTTTCGCTCCAATATAACCATCTTTCACGCTTATATGATCGCCTCACGCGCCTTTGTAGTCATCTTTCGCGTCAATATCGCGAACTTTCACCCCTGAGAAGTCAACTTTTACGCTTGAGAAGTAATCTTTCATCATTGAGAAGGAGACTTTTCCCCTTTTTTGGCGGGTTTTGCCATTACAGGCGGGAAGTTTTGCGACTTTCCAGCCCCCTCCCGCCTTTCGCCTTGCCTGCGATATTGACAACCATTAACTAAATGCTATAGTTTTAGCACTCTGCGACAGAGAGTGCTAAGATAGAGCTCATCGCAGCTACGCAATCAAATCAAATCTTATACGGAAAGTTCACTGAAAGGAGCTAGTAAATGGCAACAAACATTAGACCCCTGCATGATCGTGTGATCGTGCGTCGTATTGAAGAGGGCGAGCAGATGCGCGGGGGGATCATCATCCCGGACACCGCCAAAGAGAAACCGCAGGAGGGCGAAGTGGTCGCCGTCGGCGAGGGCAAATACAGAGAAGACGGGACGCGCCAGACCCTGGATGTCAAAGCGGGTGATCGCGTGCTGTTCGGTAAGTACAGTGGCAGCGAGATCAAGCTTGACGGCGAAGAGTTCCTGATTATGCGCGAGGACGAGATTCTGGGAATCATCGAGCGCGCGGGAGCGGCCACGGGCGGCGGCAGCAAAAAAAGCAAGTAGTCTTTAAGGTTATAAGACTTAAGCCCGCTTTTTTGACTGTTGAAGAAGAATCCAACACATATTGAGTAGGAGAGAAAAGAGATATGGCAAAGCAAGTAGTTCATGGTGAAGACTCTCGCGCGGCGATTTTGCGCGGCGTCAACCAGCTCGCCGACGCGGTCAAGATTACGCTCGGCCCCAAGGGCCGCAACGTCGTGATCGACAAAAAGTTTGGTTCCCCGACGATTACCAAAGACGGCGTCACGGTGGCAAAAGAGATCGAGTTGAAAGACGCTCTCGAAAATATGGGCGCGCAGATGGTCAGAGAAGTCGCCTCAAAGACTTCCGATGTAGCCGGTGACGGTACAACGACTGCGACAGTGCTCGCACAGGCTATCTTCCGCGAAGGTGTCAAGACAGTCGCGGCTGGCGCAAACCCCATGGCCTTGAAGCGCGGCATTGACAAGGCAGTCGAGCGTGCGACTGAAGAGATCAAGCGCCTGTCGAAGCCCGTCAAGGGCGACGCTATCGCGCAGGTCGGAACAGTCTCGGCTAACGGCGATGCGAATATCGGCGGGATCATCGCCGAAGCGATGAACAAGGTCGGCAAAGACGGCGTGATTACGGTCGAGGAATCGAAGACGATGGAGACGGCGCTGGAAGTCGTCGAGGGTATGCAGTTCGATCGCGGCTATCTCTCGCCTTACTTCGTGACAGACCCCGAGCGAATGGAAGCAGTGCTGGACAATCCGCTGATTCTTATCAACGAAAAGAAGATCAGCTCGATGAAGGATTTGCTGCCGCTGCTGGAGCAGGTCGCCAAGATGGGCAAGCCTATGCTGATTATCGCGGAGGATGTCGAAGGCGAAGCCCTTGCGACGCTCGTCGTCAATAAACTGCGCGGCACTTTGAACATCGCTGCGGTGAAAGCTCCTGGCTTCGGCGATCGTCGCAAGGCTATGCTCGAAGACATAGCGATCCTGACCGGCGGTAAGGTCATCAGTGAAGACCTCGGCATCAAGTTGGAGAGCGTCAAGATCGAAGATTTGGGACGCGCCAAGAAGGTCACAATCGACAAGGACAACACGACCGTCGTCGAAGGCGCTGGCAAACAGGGCGACATAGAAGGTCGCGTTAAGACCTTGCGCGCTCAGATAGACGATACGTCTTCGGATTATGATCGCGAGAAGTTGCAGGAGCGCCTGGCGAAGATCGTCGGCGGAGTCGCCGTGATTAAAGTCGGCGCGGCCACTGAGACGGAGATGAAGGAAAAGAAAGCGCGCGTCGAAGATGCCATGCATGCGACTCGCGCAGCCGTCGAAGAGGGTATCGTTCCGGGCGGAGGCGTGACGCTCGTGCGCGCGGCCAAGGCTCTGGAGAAGTTCCTCGCCAACAAGGAAGGCGAAGGCGATGCTGACGAGCAGATCGGCGTCACCATCGTTAAGCGCGCACTGGAAGAGCCGCTTCGTCAGATCGTGCAGAACGCCGGTAAGGAAGGCGCTGTCATCGTCGAGCGCGTGCGCGCGGAGAAGAACGAGAATGTCGGCTTCAACGCGGCGACAGAGCAGTTCGAAGACCTGGTCAAGGCTGGCGTCATTGACCCGGCCAAGGTGACACGCACTGCGCTTCAGAACGCCGCGTCGATTGCGGGCCTCATGCTCACGACCGAAGCGATGGTCTCTGAGCTTCCTGAAGATGACAAGACCCCTGCGATGCCCGGCGGTATGGGCGGCATGGGTGGCGGCATGGGCATGTAATTGCGTTAAGAGCCCAACCGGCCTTGAAAGAAAAAGCGGCTTCGTTCCCTGAGAGCGAAGCCGCTCTTTTTTGTGAAGCGATAAATGGATGAACCTCAGGCAAAGCGGCGGGCGCTCACGCGTCCGGCAGGCGCATCTGAAATCTGGCTTCGATCATTTCACCACGCTGCTCTCCAAAGCGCTGCGCAAGCTCCGGGTACGTTGATAACTCGGCCTCTGCGTCCGTGAGTTCGAGCAATCCTTCGACTTCTGTGATGGCCTGCTCTTCGCCCTCTATCTCAAGATACAGACCGAAGGGAAGCTCATCCATGACGACTTCCGCGCCAGCCAGTTGCCACGTCGCGCGACGCTTCTCATAAACGAGCGCTGGCTTGTAGCCAAGCTGCGTGAGGATTCTTCCCATCGTCTCCGCGTCTTCCACCACGGTCTCCTCTTCCAGATGCTGCTTGATGGCGGACGCGGAATCGAATCGACGTTTGTACGTGAGGACGGCTCGACCACCGACGCGCCGCAGACGCAGGACTTCTGTCCGCCGATCCAGACTGCCTCCGGAGTACAGCGTATTCTCTTCCAACTCTTTGCCCTCGGGCGTGGCCCGCACTTCCTCCAGGCGACGCAGCACTCGCACCTTTTGCTCGCGAGTCAGGCGATACTTTTTTTCGCTCTCAATACTCATAAACAGTTTTCAGTTTTTAGTTTTCAGTTTTCAGTTGAAAGGACTAATTTATATAACATTAGGAGATATGTAACGCGAACTGGCTGATAAGCATTTGCTGAAAACTAAAAACTGAAAACTGAAAACTGTTCTTACGCTTGTCTTAACCAGCGCAGCACTTCAGGGATGGTGGCGCGCTTGCCGTACATCAGCATCCCAATGCGATAGATGCGCGCCGCTAGCCAGATCAAAAGCATTACTGTACAGCATCCGATCAGAAAAGAGAGAGCTATCTGCCAGAAGGGCGGCGTCTGCGCCACGATGCGCACCATCATCGTGATCGGAGAGAAGAACGGAATCATCGAGACCCAGAAGGCGAAAGACGAATTGGGGCTGCGAAGCACCGGAAAGGCCAGATAAAATCCGATGACCAGCATAAACATCACTGGCAGCGAGAGCTGCCCGCCCTCCTGCGTCGTCGTCACCATCGAGCCGACGAGCGCGTAGATGGTCGCGTAAATAAAATAACCGAGCAGGAAAAAGAGGAAGAAATAGAGTACCAGCAAAGGCGGAATCTGCGGCAGCGCGACATCCAGACCACGCTCGGCCAGCACGTTCACGCCGTAAAGAGCGAAGGCCACAAAGGCCAGAGCCCAGACGGCGTACTGCGTCAGCGCGACGAGCGAGACGCCTATGAGCTTGCCCATCATCAACGTGAAAGAGCTGACCGAAGAGAATAAGACTTCGGCGATGCGCGTCTCCTTCTCTTCGACGACAGCGGCGAGGATCACCTGCCCGTACATGATGAGCGTCAGGTAGATGAGAAAGCCTACGAGAAATACCAGATAAAAGAGTCCGCCGGAATCCTTCTCTTCCCCGCTCTCGCTGATCTTGATCGTATTCATACGGACTGGCTCTGACATTTCGCGCACACGCGCCGGATCGATGTTGGCGGCCACCATGCGCTCCTCTGTCACGGCGCGACTGATGCTTTCTTCAAGCTGTTCTCTGGTGATTACGTCCCCGACATTTCGCCCGTAATACTCCGCCTCGCCGCTCAACAGAATATCCTGCGGGATAATGATGTAACCGTCCAACTGATTACGGCTCACGCGCTCGCCGAGCATGCGCTTCGTCTCTTCCAGCGAGCTTCCGACGGGCGAGACCTGCTCTATCTGATAGTTCGCTGCGATTAATTCTCCGGCCTTTTGAACTCGCTCCCTGGCATTCTGGTTCAAGGCATCGACGGCGGCGGCGCTGCCGCTCGCAGCCTCATTCGAATGCTCGCGAAGGATAGAGGCGCGCACGCGCTCGTACATACGCCCGCTCTGATCCAGTATGGCAAGACGTGTCGCTTCGCCCGCCTTGATCTGGAAGATAAAAGCCGGGACGATAGTGAAGAGCACCATCATCAATGGGCCAAGTATTGTCCACACGACGAACATGCGGCTGCGCACGCGCTGTAGATACTCGCGCTTGATGATGGCCCAGAGTTTTGTCACTGCTTTTCGCTCACCTTTTCGATAAAGATGTCATGCAGGCTCGGCTCGACCAGCTCGAATTTTGTGACGCGCGCTCCCTTAGAGACCAGCCTCTTCAGTAAATCCTGTGCGTCTACCCCGTCGGCCAGCAGCGCTTCCAAATCATCGCCACGGCGCTCTATCTTCGCCAGTAGGCTGCGATCCTCCAACACGCCGTCGCCGTCTTCGACTCTGAGCGCGATCAGGTTACGGCGGAAGCTGCGTCTGACTTCGCGCAAGTCTCCGGACAAGACCTTTTTTGATCGGTTCAGGAGGCAGATGTCCTCGCAAATCTCTTCGGCAAGCTGCATCTGATGCGTGGAGAAAATGATCGTCTTCCCTGTCGCCTTCAGCTCCAGCACAATCTCTTTGAGAAGCTCTACGTTGACGGGGTCTAGGCCGGAGAAGGGCTCGTCCAGGATCAACAGGTCAGGATCATGCAGCACGGCGCTGATAAACTGAATCTTCTGCTGCATGCCCTTGGATAGCTCCGTGGCTTTTTTTTGTTTCCATTCGGTCAAGCCCAAACGTTTTAGCCAGCGATCGATCGCCTCGTCTGCGCGACGGCCCGCGAATCCCTTTAGTTCTCCGAAGAATCTGAGCTGGTCGCCCACCTTCATCTTCTTGTAGAGGCCGCGTTCTTCCGGCAGGTAGCCGATCCTGTCCTGTAACTCCCTGGAGATGGGATGACCCGATAGTTCTATGCGGCCAAAATCCGGCGCGGTGATGTTGACGATCATACGAATCGTCGTGGTCTTGCCCGCGCCGTTGGGCCCAATCAGCCCGAACACACGGCCAGGGCGCACCTCCAGACTCAGATCGTCCACTGCCGTAAACTCGTCGAAGCGCTTGGTGACGTTCGAGAGCCGCAATGTGCATCCTTTATCTGTCATCATGAATCTCAGTACGGTTAAAGTCGAGCATTCAAACGGGGTCGCGCAGGTGCCCTTGTAAGCTATTTAATACGGGCCTCGTGGCGCTAAGGTTTTTACAGAAACTACGGCTCGCAAGCGTCGCTCGGTTTATAGTATCATCGGGCGCGTTTTCGACCTTCCCATCTCTAATTTAGAAATTACAGTTATGCAACCTCTCAACACTTTTATCAAGCGATTTTTGTGCGCCGCTCTTTTCTCTGCGAGCGTCGCAGTGTCAGCCGCCTACGGCCAGCAACCCGCCCCGACGCCCGAGACACCTGCGGATGATGTCTTGCGCATCAGCACAGAGCTGGTGCAAACCGACGTGATGGTCTTCGATAAGCAGGGACGCTTTATCGATAACCTGAAGCCGGAACAGTTCGAGCTGAAAGTAGACGGCAAGCCGCAGACGATCTCTTTTTTCGAGCGCGTCGTGGCCGGAAGCGCTAACGAAGAGGCGCAACTGGCGGCGGCGCGCGGGCAGGCTCGCCGTACCGGCCCGGCGGCGACGGAAGCTCCGGCGCGTCCTCTGGATCGCGGGCGAACCATCTTTTTCTTTATAGACGACCTGCACCTGACGGCGGAGAGCGTCGCTCGCGTGCGCAAATCACTCCTGAACTTTATAGAGAAGGAGATGGCGCAGAACGATCAAGTGGCAATTACATCCGCGAGCGGGCAGATAGGTTTTTTGCAGCAGTTGACGGATAACAAGGCTGTGCTTCGCACGGCGATTGCTCGCATAGGCTTTCGCAACTCTATGCTCAGGGATAACGAGCCACCGCCGATGACCCTTTATCAGGCCCTCGAAATCCAGAATGAAAACCGTGAGGTTATTTCTTTCTTCGTCGAGCAGACGATGAGGGACAATTCAGGATTAAGACCGAATATGGCGGAGAGTATTGTCCGCGCCAGGGCGACCAGACTGGTACAGCCAGCCAATAGTGTTAACACGAGCCTGCTGGCATCACTTTCTAGCCTGATGCAATCGACCTCACAACTGCCAGGACGCAAGCTGGTCTTCTTCATCTCTGAAGGGTTTCTCCTGAACGCGAGAGATTCCGATATTATGGACAGGATACGCAGGGTCACGGATGCGGCGGCGCGCTCCGGCACTGTGGTCTATACGATGGACGTGCGCGGGCTCGAAACTGGCATAGACGTGTCAAATCCGTC
>Ga0190273_10000803_pt1 | contig 11390 bp, 18 predicted proteins | sample Popmic504IS_FD_134513 | JGI IMG/M metagenome (GOLD analysis project Ga0190273, IMG submission 134513) | Populus adjacent soil microbial communities from riparian zone of Shoshone River, Wyoming, USA - 504 IS | ecosystem: Environmental > Terrestrial > Soil > Riparian zone > Trees stand | place...
GAAACAATAGCAATACCAAGTCCGTTAAGGATCCTTGGCAGTTTAGTAGCGCCTGCATATTTACGCAAACCTGGTTTACTAATTCTTTGGATATCTTTAATTACACTCTCTTTAGTTTCTTTGTCGTACTTAAGAGCGATTTTGATGGTGCCTTGTACAGCGTTATCATCAAATTTGTAACTAAGGATATATCCCTGGTCAAACAAAATCTTGGTGATTTCTTTTTTCAGGTTAGATGCCGGGATTTCAACCACTTTGTGGTTAGCCCTCACAGCATTCCTTACCCTTGTCAAATAATCCGCGATAGGATCTGTATACATATTTACTAATTTGCGGTTACGGTTTTCAAACCATTGAAGGCTGAACCTGAAACCAATTTATAATTCTTTTCTTACCAGCTGGCTTTTCTAACTCCTGGTATAAGGCCGTTGTTTGCCATTTCACGGAACATTACACGTGAAATACCGAACTGGCGCATGTAACCTCTCGGTCTTCCTGTAAGGTTGCAACGATTGTGCAAACGTACCGGTGAAGCGTTTCTTGGTAATTTCTGCAGGCCTTCATAATCTTTAGCCTCCATAAGAGCCTTCCTTTTGTCAGCATACTTAGCTACCACTGCCTGCCTTTTTACCTCGCGGGCTTTCATTGATTCTTTAGCCATAACTTAATTCTTTTTAAAAGGTAAACCTAGTTCTGATAATAATGACTTTGCTTCTTTATCGGTTGGCGCAGACGTTACAAAAGTAATGTCCATACCTGATATTTTGTTTACTTTGTCAATATCAATTTCAGGGAAAATGATTTGCTCAAGTACACCCAGGTTGTAGTTACCTCTTCCGTCAAAGCCTGTAGCCTTGATTCCGCTAAAGTCCCTTACACGTGGAAGTGCAGATGTAACCAACCTATCAAGGAATTCGTACATTCTTTCTCCACGCAAAGTAACCATCGCACCAATAGGCATACCTTTCCTTAATTTAAAAGACGCAACGTCTTTCTTAGAAATGGTAGATACCGCTCTTTGTCCGGTTATTTTTGTCAATTCGTCTACTGCATAATCGATTAATTTCTTATCCGATACTGCTGCACCAACGCCACGGCTCAAAACGATCTTTTCAAGTTTAGGAACCTGCATCACGTTTTTGTAACCGAACTCTTCTGTAAGTGCAGGGATAACCCTGTCCTTATATTCTTGTTTTAGTCTTGGTATATAAGCCATCACTATAGTACTTGATTAGATTTTTTTGAAAATCTCACGTTTTTCTCTCCTTCTTTTCTCACTCCTGTTTTTGTAGTTTCCTTAGTTTTAGGATCTACAAGCGCAAGGTTAGAAATATGGATAGGAGCTTCTTTCTTCACGATACCGCCTTGGGGGCTTTTTGCACTTGGTTTTGTATGTTTCGAAACCATGTTCACACCTTCAACTACCGCTTTATTTTTCTCACGGAGCACACGCACTACTTTACCTTCGCTACCTTTATGGTCGCCGGCCATAACGCGTACAGTATCTCCTGATTTTATCTTTAGCTTTATCATCTTAAATCAATTAAAGCACTTCAGGTGCTAATGATACAATTTTCATGAATTGTTTTTCACGAAGTTCTCTTGCCACAGGACCAAAAACACGAGTTCCCCTCATTTCACCGGCAGCATTCAACAATACGCAAGCGTTATCGTCAAACCTGATGTATGAACCGTCGGCTCTTCTCACTTCTTTTTTGGTACGTACAACAACTGCGGTAGAAACAGCACCTTTCTTAACGTTTCCGTTTGGTGTTGCATCTTTTATTGAAACCACAATTTTATCTCCTACAGAGGCGTAACGTCTTTTCGTTCCCCCTAAAACACGGATGGTTAAAACTTCTTTAGCCCCTGTGTTATCTGCTACTTTTAGTCTAGATTCCTGTTGTACCATAATTACTTCGCTCTTTCAATGATTTCAACTAATCTCCAACATTTTAATTTACTTAAAGGACGTGTTTCCATGATCCTTACAGTATCTCCAATGTTACAGTCGTTTGTTTCGTCGTGTGCAACGTATTTCTTTGTTTTTAACACGAACTTACCGTATAGTGGGTGCTTGATTTTCTTTGTTTCAGCCACAACAATAGATTTCTCCATTTTGTTACTTGTAACAACACCTACTCTCTCTTTTCTTAAATTTCTTTTATCTTCCATCTTGCAGACTACAATTATTGTAATTCTCTTTTGCTTAGTTCAGTTGCTACTCTAGCGATAGACCTTCTTACACTTCTAATTTGTAACGGGTTTTCAATTGGAGAAATAGCATGAGCTGATTTTAGGTCGGCGTATGATTTCTTTAACTCACCAAGTTTACCTTGTAACTCAGCTGCAGATAGATCTTTAATTTCTGATTGTTTCATAATATTTTTATTATTCGAAATCTCTGGCAACAATAAACTTAGTTTTTACAGGAAGCTTTTGGGCAGCCAGGCGCAACGCCTCTTTAGCTACTGACAAAGGTACTCCTCCTACTTCAAACATTATGCGTCCGGGTTTAACAACTGCAGCCCAAAATTCAACTGCACCTTTACCCTTACCCATACGTACTTCAAGAGGTTTCTTAGTTATAGGTTTATCCGGGAATATTTTAATCCATAATTGACCCTCCCTTTTCATAAAACGCGTAGCAGCAATACGTGCAGCTTCGATTTGACGGGAAGTAATAAACGATGAATCTAAAGATTTTATACCAAACATTCCGTTAGAAAGCTCGTGGCCCCTTTGCGAAACGCCCTTCATTCTACCTTTCTGTACCTTTCGGTATTTTGTTCTTTTAGGCTGTAACATTTTTCTTTAGTTTAAATAATTACTTTCGTTTGCGTTGGGTTGCGTTCGGCTTACCACCACCACCGGGCCTGTCGCCTTGCGGCTTCCTGTCCCTGTTGTCGCGGTTGTCGCGGTCCTGAGATCCTGGAGATTTGGACTGTTTTTTGTCCATACCTACTAACGGGGAAAGATCTCTTTTTCCGTAAACCTCACCTTTCATTATCCACACTTTGATACCCATCCTACCATAAGTAGTGTGCGCTTCAGCAAGTGAATAATCAATGTCAGCTCTGAAAGTTGATAGAGGGATCCTGCCTTCTTTGAACATTTCTGAACGTGCCATCTCAGCACCGTTCAAACGACCCGAAATTAGCACTTTCACACCTTCTGCGTTCATACGCATAGCGGCAGCGATAGCCATTTTGATTGCCCTCCTGTAAGAGATACGGCTTTCAATCTGACGTGCAATGCTCGTACCTACTAAGTAAGCGTCAAGCTCCGGCCTTTTAATTTCAAAGATGTTGATCTGAACCTCTTTGTCTGTAATCTTCTTAAGTTCTTCTTTTAACTTGTCTACCTCCTGGCCGCCTTTCCCGATAATGATACCCGGTCTTGCAGTGGTGATAGTAACGGTTACAAGTTTCAAAGTCCTCTCGATGATTACTTTAGATACACTGGCTTTTGATAAACGGGCATGGATGTACTTTCTGATTTTGTGATCTTCGGCAAGTTTGTCACCGTAGTCATTTCCACCATACCAGTTGGAGTCCCATCCCCTTATGATACCAAGGCGATTCCCTATTGGATTTGTCTTTTGTCCCATACTGTTTATAAATTGCTTTGTGTATTGTTGTTAATTGCGCCAAGCACGATGGTTACGTGGTTAGAACGTTTTCTTATTCTGTGGGCGCGGCCTTGCGGTGCAGGCCTAAGCCTTTTAAGCATCATTCCGCCGTCTACCCTTATTTCTTTTACAAAAAGTCCTGCTTCTTCCAGATTCTCCTCGCTGTTTTTCTGCTGCCAGTTATTGATTGCAGAAAGCACCAGTTTCTCCAGTTTGCGGGAAGCTTCTTTAGAACTGAACCTTAATATATTAAGAGCCATCTCCACTTTCTTACCTCTAACAAGATCTGCTACTAAACGCATCTTCCTGGGTGAAGTAGGGCAGTTATTTAACTTAGCAAATGCAATTTGCTTGTTAGCTTCTTTAGTCTGCTCTGCTCTTTCTCTTTTACGAACTCCCATAGCTTCTTATTTTTTACCTTTATTTTTTGCCCCGGCATGACCCCTGAAAGATCGTGTGGGTGAAAATTCTCCTAATTTATGACCTACCATATTCTCTGTTACATAAACCGGTACAAATTGACGACCGTTGTGAACTGCGATAGTCTGCCCAACAAAATCCGGGGTAATCATAGAAGCGCGAGACCATGTCTTAACAACTCCTTTGTTACCTTTTTCGATATTTTCCTGAACTTTCTTATCTAACTTATAATGAACGAAAGGTCCTTTTTTTAATGAACGTGCCATATCTTACTTATTATTTCTTTCTACGTTCTACGATATACTTGTTACTCGGGTTAACTTTAGAACGAGTCCTATAACCTTTAGCAGGAAGACCTTTCCTTGAACGTGGGTGACCTCCCGAAGAACGTCCTTCACCACCACCCATCGGGTGATCGACAGGGTTCATCGCTACCGGTCTTGTCCTTGGCCTTCTGCCCAACCATCTTGACCTACCCGCTTTACCGGAAACGATCAACTGGTGGTCAGAGTTAGAAACTGCCCCAATTGTAGCCATACAGGTTAAAAGGATCAACCTTGTTTCTCCTGAAGGCATTTTGATTGTAGCATATTTCCCGTCCCTTGCCATTAATTGAGCAAAAGTACCGGCGCTACGAGCTATAACAGCTCCTTGTCCGGGACGTAACTCGATGCAGGATATTACAGTTCCAAGAGGAACTTTACTTAGAGGCAAAGCGTTACCAATTTCCGGCGCTGCGTCAACACCTGAAGTCAGGGTTTGGCCTACCTGTAAGCCGTTCTGTGCAATAATATAAGTTTTCTCACCATCAGCATAAAATAAAAGTGATATAAAAGCTGAGCGGTTTGGATCGTACTCTATTGTTTTAACGGTCGCAGGAATTCCTGCTTTAGACCTTTTAAAGTCAATAATACGATATTTTTGTTTGTGACCACCACCCGTATAACGCATGGTCATCTTGCCTTGACTATTTCTACCTCCAGAGTTATTTTTCGGTGCGATCAATGAACGCTCCGGCTTATCAGTTGTAATAGTGTCAAAGCTATTTACAACTCTAAAACGCTGACCCGGGGTAATAGGTTTTAATTTTCTAACTGACATGTCTTATTAGATATTATTATAAAAGTCTATTGTTTCACCTTCCTGAACCTGAACAATAGCTTTCTTGTAAGAATTTGTTTTTCCTGAGATTAATCCACTCTTAGTGTATTTAACCGATCTATCAGCCCTGTAATTCATCGTGTTTACATTAACAACAGATATACCGTATGCAGCTTCAACCGCATTCTTGATTTGTATCTTGTTTGCCTTTTTATCAACAATGAAACCAAAACGGTTGAAAACTTCGCCGTCTTTGGTAATCTTTTCAGTTATGATAGGTTTAATTATAATGCTCATGTCCGATTATTTGCTTAAATTTTCTTCAATTCCTTCTAAAGCACCTTCCAAAAGAACTAAACTATTTGCGTTTAAAATCGCATAAGTACTTAATTCTGAGGCACTTACAACACTTGAAGTCTTCAAATTGCGTGACGACAAATATACATTTTTATTTGTATCACCCAACACAAATAAAGATTTTTTGTTCTCTAACCCTAATGCTTTCAAAACGTTAATGAAATTTTTAGTGTTCGGAGCGTCAAAACTGAAGTCTTCCAATACTATTAAATTTGATTCTTTTGCTTTGATCGCGAAAGCCGATTTACGGGCTAAACGCTTAAGGTTTTTGTTCAGTTTGAAAGAATAGCTTCTTGGCCTTGGGCCGAATACTGTTCCCCCGCCTTTAAACAATGGGTTTTTTGCGCTACCTGCACGAGCTGTACCGGTTCCCTTTTGTTTTTTAATCTTACGTGTACTACCGGCTACCTCAGCTCTTTCCTTAGCTTTGTGGGTACCCTGCCTTTGATTTGCTAAATATTGTTTAACATCAAGGTATACAGCGTGATTATTAGGCTCAATTGCGAATACTGAATCAGAAAGAGTGATCGTCCTGCCAGTTTCTTTTCCGTTGAAATCTAATACTTTTACTTCCATTACTTCTGAATGATTACATAAGAGTTCTTTGCTCCGGGAACACATCCCTTAACAACAAGCAGGTTCTTGTCAGCCACTACTTTTAAAACTCTAAGGTTTTGAATTGTTACATTATCTCCGCCCATTCTTCCCGCCATGCGCATTCCTTTGAATACACGTGAAGGATATGATGATGCTCCTACAGATCCCGGCGCTCTCAAACGGTTGTGCTGACCGTGGGTAGCCTGTCCAACACCACCAAAACCGTGACGTTTAACAACCCCCTGGAAACCTTTACCTTTTGATACACCCTGTACATCAACAAATTCGCCTTCAGCGAAAACAGCAACGGTGAGAACATCACCTAATTTGTGCTCATTGTCAAACTGGAATTCAACGACTTTTTTCTTCGCAGTTGTGCCCGCTTTTTTAAAGTGGCCTAAAGCCGCTTGTGTAGCGTGTCTTTCTGCTTTGTCATCGAAACCAAGTTGCAACGCAGCGTACCCGTCGACCTCTTTGGTTCTGACTTGGGTAATAACGCATGGGCCAGCTTCGATTACTGTACAAGGAATGTTTTTCCCGTTTTCGTCGAAAATACTGGTCATGCCGATTTTTCTACCAATTAACCCAGACATAAATTATTGTTATTAATTATTAATTCCCTTCAATTTAAAGCACTAGAATACTCCAAACAGGGGTGCAAAAGTAACTATTAAAATTAGAATATCAAACACTTACAAAAAAATATCTTAAAAATATTACTAACCTGTAAAATTTGCATCTGCATCAAGCATAAAAAGCCCCGGCTATTACCGGGGCTCATATATATAAAGCGGTTTTATCACACTTTTATCTCTACTTCTACACCACTAGGAAGCTCTAATTTCATCAGGGCATCAATGGTTTTAGAAGAAGAACTGTAAATGTCAAGAAGCCTCTTGTAAGAGCTTACCTGAAACTGCTCCCTAGACTTTTTGTTTACGTGCGGAGAACGCAATACAGTGAAAATCTTTTTGTGGGTAGGCAATGGGATTGGGCCCGTTACCACTGCACCTGTACTCTTTACAGTTTTTACGATTTTCTCAGCTGATTTGTCAACCAGGCTGTGATCGTACGATTTTAGTTTTATTCTGATTTTTTGACTCATTTTCTTTTAGATTAAGCGTTGCCTTTAGCCTTTTTAATAACTTCTTCCGAAATGTTTGAAGGTGTTTCAGCATAGTGTGAAAACTCCATTGTAGAAGTTGCCCTACCAGATGAAAGCGTCCTTAGTGTCGTTACATAACCAAACATCTCTGATAGTGGCACAAAAGCTTTGATGGTCTTAGCACCAGCCCTGTCGCCCATATCATTAACCTGGCCCCTACGACGGTTAATGTCACCTACAATATCACCCATATTCTCTTCCGGAGTGATAACTTCCATTTTCATTATCGGCTCAAGGATAACAGCACCGGCAGCACGGCCGGACTCTTTGTAACCCATCTTAGCAGCTAATTCAAAAGAAAGCGCATCAGAATCCACAGGGTGGAAAGATCCGTCCAGCAAGGTTACTTTTAGGCTGTCTACTTCGTATCCTGCAAGAGGACCTTGTTTCATGGCCATTTTGAAACCTTTCTCAATAGATGGTATGTATTCTTTAGGAACGTTACCACCTTTTACGCTGTTGATGAACTGAAGCCCTACAACACCTTCATCTGCCGGCTCGATAATAAACACGATATCGGCAAATTTACCACGACCACCGGATTGTTTTTTGTAAACTTCCCTGTGCTGTGCAGATTTTGTAAATGCTTCTTTATATTCAACCTGGGGCTCACCCTGGTTTACTTCAACTTTGAATTCCCTTCTCATACGGTCTACAAGGATGTCAAGGTGAAGCTCACCCATACCTGATATGATCGTTTGTCCGGAAGCCTCATCAGTCTTAACAACGAAAGTTGGATCTTCTTCAGCAAGTTTTGCCAGAGCCATACCCATCTTGTCAACGTCAGCTTTAGTTTTAGGCTCAATCGCGATACCAATTACCGGAGCAGGGAAATCCATACTCTCAAGAACTATTGGGTGTTTTTCATCACACAAAGTATCTCCTGTCTTAATATCTTTAAATCCTACAGCTGCACCAATATCACCTGCCTCGATATAATCGATTGGGTTCTGCTTGTTAGCGTGCATCTGGTAGATACGCGAAATCCTTTCTTTGTTGCCTGAACGTGTGTTCAGTACATAAGAACCTGCATCAAGACGTCCTGAGTAAGCCCTGAAGAATGCTAAACGGCCCACGTAAGGGTCTGTAGCGATCTTGAATGCAAGAGCAGCAAATGGCTCCTTTACATCCGGCTTACGAAGTATTTCTTCGTCAGTATCAGGATTTGTACCTACAATACCTTCTTTGTCCATTGGAGAAGGAAGGTATTTACAAACAGCATCCAGCATGAACTGTACACCTTTATTTTTGAATGAAGAACCACAAATCATTGGGATAATAGACATATCAATAGTTGCTTTTCTTAAAGCAGCGTTGATCTCATCTTCCGTGATAGAGTTTTCATCTTCAAAGAATTTCTCCATTAACGTTTCATCGTAATCAGCAACTGCCTCAATAAGCGCAGCCCTGTACTCACGAACTTCGTCAACCATGTCTGCAGGGATAGGAACGATATCAAAGGTTGCACCCAGTGTTTCATCATGCCATATAATAGCCTGGTTTTTCACTAAATCTACAACACCTTTAAAATCTTCTTCTTCACCAATTGGCAAAGTGATCGCTACCGCGTTAGATTTGAGCATGTCCCTTACCTGCTGGCAAACAGCAAGAAAGTTAGAACCCTGCCTGTCCATCTTGTTCACAAAGCCCATACGGGCTACGTTATAGTTGTCAGCAAGCCTCCAGTTAGTTTCAGACTGCGGCTCAACACCGTCAACTGCGCTAAAAAGGAAAACAAGGCCGTCAAGAACCCTAAGAGAACGGTTTACCTCTACGGTAAAGTCAACGTGTCCCGGGGTATCTATAATATTAAAGTGGTAGGGTAACGATTCAGGTAGCGGCTTGCCCTGTTCTGTAGGAAAGCTCCATGTACATGTCGTAGCAGCCGAAGTAATTGTAATACCTCGCTCCTGCTCCTGCGCCATCCAGTCCATTGTAGCAGCACCATCGTGTACCTCACCAATCTTGTGTGATTTACCGGTGTAAAACAGGATACGCTCAGTTGTTGTCGTTTTACCGGCATCAATGTGGGCAGCAATCCCTATGTTTCTTGTATATTTTAAATCTCTAGCCATTTCTAATCTTTACTTAATCAATTAAAACCTAAAGTGGGAGAATGCTTTGTTAGCTTCTGCCATCTTGTGAGTATCCATTCTCTTTTTAACTGCAGCACCTTCTTCTTTAGCCGCGGCTAAAATTTCAGAGGCAAGTTTTTGAGCCATAGATTTCTCATTCCTTCTTCTTGCATAAAGAATCATCCATTTCATAGCCATGGATATCTTCCTGTCCGGCCTGATTTGCATTGGGATCTGGAATGTTGCTCCACCTACCCTGCGGCTTCTTACTTCCACGTGAGGCATAACGTTAGTTAGGGCATCTTTCCAAGTTTCCAGTGATGATTTTTCAGCATCTTGTTTTTTTGATTCAACGATGTCAATTGCATCATAGAATACTTTAAAAGCAGTTGATTTCTTACCATCCCACATTAAGTTGTTTACAAAACGTGTCACCAACTGGTCGTTAAACCTTGGATCTGGTAAAAGAGGTCTTTTTTTGGCCTGTCTTTTTCTCATGTCTTTCTTTTAAAAGTTTTTAAAATTACTTTTTCTTTGCGGGTGCCGCAGCTTGTCCTGGTTTAGGTCGTTTAGCTCCGTACTTTGATCTCCTTTGTGTCCTGCCGGCAACACCTGCGGTATCTAAAGCTCCACGAACAATGTGGTACCTTACACCCGGTAGATCTTTAACCCTTCCACCCCTAACTAATACTATCGAGTGCTCTTGAAGATTATGTCCTTCTCCGGGAATGTATGCATTTATCTCATTACCATTGGTTAAACGAACCCTTGCAACCTTACGCATTGCAGAATTTGGTTTCTTTGGCGTTGTAGTATAAACACGCGTACATACCCCTCTTCTTTGAGGACAAGAATCTAAAGCAGCCGATTTACTCTTCTTAGTTATCTGGGCTCTCCCTGTTCTTACTAATTGTTGAATTGTTGGCATAATTATTATTAAAAATTTCTTATGTATAAAACTCCCGCTTTTTACGGGGTTGCAAATGTAGGAATTAAAATTAATAAAACAAATCATAAATCATTAATTTTCAAATGCATCAGTCCTGTAAAAACATGTATATATTTTTTCAGCATTTTTTACGTTATTTTTACCACACATATATCCGCCTTGAAAAAATACGCTTATATACTCCTGTTTCTATTCAGCGCTTTACAATTAAAAGCACAAAACCTCCTGCTTAAAGCGGAAGGCAGCACGCGCGTGGAAACTGCAATTATTGATTCCCTCTCATACAAAAAGCTGCATGAAAACGCAAAATCAATAGTAGATGAAACTGTCCGCCTCTCTAACACATTATTAAAGTCGGGTTATCTGGAAAACGAAATTACCGGCAGCACAAAACCGAATGACACTACCTTTATATATACTTTTTCCATAGGCCGCCGCACCAAAGCCATACACATATATACCGGCAGGCTTTCGCCCGAAGAAAAGCTGTTGCTGGATATAAGCAAGGACACGATAATACTGCCGCTACAGGACATTGAAGCGTTCATGAATAATAATGTAGGCTCAATGGAACGCAAAGGGTATTCGCTAAGCTCTGTCCAGTTAGTAAACCACACTAAATACGGGAATGTACTGCGTGCCGACCTGAAAGTGAAAGCCGACAGGAAACGTACACTGGATGATATTGTACTGGAAGGCTACCCAAAATTCCCGGAAGGCATACGCCGGAATATTTTAAAGCAGTACCGCGGCAAGACCTTTAATAAAGGCAACCTGCAGCGGGTGTATAACGATTTTAACAACCTGCGGTTTGTTACCCAGCCCCGCTACCCCGAGATTTTGTTTCAGCAGGATACCACCAAAATATATGTGTATGTGCAAAAGGCCAACGCCAATACCTTTGACGGCTTTGTGGGCTTTGGCAACGATGATAACAGCAAGGTGCGGTTTAACGGCTATGTAGACCTGGCGCTGAACAATGTGCTTAACAGCGGCGAAAAGTTTAACCTGTACTGGAAAAGCGACGGCAACAAGCAAACTACCTTTAACCTGAGCCTGGAGCTGCCCTACCTTTTTAAAAGCCCCATAGGCGCC
>Ga0190273_10000804_pt1 | contig 11386 bp, 10 predicted proteins | sample Popmic504IS_FD_134513 | JGI IMG/M metagenome (GOLD analysis project Ga0190273, IMG submission 134513) | Populus adjacent soil microbial communities from riparian zone of Shoshone River, Wyoming, USA - 504 IS | ecosystem: Environmental > Terrestrial > Soil > Riparian zone > Trees stand | place...
ACACTGTCGCGTTTGAGCGCGGCGCGCCGCGCGCTGCTCGACCTGGCTGAAACTCATGCGGGCGCAGTCCTTCCCGGCTATACGCATCTACAGCGTGCCCAACCCGTGCTCTGGGCCCACTGGTGTCTGGCCTATTTCGAGATGCTCGGGCGCGACACGGAGCGCCTGCGTGAAGTGCGCCGTCGCGTCAATGTGCTGCCGCTCGGAGCGGCGGCCCTGGCCGGCACGTCCTACGGGATTGATCGCGCGGGAGTGGCGCGCGAGCTTGGCTTCGAGGATATTTCACGCAACAGTCTGGACGCCGTCAGCGACCGCGATTTCTGTATAGAGCTGGCGAGCGCCGCATCGCTCGTCATGCTTCACCTGTCGCGCATGAGCGAAGACATCATCATCTTTGCGACGACTGAATTCGGTTTTCTGGAATTGAGTGACGCGGTCGCCACCGGCTCAAGCCTGATGCCGCAGAAGAAGAACCCGGACTCTATGGAGCTTGTGCGCGGCAAGACCGGTCGCGTCTTCGGACACTTGATGGGCCTGCTCGCGACCATGAAGGGGCTGCCGCTCGCCTACAACAAGGACATGCAGGAGGACAAAGAAGCGATCTTCGATACGGTCGATACTGTGCGGGCCTCACTGGAAGTGACGGCGACCGTGCTTGGAAATATGCGCGTGCGTGAAGAGGCAGCGCGCGAGGCCGCATCGCGCGGCTATATGAATGCTACGGAGTTGGCAGATTATCTGGCGCGAAAAGGGATGCCTTTTCGCGAAGCGCACGACGCGGTCGGGCGTCTGGTGCTTCGCGCCATCGAGCGCTCTGTAGAGCTTGACCATCTTCCACTGGAAGAGATGCGCGCCGTCTCGTCTTTGATCGAAGAGGATGTCTACGAAGCGCTCTCGCTTGAGAGAACGCTCTCCTCGAAATCTCAAACGGGTGGCACTTCGCCCGAGCGCGTCGCAGCGGCGCTTAAAGAGGCGCGCGCATCTTTACAGCAAAATTCGATTAAGAGCTAAGGGTTATTCGCCGAGGTAGGCTTCTTTGATGCGTGGGTCTGCGGCGAGTTCTTTGGACGGGCCTTCCATGACGATCTGGCCCGTTTCAAGGACGTAGGCGCGGTCGGAATGTTTGAGTGCGGCGTGCGCGTTCTGTTCGACGAGCAGTATGGTTGTGCCCTTGCTTCTGATCTCTTCGATGGCCTCGAAGATGGTGTGGACGACGAGCGGCGCGAGCCCGAGCGAGGGCTCGTCCAGTAGCAGCAATCGCGGTCGCGACATCAATGCGCGGCCCATCGCGAGCATCTGCTGCTCGCCGCCGGAGAGCGTTCCTGCGCTCTGCGCTTCGCGTTCTTTGAGACGCGGAAACATTACAAAGACGCGCTCCATGTCCGAAGCGATCTGGCTGCGATTCTTTTGCAGGTACGCACCCATCTGCAAATTCTCGCGCACGGTGAGATTGGCGAAGACGCCGCGCCCCTCCGGCGACATAGAGATGCCGCGCGCCACCAGTTTGTGCGTCGCCTCGCCGCTGATATCCTCGCCCTCGAAAACCACTCTCCCCTTGGCAGGCTCAAGCAGACCTGTAATCGTGCGCAGCGTCGTAGACTTGCCAGCGCCATTGGCCCCGATCAGCGTCACGACCTCGCCCTTCTCCACATGAAGCGACACGCCGCTCAGCGCATTGATCGCGCCGTAATTGACCGAGACATTTTCCAGACTAAGCATAAGCAAACAGTTTTCAGTTTTGAGTTTTCAGTTTTCAGATAAAGACAACTTGCTTTTACTGAAAACTGAAAACTCGAAACTGAAAACTAATCTCCCAAATAAGCTTCAATGACCTTCGGATCGTTTTTGATCTCGTCGGGCAGACCGAGCGCGATTGATTTGCCGTAATCGACGACCTGTATGCGCTCGCAGACGCCCATCACGACTTTCATGTTGTGCTCGACGAGCAGGATGGTCAACTGAAAGCGGTCGCGTATCTGCTTGATTAAAGCCATCAGGTCTTCGGCTTCCGACGGATTCATCCCGGCGGCGGGTTCGTCCAGCAGCAGCAGTCGCGGGCGCGTGGCAAGCGCACGCACGATCTCCAGACGACGCTGGCTACCGTAGGGCAAACTCGTCCCGCCCTCGTCTCGATAGCGCGCGAGGTCAAAGATTTCCAAAAGCTCAAGACAGAACTGTTCGTGCTCTGCCTCGTCCCTGTCGTAACGTGGCGTGCGCAGCACTGCATCGAGAAGAGTCTGCTTGACGTGCACATGACAGGCCGTCATGACGTTTTCGAGCACAGTCATCCCTGCGAACAATCGTATGTTCTGAAAGGTGCGCGAGACACCGCGCGCGGCGATCTGGCAGGGACTTAAGCCGTGAATCGCCTTGTCCTGAAAATAGATTTCGCCGCTGGTGGGCTCATAAACTCCTGTCAGCAGATTAAAGACGGTCGTCTTCCCTGCGCCGTTTGGCCCGATCAGTCCGTAGATTTCGCCCGGACGGACGTCCATGTCCAGTTCTTTGACGGCGACCAGCCCGCCAAAGCGAATCGTCGCCTTTTCCGTTCTCAGGATGGCCGCATCATTGTTCCCCGTCGTAGCCGTCGTTATAGTGCTTGCGCTCATCTGTGTGTTCCAGTCCCCTCCTTGTCCACCTGTATGGGCCCACGCGTATCCTCCGCGGTGATCTCTTCCGCCTCGGTTCTGGATTTGGCACGACGGCGTGCGCGCCATCCCTTGAACGGATCGAGCCCGCCGAGCAGTCCTTGCGGTCGCGTAATCATCAGGATGATGAGGAGCAGCGAGTAGATAATCATGCGATACTCTGCGAACTGTCGCAGCGCTTCGGGCAGGATGGTCAACGCGACGGCCCCTATCACAGAGCCGACGATTGAGCCTAAGCCGCCGAGGATAACCATGATAAGAATCTCTACGGACTTGAGGAACTCGAACGAGTGCGGGTTCAAGTAGCCGTCGAAGTGCGCGAAGAGAACCCCCGCCGCTCCGGCCATCGCAGAAGAGATAACGAAGGCCATCACCTTGTAGCGCGTCGTATTGACGCCCATAGCTTCTGCCGCCAACTCGTCTTCGCGTATAGAGATCAGCGCGCGCCCGAACGCACTCTTAGTGATGTTGTGGACGATGACGATGGTGGCGGCGGCGACCAGGAAAATCCAGAAAAAACTTTTGACGATGGGGATGCCGGAATAGCCGCGCGCGCCGCCAACGGTGTCTATGTTATTGATGAGCACGACGATGATCTGCCCAAACCCTAGCGTGACGATGGCCAGATAATCGCCTTTGAGACGAAGCGAGGGCACGCCGACGATCAGACCGGCGATGGCTGCGGCAAGCGCGCCGATCAGGGTCGCGAGGCTGAACTCGACGAAAGCGCCGAGCGTGCCTCCGCCCAGAGAGGCGGCCAGACGCTCGCCGTAATTGATCGTAAAATAAGCGCCAGAGTAAGCGCCCACAGCCATGAATCCGGCATGGCCGAGCGAGAACTGGCCCGTATAACCGATGATTAGATTGAGCGAGACGGCAAGCGTAATCGCGATGCCCGAGAGCATCAGAATCCGCTGGTGAAAGGGGCTCACGTTAAAGCCGCCGACCCCGTTGGCAAGCAGATAATCGACGCCGTAGAGCAGGGCGACAACGACTATGGTCAGCAGTAGATTACGCGCGATGCGTGGCATATAGAATAGATATTAGAGGTCAGAGGCTAGAGGTTAGAAGTAAGAGTTTGTCGTATCTGACCCCTAACCTCTGGCCTCTGACCTCTACATTTCAGACTTTTTCCTGAGCGACAGAGCCGAGCAGGCCCGTCGGTCGGAAGATCAGTATCAATATCAGTATGACGAAGGCGACGGCATCACGATAGGTCGGCTCGATGCCGATCTTCTGCCCGTAGCCGACGATCATCGTCTCGGTCACTCCGATCAAAATACCGCCGAGGACTGCGCCCGGAATATTTCCTATGCCTCCGAGCACGGCGGCCACAAAAGCCTTGAGGCCGACGAGAATACCCATCAGCGGGTCTATGCGCGGGATGCGAATGGCGACTAAGACACCGGCTGCCGCAGCCAGCGCAGAGCCGAGCGCGAACGTAAAAGAGATGATGAGATCAGTATTGATGCCCATCAGCTTGGCCGATTGCAGGTTGAAAGAGACGGCGCGCATGGCCTTACCTGTTTTCGTCTTATAGACGACGAATTGGAGCGCGATCATCAGGATGATAGAGATCACGAGCACGATCAAGTCCTGGTTGGTAATCACAGCGCCGCCCGGAAGCTGTATGTTGCGCGAGGCGATCAGTTGCGGAAACGGCTTGGGGTCTGCGCCGAAGACGAACTGGCCGCCGTTTTCCAGCAGGAGCGAGACACCGATGGCCGTGATAAGCGCCGTCAGGCGCGAGTACTTGCGCACAGGGCGATAGGCGAAGCGCTCTATGATGACGCCCAGCAGCGCGCACAGAATCATCGCCAGCAGCATGACTATGATCGCTGTAAAAAGCGACGGCTCAGCGCCTGCGCCGACCATCCCGTGCGACAGCAGACGCCCGACTGCGCTCCCCTCTGGATTGGACATCAGGCTCGCGGCGGCGCGCGCACCGATCCCGTTGGCCAGGTAGTAACCCATAAACGCGCCGACCATAAAGACATCGCCGTGCGCGAAGTTAATCAGCTTGAGGACGCCGTAGACCATGGTATAACCGAGTGCGATCAGGGCGTAGATCGAGCCGAGCGAAACACCGTTGATAAGCTGTTGAAGGAAAGTACCCATACGCTTGTCGGATTCAGCCAAGTAAGAGCGTACCGTTGTAAGGATAATGTGTTGGGCCCAGGGTCTAAAATCTGCGATCCCTCGGTCGAGGGGCGCTCAACGCGAGAGCAGTTGCGCCCCTCAACCGACGCTTAAACTTTTCCGCCTCTAAATCAACACCTGCGATCTCTCAAGGAGTTGAATTGGCGGATCGTGGCGAGGCGGCTGGCGCAGTAGGTGATGCTCCCCTCGCCGGTGACGCGCTCGCCGCGGGTGATGCTCCGGCGGCAGGTGATGCGCCCGCAGCCGGTGATGCTCCCGTGGCTGGCGAAGCAGATGCTCCGGGAGATGCGCTCGCCCCTGGTGACGGACTTGCGCCCGGCGCTCCCGTGGCGGTCGCGCCTTCGGGTGTGACGCGCGCCGCGACGTTGTACTTGCCGCCGTCGCCGATCTGGATCATGACGATGGGTTTGACGGCGTTGCGTTCGCTGTTGATCGTGACTATGCCCGTCACGCCGGGAAAGTTGGCCGTCTTAGCGAGCGCGTCGCGTATGGCCGGGCCGTCTGTGGAATTCGCGCGCTTGATCGCGTCGAACATAATGCGCGCCGCGTCATAAGCGGTCGCGGCCAGAGCGTCCGGCACGCTCCCGTAGCGCGTCTTGTAATCATTGACGAACTTCGACACCGCTGGGTCAGGATCGTCCACCGAATAGTGGTTAGAAAAGTAGGAGCCGACGAGCGCCTGTCCGCCGATCTGCCAGAGCTGCTGCGAGTCCCAGCCGTCGCCGCCCAGGAGCGGCGCGTTGATGCCAAGCTTTTTGGCCTGCTGCGCGACCAGACCGACCTCGCCGTAATAACCCGGCACGAAGATCACGTCAGGGTTCTGCGACTTGATCGAGGTCAACTGTCCGTTGAAATCGGTGTCGCCCTCCTGGTAAGACTGCTCTGCGACGATCTGCCCGCCACTCTTCTGAAAGGCTTCGCGTATAAACTGGCCGAGGCCGACCGAATAATCGTTCTTTCTGTCGATCAACAACCCCGCGCGCTTGGCGTTCAAATTCTTGCCAGCGAACTCGCCTATGGCCGCGCCCTGAATCGGGTCTGTAAAACAGCTGCGAAAGATATAATCGCCCTTGCGCGTGACTTCCGGATTGGTCGAAGAGGGCGAGAGCATTGGTATCTTTGCGTTCTGCGCAATCGGCGCGGCGGCGATGGAGCGCGAAGAAGCGACCTCGCCAAGGATGGCGTGAACTTTGTCCTGCGTGACGAAGCGTGTGACGATGGTCGCGGCCTCCTGCGCGTCTGATCGGTCGTCCTGCACGACCAGCTCTATCTGTTTGCCGAGGATGCCGCCCGCCGCGTTCGCTTCATCGGTCGCCATCTTGATACCGTTGACGGAAGAGATGCCGAAGTTGGCCGTGCTGCCGGTGAGCGACATAAAGACGCCGATTCTAACTTTGTCTCCGCCCCCGCCCTGTTGGACACAACTGCTGGCTAAACCTATTAACAGGACAAGCGTCAGTGCTACAAATTTTCTCATAGTGTTGATGAATCGAGCGGCTTTTTTTGTCGAAAGCACGCCCCGCTCCTTTCAGATTAAGCGCCCGCGTCGGGCTTCGCTTTCCTTTGTATAGGGAAGCGCCCGCGCGATTTCAGATTTTTACAACTCTGAGGCCCAAGGGTGATGCGTGAACACAATTGCAAAATAGATTGGCCGAATCATACGCGATTTACGCGCGCTTCGCAAAACACGCCGCCTCGCTCTCTCACGTGCCCGACTCGGCTTGCAGGGGAAGACCGCGCGGCATTATACCCAAACCCCGCCCGGTGTCGAGCATTTACTTGTAAATAAGCCCACGCTCTGAAGTTAAATGCCTTCACCGATGCGATAGTAGAAGTGCTGCTCATGGAAGCAGGGTGTCGTATAAAAATCATTGCGGGGAAATGGCCCTGATAAAATTTATAAGGGAAATTTGGCGGTATAATTCAAGTTCGGTGGCGACACGAATCCTCAACGATGTCTAAGGTGAAAATACGATGAATAATGCAAGCATAAGTGGTGACACAATACGCTTCCTGATCCAGCAGAAGATGTCATACGTAAATTCAACCGTGAATGTATGTATGCTCTGGTGGGTTTCCTCAATCGTCTTCTGTGGTTATGTTTTGGCCGCTGTCTGGTTGTATCGAGATCAATTAAGGGAGCCAGGCTATCTAATAGGACTTGGCCTTATCCTTTTTGTCTTCTTCTTTTTCATTGCTTATTTTGGCATTTTGATAGCGGATCGACTGGTTATAGTGCAGAAGGAAATGGCCATTTTTGCCGATGAGTTGGATTACGGTTATCTACGCGATAAGTTGAAAGCCGCTAAATTGGATTCAGACGGCGGGTTTTTCATTACAGAAATAGTAACCTTTAAAAGGGCGATGATAACCGGCTCGCTCAGCTTTGCGCTTGTCTTTGTCATTTGGATTATCTTTTGGAGTTTCCTGTTATTTAGATTGTCGGTCATCTATGCCCTCGGCAGTGTCCTCTGGAGTATCCTTTGGCTAGTTCTGTGGGGCATAAGGAACTGGCGGGTTCTCCCGCAATGGTGGCAAGGGGTAAAAGAAATAACACGGGCCGGATCGAGTTAATCCCATCGACTTGAAGAACAGCATGAGCCAGCCCGTCTGCCACCGAACAACTCATTGAACCCAACCCCGCGATGGCATATCTTTCATGCTCGCGTTCTCCCGTAAGGTCTAATACTGCTCTCTCGCTGCGGATTGATTCGCGTGTTAGACGGTTACAGAAGCTTGTGATAATCTCGGTGGTAATGAGGTGAATGTATGAGCGTTACGACTATTGAAGCCATTGTTGAGAATGGCCAGATTCGACTTCCTTCAAGCGTTCGCTTACCTGAAAAGGCGAAGGTTTATGTCCTGATCCCTGATGTAAAGATGCCGACGGCCTCTTACATCGGAAGCCCTCGCCTGGCACACCCGGAACAAGCCGCCGATTTCCAGAAAGAAGTCGTTGAGGAAAGTTCTGATGCCAGCTTATGACAGTGTGCTCTTTAACCCGCCTGCTCCATTAGCGAGGGTAATCATACGTCATCCTTCAACCGGGGCAATGGTTTCCGATGTGCCGATGTTGCTTGATACGGGTGCGGATGTCACTTTGTTGCCGCAAGCATTCGTCGAACAGCTTGGTATTAGCATTGATTCAAACGAAGGTTATGAGTTGAAGGGTTTTGATGGAAACGTGAGTGTCGCGCAAGTTGTGGAGGCTGATCTGGTTTTTCTGCGGCGTGCTTTCAAAGGACGATTTCTCCTTATAGATCAGCTGTGGGGATTGATTGGGAGAGATGTACTTAATCACATGTCGTTGTTATTCGATGGGCTGCGCTTTGATTGGAGAGAGCAGAAGTCAGTTGAGCAGCAGGACAGCATCTAACAACCCATTGAACCCGACTCCGCGATAGCTTTCCTTTCATCATCGCCTTCTCAGATAATTCGCAGGCTGCTCTCGTTGCGGGTTGATTCGGGCGTTGGGCTGCTCGTCGTTGGGTGAGGTTTTGAAACGGAATCGGTGCGGGCGCGTTGATGATAAAAGTGACGCTGGCTCACTTGTCGCCGGACTTGATGGCTTGTCGAGCGACATGTTGTTGGCGGCGGAAGTTTTCCGGGGCTTACTTGTCAGGAGTTAGGGATGGAGACAAAACTTACAAGCGTGGACAGTTATGGAAAGACAGTTGAGTCCCGCCTAGTTTCCGGATTAAGAATAGCCGAGACTAAATATGCTGGCGGTTTGAGAGTTCCGATGCACTCGCATGAGCATGGCTATTTCAGTCTGGTGCTTGAGGGAACCTTCGACGGGCTGTACGGCGGGAGGGCGCAAAAGGGCAGGCCGTTCGATGCAGTATTTCGTCCGCCGGACGAGCCGCACTCCGTGCACTTTCATCGTACGGGAGCACGCCTGTTTAGCATTGAAGTAGAGACCTCCAGACTGGAGCAGGCCCGCGAATATTCTTTAGGGCTCGATAGATCGACCGAGCTGGTCGGCGGCCAGTTGGCATGGCTCGCGTTTAGAATATACAGAGAGACTCGCGCTATGGATGAGGTGTCTGCGCTGGCAATCGAAGGACTCTTCCTGGAAATGCTGGCCGAGGCTTCGCGCTGTTCAAGGCTAGTAGCAGAGCGACACCTCCCGCGCTGGCTTAAACAGGTCAAAGAGCTCATCGACGCAAGCTTTTCCGATCACCTGACTATTGCCGCGATGGCTGAAACGGTCGGAGTACATCCTGTCCATCTGGCGACCGTCTTCCGTAAGCATTACCGTTGTACGATTGGCGAGTGTATACGCCAGCGCCGCGTTGAATATGCCTCTCGTCAACTCTCGCTGTCAGATGCCTCACTCGTCGAGATCGCGCTGGCAGCGGGCTTTTCCGACCAGAGCCATTTCTCAAAGACGTTCAAGCATTTCACTGGCCTCTCTCCCGCCAGATTCCGCGCCGCCTTCCGCCGGGCTTAATCTTAGACAAAATACTTAAACCGATACACGATTGTAACGGGGCCGTTGTGTTGTAATCTGGCAACCGAAGGCGCTCTTAACTGTGCCTGTGGATGGAGACAATGCGTATGAAGACTCGCTCAAATATTTTCTCGAAGCCGCGTGCGTTGATCCTCCCGCTTTTATGGCTGGCACTGATCGCCTTCCCTCTTTCCGTCTCTCCTCAACGCAGAGCAGTCAATGGGCCAACCGACCCGCAGGAATTAGAGAAGTTTCTCGACGCCATTTTTACTGAGCAGATGGAGAAGGAGCACATTCCCGGTGCGGTCTTCGTCTTTGTGAAAGACGGCAGATTGTTCTTCAGTAAGGGGTACGGGTTCGCTAATCTGGAGCGAAAGGAACGCGTCGTGCCGGAGCAGACGATCTTCCGCATAGGCTCGATCAGCAAAGTGTTTACGGCCAACGCCGTCGTGCAACTCGCAGACCGCGGGCGTATTGATCTCAAAACGGATGTCAATCGCTATCTCACCAAACTAAAAGTTGCCGCGACTTATCCAAAGCCTGTAACAGCTTCGCACCTGATCTCACACACCGCCGGATTTGATGAGATTCGCCCCGGAACGCAAGGGCCCAGCGCGGCGAGTGTGTTACCTCTGGCGGACTTTCTACGCACGCGCCTGGTGCGCATACGCCCTCCAGGCGAAACCATCGCGTACTCGACCTACGGTATTACTCTGGCCGGTCTGCTCGTAGAGGAAGTCTCCGGCATGTCTTTCGAATCGTATCTGGCGAAGAACATCTGGCAACCTCTTGGTATGGATCGCACGAACATCAACATGCCTGCCGCGTTGATGAATGATCTGGCCTTGGGTTACGAATATGTGAACGGCATAAACCAGCCGCAAGCCTATGAGTGGTATCACACGACACCTGCTTCGTCGATCAACAGCACGGCGACGGACATGGCGCGGTTTATGATCGCGCACCTGCAAAACGGACGACTGGCCAGAGCGCGCATTATGAGTGAGAGCGCCGCGCGCGACATGCACAGGCAGCATGCGACGGGACATCCACGTATGCCGGGGTTCGCATACGGCTTTTATGAAGACGATTATCAGGGCTTACGCATGATAGAGCACGGCGGTAACATGGCAGGCTTTAGCTCACAGATGGTGCTGTTACCTGAACAGGGCGCAGGGTTCTTTATGGTCAATCACCATGAGAGCAGCAATCTACGCGAGACCGTTAAGTGGGCGCTGTTAGAGCGTTACTATCGGCCTAAGCATGCGCCGCGCATTCCGCTGCCGAAGCCTGGCTTTAACGCGCGCGCGCCGCTGTTCGTCGGGACGTACAGGTGGAATATTCATTGCAGGACATGCGGCCCGCGGCCTCCTGGACCGCTCTTGAAAGTGACTAGCAACACGGACGGCACGCTCTTCATGAACGGTAAGCGCTGGATAGAAGTCGAGCCCTTGTTCTTTATTCGTGAAGACGGTGGCGGAAAGGTTGCGTTCCGCAAAGATAATTCAGGGAAGATCACACATCTCTTTGCCGGTGGCTTCTGGGTATTCGAGAAAGTGCCATAAGATTATGCGAGGGCCTTCAGTTTCCCATCGCCGCCCTTCAACTCAAATTCACAACTCAAACAAAGCGCGACCTCTCGCGATAGCATTCCTTTCATGTTTGCCTGTGCAAATCATGTAGAATGCTGCCCGCGCGGCGCGGGATAATCCGAGCGTCAGGCGTGGCTGAATTACCTGGCCCAACACATAGATATGAAGATCACAGCAAACCATAAGCTCAAAGCCGTTTTCGCCGTTTGTTGCTTTTTAATAAGCGCGACTGCACCGGCCAGCACAACGGCTCAGCCTTCGTATCGTATTGTTCCCCGCGTTAGAGTGGGTGCGATCACTCCACGCACGAGCGAGTCCGAACTCAAGAGAATCTATGGTCGCAGGAATGTTCGCCGCACCAGAGTATCTATAGGAGAGGGTGAGTACGAGCCGGGCACAGTGATTTATCCAAACGATCCTCTCAAGACGATTGAGATCATCTGGAAAGATGAGAGGCTTCGGCGTTTCCCGCAACGCATTCAACTAACGGGCGAAAGGAGCGTCTGGGCGACACGACACGGAATAAGTTTAGG
>Ga0190273_10000805_pt1 | contig 11386 bp, 6 predicted proteins | sample Popmic504IS_FD_134513 | JGI IMG/M metagenome (GOLD analysis project Ga0190273, IMG submission 134513) | Populus adjacent soil microbial communities from riparian zone of Shoshone River, Wyoming, USA - 504 IS | ecosystem: Environmental > Terrestrial > Soil > Riparian zone > Trees stand | place...
CACGAGCGACGTGATCTTGCAGGACATTCGAGTGTCTCCTTGGGATTGCTGTTCTTCCCTGGAAGTGTATCCGGTAGGTGGGCGGGGCCGCCACTGAGCCGGCGTCAGAAAACGCTCTCGCTCCCAGGCTTTCTCTTGGCGTGCGTCACTGACTCAGGCTCATGGATCCGTGCTCAGCGATCCGCGCTCACTGATCCGCCCTTCCGCGGGAGATGTCCATGATGAGCCGCGCCGCCAGGTACAGTCGAGGCTCGATCGCATCGACCAGCACGTATTCGTCGTCCGCCGAATGCGCGCCGAACCCCGGCAGGCCGAAGCGCTCGATGACCGGTGCCTTGGTCTGCAGTGCCGCAAAGGCGGCGTCCGTACCGCCGCCTTCAGGCTGGTCGTCAACCGTCAGCTTGCCGCCTGCCTCGGCGTAGAGCACCTGCGCGTGAGCGGCAAGCTTGCGGCTTGCCTCGGTGGCCTCGAGCGGCGGCCTGCGACGCTCGAAGTTGACCGTCACCTTGGATTCCGGAAGCAACTGCTTGCCGGCACGTTCCCGGACCGTCGCCTCGATTCGGTCGTAGTCCGCCACCCGGAGAACGCGCACGTCGGCCTGCGCCGTCGCCTGGGCGGGAATGACGTTGCGGTTGCTGCCGGCCTGGGAGATGGTCCAGTTGAGCTTGAGGCCCACCTGGGGTTCCGAAAAATCCCTCATCTGCAGGATCTGGTGCGAGAGCTCGTACAGTGCATTCACGCCCCGCTCCGGCGCTGATCCGGCATGCGAGGCGCGGCCCTCCACCTTCAGTTCCACCGATGCGAAGCCACACGCGCGCAGAGCGACAAGCTCTCGCTTGCGTGTGGCTTCGAACGACATGACTGCGTCATGCTCCGCTCCGGCCTTCGTGAGCAGCGCCCGTGAACCGGGTGAACTGATCTCCTCATCCGAATTGACCAGCAACGTGAGCGTGCCGTAGTCGGCAAAGTTCACCGACTTCAGAAGAGCGACCACGTGCACCAGCATGGCGACGCCCTGCTTGTCGTCGGCGATGCCCAGGCCGTAAGCGCGATTGCCGTCGACCCGAAAGGGTTGCTTCTCGAGCATGCCGCGCTGGTACACCGTGTCCATGTGACCGATCAGGAGGATGCGCTTCGTTCCCGTCCCCTGGAAGGTGGCGCGGACGATGCGCCCGACCTGCTTCGGCGTGTCTGCCATCCGATAGATGTCACTCTCTGCCGGCTCCATGAACTCGACCTGCCCGCCGAGTCCACGCAGCTTGGTTGCGAGCAACTCGGTGGCGCGGGCGATGCCTTCGAGGTCACGACTGCCGGTCTCGATGGAGACGAACTCCTTCAGGCTGTCGAGCAGGGGTTGCTTCTGGGCGGCGGCTGCCTGCCGGACCGCGGGGTCGGCAGTCTGCGCGCCGAGGGGCGCCAAAGAAAAGCTCATGACCAAGGCCAGGCCGGGGCCGATCTTCCGAATCGATTTCATAGTTCCTCCAGGGGTGGGAGATGGATTGCTGGCTGCGGAAACCGGCAGGCCATAGCTTCGCGCACGATACCAGCACGGCGTGTTGCAGGCGAATTGCCTGCAACCCGAGCGGCGTACGGGGCATGCAGCGATCCGTGTCTCCGCCCGTTGCTCGCTGCCCGCCGCCTGTCTGGCCACGCGGAAGACGGTCAAGCAACCGTGACGATTGTCACGCTGAGGTGAGCGGGGTCGACGCACCATCTGCTCCTCAACCAAGGAGCCGACCCCGTGACAATCACTGAACTCATCCTGCAGCTCGAGGCCTTGAAAGCGAAACACGGAGACGTTGCCTGCGTTATCCGCGACAGCGAATTCAGGAAGAGGTCGGTCAAGGACCTCAGGCATCTTGAAAGCCGCCCGAGCCCATGGAAGGCGCGGGCTCAGCCGGTTGTCCAGATCACGTCCTGAACCGCCGGGCGGTAACGTGCCTTACCGGGCCTGAAGGTTGCCGCCTGCGCTGCCTCGGCCCGTGCTGACGCTGGTTGCGTCGCAGGCCTCCTTCAAGGCGACTTACTCCAGCGACGCGCTCAGTCGCCCGCTGGCCACCGGTTCGTGCACTGCTACCCTTACCTTCCGACCTGCGTGCTTGTCCTGGGGATGCTGCCAACCCCAGGGTTCAGCAGCGAATCCGATACGGGCAACGAACCGGCCCTGCCAGCGCCAGTGATGGCGGCTGGGCCGTGGGAAGGACCGAAGGACTACCTGCTTCCGGCACTGGAGATTCTCGGGTTCGACAGCCTGCTGAACCTGTTCGATCGCAGCTACTTCGGCTGCTGCGACTTCGACACCAACCTGTCGACCATCCGGCGGAACCTGCGGCGTAGCTGGGTCGTGGACAGGGACAGCTTCACCATCAACCAGATCGGCCACCCCTATCAGGGTTCGATGTATCACGGTTTTGCGCGTGCCTCAGGGCTGAGCTACTGGGAGGCCAGCGCCTACACCTTCCTCGGCAGCGCATTCTGGGAGATCGCGGGCGAACAGACGCCGCCTTCGAAGAACGACCAGATCTCCACGGGCATCGGTGGAAGCTTCCTGGGCGAGGCGCTGTTCCGGATGGCCAACCTGTGGCTGGAGCAGGGGCGCGGCACGCCGTTCTGGCGGGAAGCAGCTACGGCGGCGATCTCGCCGACAGTGGCCTTCAATCGCCTCGCCTTCGGCAACCGGTTCAAGGCCGTCTACCCCAGTCACGACGCCGTCTACGACAGCCGGTTGCAGCTGGGGATTGCTTCCGCGGTTCAGAACCGCCCGGGCACATCGACGGAGTTGCAACGCAACGAAGCCATCGCGGATTTTTCACTCGAGTACGGGTTGCCGGGCAAGCGAGGTTACACCTACAGACGTCCCTTCGACTACTTCAGCTTCCAGGCGAGCGCCTCGACTGCAATCGGGATCGAGAGCGTCTCGACCCGCGGGCTGCTGGCGGGCAAGGACTTCAAGATCGGTGGCCGCTACGACGGGATCTGGGGCCTGTACGGCAGCTATGACTACATGGCGCCGCAGATCTTTCGCCTGGCGAGCACAGCCGTTTCCATCGGCAGCACCGGCGAATGGCGGCTTTCCGATTCAGTGGCGATCCAGGGGACCGGGTTGCTGGGCGCGGGCTACGTGACCGTCAGCACGCTGGGGGCGATCGGAGACGAGCGGGCGAACAGTTACGGCACGGCGCCACAGGCAGGGCTGACGCTGCGCGCCACGATCGGCGATCGGTTCTCCGTCGACCTGAGCTCGCGCCACTACTTCGTCAGCGGCGTCTCAGGAGGCAATGGCGGCGGGCACGACAACATTGCACGATCGGATGCCTCGCTCACCTGGCGGCTCCATCGACAGCATGCGATCTCCCTGAGGTATCAGCGGTCGCGTCGCGACGCCACCTTTCCCGCGCTGGGAGATCGGACGCAACGGCGTGGGACGTTGGGGATCTTCTACACGCTCCTGGGCCGGGACCGCTTCGGGATCGCCGAGCAATGATTGATATGATCGCCGCATGCAGCATTCAGACGACCATTCGGAAAGACGAGGCGTCGCCGCTCCATTGCCGGAGACCGTGACCACGCTCGACGATGTCGGCTCGCTCGACAAGGCGGCCCGACGACACGAGGTGCGTTGCGGCGACACGGTGATGGTCTGGCGAAGCTGGGGGAACGGTGGAATCGGCGCAGACCGAGGAACTGCGCCGCCGGTGGTGATGCTGCATGGCGGCTCCGGCAGCTGGACGCACTGGGTGCGCAACATCGCAGCGCTCGTCGCAGCCGGCCGGATGGTCTGGGTGCCGGACCTGCCCGGTTTTGGCGAGTCGTCCAGGCCCGCCGGCGGCAGTGACGCGGACGCGCTGCCCGAGCCGGTCGAGTTCGCCCTGCAAGCGCTGCTCGGTGACGCAGCCGTGGATCTCGTCGGCTTCTCGTTCGGTGCCATGGTGGCCGTCTTCATTGCCGCCGACAGGCCGTCGCGTTTACGACGGCTGGTGCTTTCGGGCGCGCCTGCACTCGGGGTGCAACCGGAAACGCCTTTCGTGCTGCGCCCTTGGCGACACCTGGAGGGCGAGAAGCTCGCGGCTGCGCATCGCATCAACCTCGGCAGGCTGATGCTCGCCCGGCCGGAGTCCATCGACGCCCTGGCCATGGCGATCCATGCGTTCAACCTTCCGCGCGACCGGATGAAGACACGCCGCCTGTCGCGCACCGACATCCTGCTTCGAACGCTTCCGCGCATCCGCTGTCCGGTTTACGGCATCTGGGGCTCGGAGGACGTGCTCTACCGCGGCGTCCTCGACCGTGTCGCGCCGGCGCTGGCGCAGGCGCCCGACTTCCGCTGGTTCAGGTCCATACCGGGGGCAGGACACTGGGTTCAGTACGAGAGCGCCCTGGAGTTCGACCGCGCGCTGGCCGAGGCCCTGGCCTAGGGGTCAGTCGAACGAGTAGGAGTACATCAGGTCGAGCGCGTTGTCGCTGCCGCTCTGTGCGCGCAACGAGAGACGCTGCGAGAGCGTGTACTGGATCCGCAGCAGGTTGTACAGGCCGCGCACCCCCTGTTCGTAGCTGACGAAAAGCCTCGAGCCGATTCGCTTGCCGAGCGTGACCACTTCCTGCTGCGCCGCAGACGCCGAAGTGCTCTGGCCACCGGGAAGGCCGGTAGGGTTCCTGCTCTCGGTGACGCCCTGGGCGGGGCCCATGTCCGAGCCGTAGCCGAAGTTCATGACGTCCAGCCCGAGCCGTTCGGCAATTCCGGGCTTGTAGCGGCCGTCGCCCTTGACGAACAGCGACCTGGCCGCTTCGCGCAAGGCGAGAGACTGAGCCGCGCTCGGTGCGTTCTTCGGGTCGCTGCCGAGCACCAGCCAGGACAGCTTGTCGGTCTCGCTCATGTCGGGCTTGGAAACAAGGGTGATGACGGGGTTGAGCGCCGTGCCCGTGATCGCGATTCCCACATCCACCGGCAGGAAGGGTCGCTTGGCCGTGATGTCCAGCGCCGGGTTGTCGACCGGACCGTTGAAGCGCACGATGCCTTTGTCGATGCGCAGGTTCTGGCCGTACGACTGATAGGACCCTTCGACCAGGTTGATGACACCGCTGAGCCTGGGCTCGTCCGGGAGCGTCCCGAGAACCTGCAGGTTTCCGGTGAGGCGCGCGGCAATCCCGTTGCCTGTCACGCGCAGCCGGTCACCGAGGCTGACTGCCAGATCCGTCAGGATCCGAATGCCGCTCTTCTCCGCAGGCGCCTTGCCGACGGGTTTGGTCGCCTGGGCCTTGGGGTCGGCAGCTCTGACGGCAACGTCCCTCGAGCCGCCCGTCTTCGAGTCAGCCCGCACCTTGTCGAGTTGCTTCGAGTCGGCCGGCTTTGCATCACCTTGCTTCACATCACTCTGCTTCACATCGGCCTGCTTTGCGTCGGCCTGCTTCGCGTCGATCAGGTTGCCGTCGGCGTCGCGATAGATCAGCGTCACGTCCGACGGCAGCGCCGGCGCCGAGGAACCCTGGATCTCGATGGTGCCGTTGTCGACCGCAAGCTTGCCTGTCAGGCTGAGACCGTCGGCACTGCTCGAGAGCGTGGTCGTTCCCGACAGGGCGACACGTTGCCCGGGACCGATCGGCACGGGGAACTTCGAGGCCGTCAGATCGAAGCGCCCGTTAAGCGGCAAGGTCGAAGGCCCGCCCGTCCTCTCGGGACGTGGCGCTTCGAGCAGTCCGGCCTGGCCCTTGAGGGAGACAGTACCGTTGCCGGAGTTGAAGGAAAGTGCCTGCAGCAGGAACTCACGCCCTTCGAAGCGGGCTGCCAGGACGCCGTCGGCCAGTCGCCATCCCACCGAACGCTGCAGCACGGAAAGGGCCTCTCCGGTGAGCGCCGCATGCCACTGCGGCTGGGTCAGCGGACCGGATACCGAACCGGCCAGCCGCAGGCGGCCGTCCACCACCAGGTCGGGCCCGGTAAGCCGATGGCTGAAGGCAAGTGAAGGCAGGCTGAGGTCGAACCGTCCATCCATCTGTCCGTTCTTCAGTGCGACCCTTGCGCCGTTGTCGCCCGTCAGGCCGAGCGGTGCGCCGGACCCCTTCGCCTGCACCTCGCGCAACCCGATGCGGGCATCGCCGTTGAGGTCCTCGGCCCCGCTGCCGGCCAGGTTCCAGCTGGCATCCAGGCGCAGGGACTGCAGGGCCTGGAGCGAGTCGGAGCCGGCATCGGTGCCGGCTATGGCGAGCAGCCGGCTGATCGGCAGTTCGCGGGCGCTGCCGCTCGTGCTGAAGGAAGTTGCAGGGCCCCAGGTGACGGCGAGGCGGTCGAGCGCTGCTTCGCCGCCCGCAATGGCCATCCTGAACCGCTCGAGGCTGGCGCTGGCGGCGTCGAGGCGCAGGGTGGCCGGCGCCGTGAGGCGCATCGGCACGGTGCCGTCGAGCGTGGTCGTGGCAAGTGTCGCCTGCCACGAAGGTTTCGCACCCAACGTTGCCTGGCCGTCCCCGGCAAGCTTTGCTGCCTGGCCCTCGCCGGCAGCGGACAGGTTGAAGCGATGCGAGGCGAGGGTGCCGCTGACGTTCAGGTCAAGGGCGTCGAGCTGCTGCCCTGCGGACTGAAGGTTGCGCAGCCGGATCGCCACATCCAAGGGGGCCTGCGGCGGCACGGCTGCCGTTGCCGGAGCGTTCGCTTCGATGCGCACGGAAGCCAGCCGGGTCGTTCCGCCGGCCTGCGCCAGGCTGAGGCGTTCGCCGTTGAGCACGAGCTTCGTCCGGAGCCGGTCGAACGCGCCGGTGAGTTCGCCCGCAACCTCGACCCGCCCGCGCAGCTGCGGGTCGACCAGTTCCGGCTCCGTCACTGCCGCGTCGATCGTCATCCGGTCGGACCGATCACCGAGGGCACCGTTGGCGCGCAGCCGGTTCTCGCCGAGGCGCAGGTCGATGACCGTTTTCTCCACACGTAGTGGCGACCAGTCGCCGGCAAGGACCACGCGACTGCGCACGTCGGCCGCCAGCGGCCTGCCGGCAAGCGTGCTGTCGACCAGGGCCAGGGTCAGCGTCGCGTCGAGGCCCGGCACCACCTTGCCTTGAAACGACCAGTTGCCGCTGATGAGCCCCTGACGCCAGACGTCACCCACGGAATCCCGGGGCAGCCATTGGCGAAGGTCGATGCGGCGGGCTTCCCCCGTCAACGTGACCTCGTGCGGGGGCGCCACGCCGGCACTGCCCTGCGCCTGGAGCCTGCTCTGGCCGAGACGGATGCGGGCCTCTTCCAGCCGAAGCGTCTGCTCGTCGAGACGGCCCCGGAGCACGACCTCCGCCGGCCCCGCGGCGCCCTTGAAGGCGGCGGGCATCGCCGCCCGGGTCCTTTCCTCCGATTGCGACAAGGACAGCGCGAACTCGTTGCGCTGCAGTTCGAGGCTGCCATCCAGAGCGGTACGAGGCGCCTGCGCAGCAAACATCGCCACGTCGATGGCCTTCAACGCGAGACGGGCCTGGATCTCGGGAACCGCCGCTTCGCCGATCGCGAGGCTTCGGCCGAGGAAGACGTCGATGAAGCCGTCGATACTGCCGGGTGTACCGGGTGTACCGGGTGTACCGGGTGTACCGGGTGTACCGGTTGTGCCAAGTGTGCCAGGTGTGCCAGGTGTGCCAGGTGTGCCAGGCGTCGCGGCTGTGCCGGCTCCGGCTGCGCCCGGCAGCATCAGCCGCAGGTCATGGAGCTGCAGCTGGCGCGAACCGGGATTATCGGCATCGAGGATGGCCAACGTGGAACTCAGTTCCTCCAGCGGCAGTTTTCCCTCGGAAAGCGCACCGCTTTCATGGTTGCGCACCACCAGCCCCCCGCTCCAGCGCCGGCCGTCCTCGAACCCGGCGAGTTTCAGCTGCCCGTCGATCCGGCTCGACGGCAAGGAGGAAGCGGCCGCCAGTTGCTTCAGGTCGAGCCCCTTCACCTCCACCTGTGTCGCCTCGAGAGGCATCGTGGTCAGCGGGGTGAGCGTGGCGTCCAGCCGGACCTCGGCCTGTGCCACGCGCCCGGTGGTGCGCGCTTCCAGGCGTTCCAGGTCGCCTGCCGCCTCGAGCCGCAGGTCGAACGGGATGCGCTCGACCTCGCCCTGCCACCGGGCACTTGCCGAAACCCGATGGGGGGGAGAATCGGCGATCTCGATGACGGTGTCGGCGAGACGGCCGTACTGGGTCACGGCGCCGAATTGCTCCAACCGGAACGCCGATGCCAGATAGGAGACGCGTGCCCCGATGTCGCGTACGACGATTGTCGTCGGCGTCGGTTGGTCTGCCGCCTGCCCGGGCGTCAGCCTGAGTTCACCAACGGCCAAGCGCTCGAGGTCGAAGGTCAGCGGCAGCCCGAAGGCAGCGGGCATGGGCGTCGGTCCGCGAGGAGCGGCGTTCGGCTGCGGTGGCGGCAGCCGGACATCGACCACGTCCGCCGCAAGTTCGCTCACGTGGATGCGGCGCTTCAGCAGCGATGCCGGCGACCATCGAAGGACGAGGCCGGTGCCGCTTGCCTCCACGCCACCTCCTTTCCAGCCGAACCGGTCGATGCGCAAGTCGCCCAAGAGGCTGCCGCTGACGCCCTCGATCTGCAGGTCGTTTCCGTCGGCAGCGAGGGCCTTTTGTACGCGGGCAGCGACGAACTGCAGGCCGGCCTCGCTGCCGAGCCACCACAGCCCTCCTGCCGCCGCAGCAATCAGCAGCAGGACGACCACGCCGCAACCAAGCAACAGCCGGCGCCCCATCAGAACGTGTATCCGATCGAGAAGTGGACTCGGTAGCGGGAGACGGCCTGGCCATAGGCCACGTCGAGGTTGACCGGGCCTACCGGCGTGCGCCAGCGCAAGCCGACGCCGTACCCGGCGACGGCGTCGAAGTCGCTCCAGGAATCAGCCGCGTTGCCGTAGTCGACGAAGGCCGCGGCTGCGTATTGCTCCGTGATCCGGTGCTGGTATTCGAGGCTGCCGAGCGCGAGGTAGCGCCCGCCGACGATCGCGTCCCCCCGCTTCACGCCGAGGGACTGATAGGCATAGCCCCGGATCGACTGCACGCCGCCGGTACGGAAGAGGTTCTCGCTCGGAATGTCCTCTCTCGAGCTGGCGCCGACGACGCCGAGTTCGACCAGACCGATCAGGGTTCCGTTTCTGAATACGGTACCTGCCGGCAAGGGCTGGAAGCGGGTTGCGCGAGTCTGCAGGCGGATGAAGCTGCGATCCGTCAGCAGTTCCTTGCGCGCGCCCGATATCTGGGCACTGATCGCGTAGCCTTCGCGCGGCGACAACGTCGAGTCGAGCCGCCTGAGGTTCCACGATTTTCCGAGAACCAGCGCGTTCTGGGAGTTCTTTTCGTCCACACCGCCGCCAGCCCCGGCGATCGTCTCGCGTTCGATCTGGTACTGCAGCGAAGTGAAGGATTCGATCGATCCCTCGCGCTTGCCGACGCCGGCATAGGTGTTGCTTCGCAGGGTGACCAGGTTTTCTATGTCCTCCCGTTCAATTCGTTGCCCGAACCCGATGAAGCGGTTGTTCTCGTCGTAGGGCGTGCGGAAGTTGGCGAAAGCCCGCTGCTGCTTGGCCGACAACACCAGCGCCGACTCGAGCTGGATGTTGGCGCCGAAGAGATCGCGGTGCTCGAAGCCGAGCTGCCCGCGCGGGCCTTCGTCGGTGCTGTAGCCGACGCCGACGACGGCCCGGCGCCGCTCCAGTTCCGATACCACCACCTGGATGCGTACCCGGTCGGCAGTGGGGTCCTGCTGGAGCGCCAGCAGATCCGGCAACGCGCTGATGCTCGCGAAGTAGCCTGCGCTTCTCAGGCGCATCTGGAACGTCTGCAGTTTGGCGTCGCTGTACGGTTCGCCGGGAACGAACGGGCGCAGGTCGTCGATGATCCTCCGGTTGTAGCGCTTGAGGCCTTCGACGGCCAGTTCGCCGAATCCGAGACGGGGTCCGGAGGCAACCTCGAGATCGAGGTTGACGCTGGCCCTTGCGACGTCGACCCGGGCTTGGCTCGAAGCCACTTCAGCGCGCAGGTAGCCGCGGCGATTGAGGGTATCGATGATCTGCCGCTTGCCGTCCTGCCAGGCGGCGGCCTGGAACGGCTCGCCACGCGCCAGACCCGGTATGGCCTTCACTTGCGGCGCCGTCTCCGGATCCACCGCTGCGGGGCCGGTGACGCGAAGGGCAATGTCGGCCACGCGCGCCTGCGGCCCGCGCTTGACGACGACCTTCACCCCGTCCGCTTTCGCGTCCACGCTGATGTCGGACTGGAAGTACCCGTCGGCCTGGAGGATGGCCTGCACCTCGTCACGAAGGCGCGCGACCAGCCCTTCGTACTGTATCGGCTCGTAGTCCTCGCGCCTCTGCCAACGGCCGACCAGCGTCTGCCGACGGATCTGTTCTGCCAGCGCGCCCGGCGCCTCGATGTCGAAGCGGTAGTTGGGCTTGCCCGACCCCGGCAGAAGGCCCCCCAGAGCGCTGTCGGTCCCGCTCGCCTCAGCCGAGCCGTCACGGCGATCAGCGGCGCCGGATCCCTCGTCTGCGCCGGCCCCCGCCTGGACCGGCGCGGTGGCACCGTTGCGAGCCGGTGTCGAGCAGCCGCAGAGGACGATCGTGCCGGCGATACAGGCAGCCGCGAAACGGGCAGGAAGGGGGCGGCGAAGATCAGGCAAACTAGCGGCTGTCGCTGAGGTGGCCGCGCTCAGCACGGGTCGTGCCTACGGAAATGCGGGGGTGCCGGCGCGTGCGGAGTCGCAATGCCCGGACAGGAAAGGAAATCATGAGATGGCCGACGAGACGGAACAGGTGGACATCCATCGGGGGCTGAAGGGGGTCTACTTCGATCGTTCCCGGGTCTGCTTCATCGATGGCCGCAAAGGCGAACTCCGCTACCGGGGCTACTCGATCCACGACCTCGCCGAGCGCTCGACATACGAAGAGACCTGTTATCTCCTGATCTACGGTGAACTGCCCTCGGCGTCGGCGCTGCAGGCATTCGATGCCGAACTCAAGGCGGCCCGGACCCTCCCCCCGGCTATCTACGACATCGTGCGCAGCATCCGCACGGCGCATCCCATGGACGTGCTTCGCACGGCCGTGTCGGCGCTCGCGGCGTTCGACGCGGATGTTGACGACAACTCCGCGGCGGCCACCTTGCGCAAGGGCATTCGGCTGACTGCGCAGGTGCCCATGATCGTGGCCGTCCACGAGCACATCCGCCACGGGCGCGAGCCGGTGGCGCCGCATCCGCAACTGCCGCATGCCGCCAACTTCCTGTACATGCTCCAGGCACGCGAGCCGACCCCGGAGGCGGCCCGCCTGATGGACATGGACATGATCCTGCACGCGGAACACGGCTCCAACGCTTCCGCTTTCACCGCGCGGGTGGTCGCCGGCACCGACGCCAACCTGCACGCCGCCATGAC
>Ga0190273_10000806_pt1 | contig 11379 bp, 11 predicted proteins | sample Popmic504IS_FD_134513 | JGI IMG/M metagenome (GOLD analysis project Ga0190273, IMG submission 134513) | Populus adjacent soil microbial communities from riparian zone of Shoshone River, Wyoming, USA - 504 IS | ecosystem: Environmental > Terrestrial > Soil > Riparian zone > Trees stand | place...
GACGGACCGATGTGGATGTCGTCGGCGGGAAGCGGCACGCCGAGCTGGCTGGACACCGCGCCGGTCTTCGACAGCTTCTTCGACATCAGCCGCTCGCGCTCGAGCATGTTCTTGAAGTCGGTGTTGCCGCCGAAGTTCAGCTGATAAGTGCGGTCGACCGTGACGCCCCGTTCGCGAAAGAGATTCACCAGCGAACGGTGCAGGATGGTGGCGCCGACCTGGCTCTTGATGTCGTCGCCCACGATGGGCAGGCGCCGCTCCTGGAAACGCCTCGCCCAGGCCGGATCGGACGCGATGAATACCGGAATGCAGTTGACGAACGCGCAGCCGGCGATCAGCGCCTGTTCTGCGTAGAACTCGGTCGCCTGCTGCGAGCCGACAGGCAGGTACGAGACCAGGACGTTCGTACCCGTGCGCTTCAGGGTTTCCGCCACGTTGACCGGTTGCGCCTCGGAGATCTCGAACTCGCCGGTCAGGTACTTGCCGATGCCGTCGAGCGTCGGCCCCCGCTCGACGCGCGCGCCCGACGGCGGCGGATCGGCGAAGCGAATGGTGTTGTTCGGCGCCCGTCCGATGGCCTCGGAGACGTCGACCCCGACCTTGCCGGCGTGCACGTCGAAGGCTGTCGCGATCTCGATGTCGTCGACGCGGTAGCCGCCGATCTGCACGTTCATCATGCCCGACGGCAGGTCGTCGCCCGTCTTCCCGGCATAGTGCGTCAACCCCTGAACCAAGGCGGAGGCGCAGTTGCCCACCCCCACGATGCCGATTCGCACCTTCCTGTTCTGTTTCATAGATTCGGCGAAGTTGGACATCACGCGGAGAGGCGCAAGGTGAAAGGCTCAACGACAGTGTTCTTCATCATCTTGCAAGATCCTCGGTGTTATTCGACAGGCGAAGGGCTTGGCGCTCCGATCGTCCAAACTGCTGAAGGGCAACAGTCGATCCCGCACTCCGGGACCGTGCCCAGTGCATGATGTTTGAGCCGGGGGTTCCGGAACGGCCGTTGGCGCGATCATTCGCTCAGCTGGTCGCAGCGGATGGCGAAGCGGGTTGATTGTCACTGATCAGCTACAATCCTTCAAGCTGATGTATCAGAGGGGGCTGCACTTGCCCGCCTTCCAGGGACCGCGGGTCAGGGCCATCGCGCTGGGCGACTGCAACGCGTCCGTCGAAGTCCGGCTTGCCGCTACTTTGCGCCGGCCGCCTCCAGCATCCGCACCATCTCCGCATGCCCTCGCGATCGTGCCAGCGCCAGTGGCGTGTTTCCCGACCGGTCGCTCACCGACAGGTCGGCGCCGGCGCGGATCAGGATGCCCAGCGTTTCCTGGTGACCGACACCGCCGTTGCCCAGGACGATGCTTTCGATGACGGCGGTCCAGTGCAGGTTGTTGACGTGGTCGAGCGGCGCCCCGGCTTCCACCAGCTGGCGCACGATCCCCGGGTGGCCGAGGTGTGCGGCGGCGATCAGGGCGGTGCCGTCGTAGCGACTGGTCACGAGGCCGGCGCTGGCGCCGAGCGAGAGCAGGAGCCGAAGTGTTGCCTCGTCGTCGGCCACCGATGCGATCGTGACCGCGTCGTAGCGGTCGTTCTCGAGAGCCCCGAGGTCGGCACCGGCCTTGGCGAGTGCACGGATGACGTCGTGGTGGCCGCGGAAGGTGGCCACGTGCAGGGCCGTGCGGCCGTAGGTATCGCGCATATCCGGGGCGGCCCCGGCTGCCAGCTGCCGCTGCAAGGCGGCAGTGTCGCCCTGGTAGGCGGCGGCATGCAACTCGCGGTAGGCAGCGGCCTCCTCGGCCGACGGTGCCACTTGGGCCTTGGCGGGGAGAGGCACCAGGAACACGGGAATCGCGGCGAGCCATCCGGCGGCCAGCGCGAAGCGCCATGCATGCCGGCCCCTGCCGAATGTTTTCATCATGCGGGTGTCGCAAGGTGAACTTGCCAAGTCATCTCTCCCGTCAGTGGCGCACGGTCACTCCGCACGCAGGCTCTTGAGTGGTTCATCCGTTGATGATCACGCTCGGCCTCGACCCGAACCCGTCGACCGCGCTTCATGATGAAACCACATGGCGGCTGCCGAAATGGCTGAAGAAAGAGCGGGAGTGCTGATCTTGCATGGCAGTCACTCGCCCTCCGTTGCCAACGAGCGATTCCAGGCGCATCCTGAGCTTCTCGACGCCTGCGTGCGCCTTCTGCCTGCCAGAATCAGCATGGAAATCAGGATCGCTCTGCCCGAAGACGCGCCGGCCCTCGTCGAGTTCTTCCGGACGTTGTACGGGGAAACCGAATACCTCCTGTTCGAACCCGATGAGTACGCCACGACGGTCGATCAGCAGCGGCAGCTGATGACGGCAAGGGCCGAGCAGAAGGGTGGCGTCATGTTCATCTGCGAGCATGCCGGGCAGGTGGTGGGCGCGGCAATAGGCATGCGCTCCAACTTCAGGCGGACTCGCCATGCCCTTTTCCTTGTCCTGGGCGTCCTGAGGCAATGGCACAGGAAGGGTGTCGGGTATCGCCTGATGACGGAGATGATCTCCTGGGCGCGCTCGGAAGGTATGCGCCGGCTGGAGCTCGTCGTCGACGTAAGGAATGTGGCGGCGATCGAACTCTACAAGAAGCTCGGCCTCGAGATCGAGGGCACGCGGCGTGACTCCCGGCGCCTGGGCGAGCGCTTCGTCGATGAGTACACGATGTCGCTGCTGCTGGCGTAGCTGCAATTCGACGCGTCATGTCGTCCTTGCAGGCCGACGCCTGTGCATCAGCCGGGCCGGCATCACTCCGGATAATCGTGCGGGGCAGCGCATCCAGAGACCCGTCTCGCTACTAGTTTGATCAAAGACATCGTTGGAGCCACACCTCATGTTTCGGAACGCACTCGCTTTATCCACCGTCCTTCTGTTGCTGTGTGCCTGCCAGACAGTGCGACCCGCGTCTGACTACGAGCGCTGGTCCCTGCTCGAGAACCCCTTCGAGAGCACAACCGGCGGGGGCGTGATGATCGACGGCTACGACCCGGTTGTCGGCGACCAGGGCGGACGCCAGGTCTGCACGACCGACTACTCGGTCAGGGCGCCCGGCCGCCCCGTCCTCTACAGCGAGATCGTCTTCGAAGCGATGCCGGTGCAAGGCGGCGTCCTATGCACGAACGGCAGGTGGAGAGCCAAAGACGGCAGCGCGTCCGGCACCACGCCGTTCGAGGTGTTCATCAAGGATGGCGTGCGTCGCAGATCGCCTTGAATCCTGATCTGCGCATGGATCGCGGTGATTACACCTGCATCTGGCAGGCCGAAGGCTCGCTTGCAGTGATCGCTTCGGAGTAAACGACCGACGAGGATCGGCTGAAGGACGGCAGCCTCGGTGGCAGGCTCGAGCTCCATCGCGACGGCGCCGTTCGGGAACCGTGACTCACGCCACCTCAGGATAGGTGATTCGTATCCCCTCGACCTGCGCAAAGCTTGTCAGGACGTGCGGCCGGCGACTGCCCGGACCGACGATGTCTTCCACGCGCACGCCCCGGACCAGAAGCGCGTCCCCGACCAGCGACCGGTGACACCGCCACGGAACGGCTTCGGCGCACATCAGGACACATCGCTCCGCAGTCGCCATGTCCGCCACCCTCTCCACATTCTCACGGAACTCCGCCGACTGCATGTGGTCTGCGTACCCCCGGAACGAAAGGTTGCGCCAGCCTGCATTGGGCGAATCCGGTCGCGACCGACGAAGCCCGCCGAGTCCAGGAAGATGGGTGTAGGAGATGCCCACCGTCTGAAGCGTAGCAGGCAGTGTCTCGAGATTGAACTGCGGGTTGTGGCGCGAGCGCGGCACCGTTCGCACGTCGAGCACCCGCGCAATCTCGTTGCTCCACAGCAGCGAGACGAAGTCCTCGATCGCGCGATTGGAGTGGCCAATCGTGCAGACCATCGGTGCAGACATCCGGAAGAACTCCTCCGCAAGAGACTCGACAGATCCAGCAACGCTCGCGCCCGATGCCGACTCCAGACAGCTCACTTTCGACGCGGTCGGAGCCCACCTTGCAAACTGCGCTAGACTGCCCGGAGGGCGATTCGCCACGCATTCGCCACGCATTCGCCACGCATTCATCACTCAGGCACAGCCATGCTCGACGCCGAACAGATCGCCCGCTATCACCGGGACGGGTATGTGGTTCCGGACTTCCGGGTGCCCGAGGAGACTCTGGCCGCGATACGCGCACGCCATGCGGCGCTGCTGGAGCGCGAACCGCAGTTTCGCGACTATTGCCCGATGCTGCTCGACTACGACCTCGGCTTCCTGGACTACTGCGACGATCCTCAGATCCTTGACATGGTCTCGCAGCTGATCGGGTCCGACATCGCGCTCTGGAACACCAGCTTCTTCGCCAAGCCCGCCTTCAGCGGCAAGCGAACGCCCTGGCACCAGGACGGCGAGTACTGGCCGATCCGCCCGCTCGCGACTTGCACCGTCTGGCTTGCTCTGGACGATTCGACGCCGGAGAACGGTTGCCTTCGGGTGATCAGGGGATCGCACACGGCACGGAAACTGCGCGCGCACAACACCGTCGATCGGGACGACGTCACCTTGAACCAGGAACTCGACGCCGGCGAGTTCAACGAGGCAGACGCAGTGGACGTCGTCTTGAGGGCGGGGCAGATCTCGCTGCACGATGTCTACCTGCTGCACGGGTCGGAGCCGAATACCTCACCACGCCCTCGTCGCGGCATGACGATGCGCTTCATGCCGACCACCAGCGTCTTCGATCGGGACCTGGCACGGGAGAAAGCGCAGCGCCTCAAGATCACCGATCACTCTTCCAGACAGGTATTCCTCCTGCGCGGCATCGACCGCTCCGGCGCCAACACGTTCCACCCGCGCCCGGTCGCTGCGGACGCCGCCAGCTGAAGTGCGCCGGCGCTTCCGCGTCGATCCGCATCGTCACCCGCACGCTCGATCCAGTCGAGCAGTCCGACCGTAGCAGGCGGCACCCGGTCGCCCTCGTATGACTTCAGCGCCCCGACGCCGTCACCATCACCATGTCTACGTGATCGAACTCGACGACCGCGTCTGGAACGAGGCAAGCTTTCGCAGGGCCAACCCCGATTACCGTCTTGGAAAGCCTTTCGTCTATGTCGGCATGACGGGGTTGGATCCTGACGTGCGCTTCGACAAGCACAAGGCAGGTATCCAGGCGAACCGCTTCGTCACCGATTACGGCGTGCGCCTGCTGCCGGCTCTCTACGAGATCTACAACCCGATGCCCTACGAGGCTGCCCGCGAGATGGAAGTGGAGTTGGCCATCGCCCTGCGCGAGGCCGGCTACGGCGTGTGGCAGGCATGAGCCTCTGCCGGACCGCCCGAACCAGGGCTCGCTCCCGCTCGGGGGACAACGCCCCACTGCGCCGCGCACGACCTTCAGCAGCCGCCGGAAACTGGCGACAGACTCAGATCCTGGAGAAGTCGCCGCTGCGACCCATGCCGGCAACGAATCGGCCGGCGCCCTCGGCCCCTTCCAGGTGGTGGGCCTCCACGCCGTTGGCCCACTCCACCCGCATGGCTTCGCGCAGCGGCAAACCGTAGGATTCATGGACCGTTCGCCGATCGGCGCGCACCGCCGCTTGCGGGAAGCGCGCGATATCGTTTGCCAGCGCTTCTGCTGCCGTCCTGGCATGTCCCTCCGGGACCAGCTTTTCGCACATGCCGATTCGCAACGCCTCTTCGGCCGGCACCTTCCGACCGGTCATGATGATCTCGAGCGCCCGCCCCTGCCCCACCAGCCGCGGCAGCCGCACCGAGCCGCCGTCGAGCAGCGGGATACCCCAGCGACGGCAGTACACGCCGAAGTACGCCGTCTCCGCCATGACTCTGATGTCGCACCAGAGGGCGAGCTCCATGCCCCCGGCCACTGCGGGTCCTTCCACTGCCGCGATCACGGGCTTGGAAAGTTCAAGCCGCGTCGGGCCCAGGGGGCCGCGCGGCGCCGGGTTGGCGCCCATCGGAAAGGCAAGACCTTTGACGATGTCTTCGTCGAACCGGGCGCGGTCAGCCAACGCGCTGGCGTACTTGAGGTCCCAGCCTGCGCAGAAGGCACCGCCTTCCCCCCAGAGCACTGCAACGCGCGCCGTGGGATCGCGATCGAACGCTTGAAGCTGTTCCACGAGTTGGTCGGCGCTCTCAGGATCCATCGCGTTGCGCGCTTCGTCGAACCGGCTGTGGACCACTGTCCAGATCGCGCCATCTTTTTCTGTTCTCACGGTCATGTGTGTCTCCTGAAAAGATGGAGTATGGCAAAGCGTTGCATGGAACCTCGGCCGCAAGCTCGTGACAGTTCTCGGGTGCCGTGCGCAGTCGCGGACGTCGAATCGTTCGGCTGCCGCCCTTTGCGCGAAACCAGCATCCATTCAAGCGAACGATCTGGCAGCTTTGGCAAATCCACCTTCCGCCACAAGCCCCCGAGCATAATAAGCCCGGCGCCGGCACCTCCGCACGCAGTCGAGCCGCTCACCCAAAGAGGGAGACGAATGAAATCACTGACCCACCTCATCGCCGTGACCGCATGGGTCGCGCTCCTCTCGTTGACCGGACTCTCATCGGCTCAGGCGCAGGGTCCCGCGAACCAACCTGTCCGGATCGTGGTTCCGTACACGGCAGGCGGCCCGGCCGACGTACTCGCGCGTGCGCTGGGCCAGCAACTTTCCAGCAAGTGGGGACAGCCTGTCATCGTCGATAACCGCCCTGGTGCCAACGAGATGATCGCTGCACAGGAAGTCGCGCGTGCGCCTGCCGACGGCACCACTTTCCTCATCGCCTCCGACGCCGTGTTCAGCCTGAACCGCCACTTGTATTCGAAGCTGCCCTACGAGCCCACGGACTTCGTGCCGGTATCGAGACTGGTCACTGCCAACCTGATGCTGGTGGCACGGTTCGACTTGCCCGTCAACAGCGTGCGCGAGCTCGTCGCGTATTCGAAACGCAACCCGCAGATGACGTACTACTCGGTCGGCACCGGCGGCGTCAATCACCTGGCGATGGCCTGGTTCAACAGCATCAACGGCCTGGAGATGGTTCACGTGCCGTACAAGGGCCTCGCCCAGGCACTGCAGGACATTGCGGGTGGGCGCGTGGACACCGGCTTCGCTGTCATCGGCGGTGCGGTTCCGCTGCTGCAGACCGGCAAGCTGAAGGCACTGGCCGTCGCCGGTACGAGGCGCTCGGTTCTGGCGCCCGACGTACCGACCTTCGCAGAAGCCGGCTACGGGCAGTTCGACGCATCGTTCTATTTCGCAGCCGCCGCACCGAAAGGTACGTCCGCGGCTGCGGTGAACCGGTTCGCACAAGACGCGAGCGCGATCCTCAACAGCGAGGAATTCAAGTCGAAGCAGGTGACGCCTCTAGGCTTCGAACCTGTGGGCGACAGCCCCGATCAGTTTTCTGCGTTTCTCGTCAACGATCGCCAACTGGCGGAGAAGAAGGTCAAGGTCTCCGGCGCGAAGCTCGACTGACGCGGCGACCCCAACAGGCGACGTAGCCTACCTCGAAGTCGCCGACGTCTTCCCGACGCCAAGCTCAACGGCAGCCCAGTGCCCCGGCCCGGCAAGACACTGCGCGAGCGCCGCGCTGAACGCCTGATGTGTAGATCCATCCGCATTGCCGTGGTCCGGGTTCAGCTCGCAAACCGTCAAGGCGCAGAAGTCCCCGAGGCATACACGCCTGCGCTCAAGGCGCACCGAGCACGACCTGTCTTTCGAGTATCCGTCACCTCCATAAACACCATGAGATCGCGTGCCGACAGCACGCTGATCAGTCCTGAGGGTCGTCGAAGGACTTGTCGGTTCGAGGGGCGTCCGGCAAATCACGCTCGAGTGACTGCCGGTAGTGCACGCAGCCCCGCATGAAGACGGGCCACTCAGGCACGGTAGGCAGCGGATCGGTCTTCTCCGGCAGCAACCCCCACAGGTCAGGGTGGTGCCAGCACAGCTCGTGCTCGCTCGAATCTCGATGCGCGCGAATCGCATCCCGCAGTCTCTGGACTTCGTTGCGCAACGCTTGCACCGACATGGTCACGAGGTCTTCGTCCATTCGAGTCTCCTTGGCCGAACGAATGAAAGTCAAGCGCGGACCCCGGCTGTCGCCTCGATCTCGAACAGCATGCCGTCAAGAGCCAGGTGCGGTACGGGGACGTGGGTGCAGGCCGGTTTGACCCCGGGGCCCATACACGATCGAACTCTGCGCCCAGCAGGTGAAGCCGTTCTTCCGTGTGGTCCACGATCATCACGAGCGTGCGAGCGGCGCCCCGATGGCTTCGCACCGGCCACGTCCAGCGCGTAGCAAGGTTGTCATGGACTGTCGGAGCTGTGTCTCGAAGTTTGGAGCCAGTGCGCCCGTGCTGTCTTCGCCGCCCTGCCCCGCAAGCAGCACTACGTTTGACGCGTGTTAGTTCGTTGGCGTTCGTCGACAGGTATGGTCGAGGGCGTCTTTTCATTTCAGACACGGTCCTACGCGAGTTTGCCAGACTTCCATCTGGACGTGGTCGTGCCGTCGCGACTTTTGGAAGGACGGGATTGAACGGGGAATGTCGAGCGTCTCCGGATGCACCTTGCTCGATTGTCCACCGATGCAGTAGCCTCCTGCTTGCTTCGACTCGAAGCAGCGAATCCGAAAAAAATGAGGAGACGAATATGCAGCACCCTGCCGCCCTCCGCTTGATCCGTTCCGTGATGACCGTCATTGCCCTGTCCGCCGCAGCTGGCGCTCTTGCACAACCCCTCCCCGTGGCAGCGCCCGACTCGGTGGGCATGTCGGCCGAGAGGCTTGAACGGCTCACGGCCGCGCTCACGAAGGAGGTCGACGACAAGAAGCTCCCGGGCGCTGTCGTGATGATCGCCCGCCAGGGGAAGCTGGTCTACGCGAAATCCTTCGGCAGCCTCAACGACGCGGCCGGGGGCAAGATGCTGGACGACTCGATCTTCCGCATCTACTCGATGACCAAGCCGCTGGTCTCGACCGCCCTGATGATGCTGGTCGAAGAAGGGAAGGTGCAACTGACCGACCCGGTCTCCAAGTTCCTGCCGTCGTTCAAGGACCCGATGGTCAGCGTCGGGACATTCGATCCGGTCCTCAACGGCGCCACGTTCAAGCTGATGCCGGCGAACCGCGAACCGACCATCCAGGACCTGTTGCGCCACACTTCCGGTCTTGCCTATGGAGAGCTGACGAAGAACACGCTCGTTCGCGACGCCTACATCAAGGCCGGCGCCTTCAAGCCGGACCTCGACTTCGACTCGCGCGAGTTGCCGGGGCCGGAGATGGTCGAGCGCCTCGGCAAGGCGCCGCTGGCTCACCAGCCGGGCACCACCTGGGAGTACAGCCTGTCCGTGGACGTGCAGGGACGCGTGGTGGAAGCGGTCACGGGGCAGCGTCTGGGCGACTTCATGCAGGCGCGGATGTTCGCTCCGTTGAAGATGAAGGACACGGGCTTCTTCGTGCCGCCTCAGAACGCTTCCCGGGTTGCCGAGCCGTTTGCCAAGGATCCGGCGACGGGGACTGCCAACAAGCTGATCGACGTCAGCCGGCAACCGGGCAACGACTCGGGCGGCGCCGGCGGCGTGAGCACGGCCGGCGACTACCTGCGCTACTGCCAGGCCATGCTCAACGGCGGGCAACTGGACGGCGCACGCATCCTCTCCCGCTCCACCGTCAAGCTCATGACCGCCGACCACCTCGGCAGCAGCATCAACACCGCCTTCAATCCGGGCGTGCTGCTGATGGGAGTGCCGGGATACACCTTCGGACTGGGTTTCATGGTGAGGCAGAGCGACGGCATCGCGCCCGTGCACGGGTCGCAGGGTGAGTTCATGTGGGCAGGCTACGCCGGCACGTTCTTCTGGGCTGACCCCAAGGAGCAGGTCTGCAGCGTCTACATGACGCAGGCGCCGAGCCCCGTGCGGGCTGCCTACCGGCGATTGATCAAGGGACTCGTCGCACAGGCGATCGCGGACTGAGTAAGTTCCGCGGATCATCGCCCGGACCCATCACCGTGTCGCTGGTGTCGCGGACTGGCATTCCGCAGGCGGCAGAGCATCCGTCCGACTTGCCGGCAGATGTGCAGTAGAAGCGAACAGCCTGCGGCCGATGTCTCGTGCCGTATCGAGCAGGTGCTCACGCACCTGTTCTGATTCGAGGAGCAACTCCGAGGTCAGAACCGGTGCACCACAGAAATCGAAGATGCCGTGGTCGATCTGCGTCCTCATCGCACCGAAGTAGCCATGCCGGGCGTAGGTCCGCAGGTCGGCACCGGGCCGCGCCCCCAGCCAGCACGTGAAGAGCCTTGCGTACGGGTTGATGTTGTCGATCTGGATGGTCGCGCGATACATCCCGGCTACCAAGCCGTGAACGACTGAAGCATTCCGGATACGGGTGCAACCGACACTGTCGTCTCGCGCGATCGCAATAGTCGCCATGGGCCGGCAGCACCGGCATTCCAGGACTCCTGTCGAAGAGGTAGCCAGATGAAGATTCTCAAGGCGATTCTCATGAATCCTCTAGTGCTTGCGACATTGATCACCGTCGTTGCCGGCATGGTCCTTGTCGCCTATACCGATCACAAACACCAGCCCGGCGGCAATTCAAGAACGTCCGTGAGAGCTGCCGACGGGGTGCCGCGCAACCTGAGCGCGCCACCCGCGCACGGCCAGGTTCACGCTGCCACCTGGAAGGGGAGAGCACGCCACCGGTCATCGTTTGGGGTCTCGCGATCCCGGGCGGAAGCTACATCAACACGATGCTTTGACGCTTCAGACTTGGCAACAGCGGCTCGGCAGTGAACCAGGCAGCCTACCCGGAAGTGGGTAGGAGAACTATCATCTTCGCGGCGCGTACGACGGCTACCCGTGGGAGGCGCCTGACAACGTCTCGATGGCAGCAGTCGCGATCGCCCTTGGAGGCGATGGCGCATTGTCGAAGTGCGAAACGACGCCCCTGCTGACAGTCGAAGAGACCCTCGATGCACTAGGTCGGGCGCCGGCGGTGGCGTACCGGCCGCCCGGTATGTAGCCCGCTCACTTTCCCCAAGCCGCTCGACGTCCGCTTGGACTGGCTTGCAGTATTGCCGGTGTGGCTGAACACCGGCATGGCGATGCAGCGCAAGCCTCGTACTGCTCCTCGCCGTCGATGGCGTAGCCGGCATTGCGGATACGCCGGAGCTCGGCCTCGAGGGCGGGGCGCGTGACGATGGTCTTCGCGGTGCGTCGGTCAAAGCGGGTCGATGCCGTTCCTGCTGGCGGTCTCGGCGGTGTCGCTGGTGCTGATCTTCGTGCCGGAGGTGGTCCTGTGGATGCCGGACCTGGTCTTCGGAAAGGATCTGGGCTAGCGGGAGACGCGGATCCC
>Ga0190273_10000807_pt1 | contig 11356 bp, 6 predicted proteins | sample Popmic504IS_FD_134513 | JGI IMG/M metagenome (GOLD analysis project Ga0190273, IMG submission 134513) | Populus adjacent soil microbial communities from riparian zone of Shoshone River, Wyoming, USA - 504 IS | ecosystem: Environmental > Terrestrial > Soil > Riparian zone > Trees stand | place...
CCCACAATCTGCCAATGACAATGGCCAGCAGCACTCACCTCATGCAGCCACCTGTATCAATGCAGGTGCGGGTTGCGCTAATCAAGTTCCCTGGCGAGGCCCAAACCAAAAAGGTGTCAACGTTCCAACGTACTACACTGTCAGTCATTGCTCTCAAGATGATACCTGGCGTATATATTATGGTAAGCACGTGTCTACCTGACTGAGTCACTCCAGGCCTTATGTGCTGCTATCCATCTAGCCAACTAACTTGATTCTCGTGTTTATCCAGGCCTCTATTTTGACCACGACTCCGGCCATCCGAATGACTGGGAAATGGGTAATCGTCAAATTTAAGAACTATGGCGGCACCTACTACCGTGAACCCATAATCATGGAACAAGACGGCGAAAACGCAGAGTACAACTGGAAAGACCCGCTCGTCCAATCCTTTATGGATGCAAACGATATATGGGCACCTAATAATGGTGCCGACAAAAATCACCCAAAAGTCTACGTGTCCAAGATGCACCATTCCATGTGGCCAAATGTCTGCAACAAGGACGCCGCGAAATATGATTGTCTGGGGACATACCGGGCAGATGACTGGTATATGTTCGACTTTAGTACAGCGAGTAATCTCGTGGATTTTAAGGGTCCGATGAGTAAGGGTGGGATTGATTCGAGTTGGAATTTTGGGAGCGCAACTAACCCCTGGCGGACGGATGTTTGTGGGATGTGCAAAGTGCCTGGTATTGTTCAGACTGATTGTGTTGCGACGTGGCCGAGGAAGTGTCAGGGGTCGAACCCGAATTGTAGGTGCCCTACGCAGACGTTCCGGCCTGGGCCGCCAACACATCCTCCACCACCACTAAGGGAGGGTGTATTGACTGTGCAGACACAGGAGCTTTAACATATGAGCTTGTGTTGATAAGGATTACAAGAGAAAGTTCATTAGCTGGTGGTTTGCCTGGAAACGTGCATGCCGAGCTTCACCAGCAAGTATGGCTATCTAGCGAGGCCGCCGTGGTTGCTAAGAGGCTTGATATTGGCTGCTAATACTTGCATAAGAGTATCCTTAGACTTCACCCGAGAGTGTCTTTTGGCTATACCTTGCAACTATTTTTAAATTCTATCAAAAAACGACCACTATCACAAACGCCTTTGTAAGCGCTATACAGTGGTACTAGGCACTCGTTGATATAAAAACGTTACCGGGCATAGCCTGAAAGAGCGTAAAACATTCATCTCACTTCGATGACTTTTGGCACATCTTTCCGGTGCTTTCCTCCAAGGAATTGGAATTGTTTTGGTTTGCCCAGTCACAGCGGAGCTAATATCTCGTATGCCAGATCTAGTAAAGTATTTGCTTCTAGATATAAAGGTACTTCTCTCACGACGCCCGCCGCTTCCACCCAACTTTCTATTCATAACCTTGCAAACAACGAGTACCAAGTCTTTTGGTTTGAAGAGTGTTAAGCGCATTTGACGAACCAAATTGGTGAAACATGTATCAGAAAAATCTTGGGTAATGGTAAAGGTGTCGTCTACGAAAAGCGATGGGCAAATGAAGAAGCGATTGTGCAGAGCCGAAGCCGAGTCAGCATGCCTTCCTAATCTCATTGAGTCCTCAACAACATGTCATAGAAAATAGACATGCCTTAGAGTCATTAAGCTTAGTGGGAAATTGCAGGAGCGATTAACTGTTGCTGGTGAGGTCAGCGATTCGCTGCGTAGTTGAAGAAGTGTAAATACCTAGGTATCTGAGGATGAGCAGCCGTTGGTACTCAAAGAGGCCAAAACTCTATCACGGTGCCCAGAATGTTCTCCCATATGTAACCAGCTGCCCCATGTACGTTCCGCCAGCCGATACACTGTGTGTCGCGGTGAAAAAATCCCAGAGACTAAATTCCGTTTCTGTACCACTCATCACCCCAACTACTCTTGGCCAATCCGGCTCGATGTCAAAAAGGGGGCCTCCAGACCACCCAAAAGACGCGTACACATAGCTTTCCAACTCTTTTCCATCGCTACCTTCATCATCCACATCGTCCAGCTTGATCCCATCTTCCACCGCTGCCACTTGCCCTTCGTGGAAGTCATCTGGGTAGCCAACGCTCGTCCAGCGACCATTGGAATACATATCATCTCCCGATGAAGACCTCCAGCCCATATACCCAACGGTATTACCAATAGAAGTGTCGAGTTGACAGATCACGTAGTCCAGTCCCGTTACGTCGTCAGTATTCCTCACTCCTCGGCACCGCGTCGCCCAAGCATTGCCAAACGGTCGAGGGTTGGACAGGTCCTCACCGTTATACGCTGGAATGAACTTCATTGACCACTCGCCATCGGGTTGCTCCCAAGGGACGCAATGGCTGGCTGTCAACATGAGATTCACCCCAACGAGGGTTCCCGAGCAGGAATGTAGGAAGGTCCCAGCATTATCGTAGGTCGTGATCTTACCAATAGTGCACCAAGGATAGGTTTGGAGATTGAGAACCACCTTACGCAGAAATAGAGCTGTGTTGTTTGGGCTGAGGCGACTAAGTTCCTTGTAGTACTTGTCTTTGAAAACAGTGACGTTGGGCAGTGGCGAGTACAGGATGTTTTCTGGCATGAAACCTAGTACTCTACTTGTTCCGTTGATAACTGGAGGCATGTAGTCCTCTACTATCTGGGCTAGGGCAGTAGCGTTGACTGAATCCACTGTTGCCCGAGGCACATTATTGCAGGGTGGCTGACCTTTGAAACGGGTTTGTGTATCGGACCCAGGTACAAACGTGCAGTTGGATAGTGCAAGAAGTGCGATTGTAGCGAAGAGGATTGCGAAATGCATGTTACCGAAATTTAAGCTGGCAGAACTGGAACTGAAGAGCTTTGTGGCCTGTGTAGCAGTAAAGAAGAGGAGAATCAGTAGGAATAGGCATCTTTTATCTATCAATTTTGGCAATATGAGCGGTTGGTGCGGCTGAAGCGGGGTCAGGATCAATTGCGAAGTGTATCTTCAATCTTGGTGATACCACTAGCCTTGTGTGCGTCGTGGCTGATATGGGCATCAGTGTGAATACGAGAGTGATATGTAAAGCCTACGAGTCGAAGGAAGGAAGAAGCAGACTGCAGGTGCCAAGCCACCAAAGTCAACTGGGTCAACCTGCTTTATTACATCCTGATATCGCTAAACGTACGCAGTGTCCTTGTGTTATGAAGCAGTCTTCATATATAAGCTGGTTCGAAAGTCAAGCTAGCCTTGAGGACATTATCTCCAAGAGAGAAAACCTACAACTTTTCTCATCCCTCGGCCCAATCCTGAGTCTGCAGGTAGCTTACATTTGAACGTTGATATCAGAAATGATCATATGTATTCTAATCGTGCCGATGCTCGACGAGAGTTAACCCGGCTGAACATCGAATCACGGATGAGGTATGTCTCAGCGGGTATTGTTGTTCCTCAGTCAAACAGACCCATTCAGAGAAGACTAGGGAAGACCTTTGAATTTGCGATGTAAAGTGCAGCCTAGTGCAGCCTTTCTTTCTCTTACACCATGTTAAGTCAGCCTGTTCGCATTGCGCCAACCATAGTCTTGTTAATGGATAAGCAATTGCTTCATTAGGTTGTAGATGTTCGATGTGTTGAAACTCACTCCACTAATCTGCGATTACAATCCATCAACGATTTGGAAGTGGGCGTGAAGAAAAACAGGTCACAAGCGGGTATATATTCCGTCGCAAAACCGTACCATGACCAGAAAAATACCTCGTAATATAAGCGAGCGTGGCTGATGGCTTGTAAGAAAAGGCAGATCAGCAAGCGAGTATGCATACGTCCCATGCCCTCGTACAGATATTAGGCGAGACACCTCGTACCGTAAGCGAGCCCACTTACATTTCACATCCTATGAAAAAGACGATTGGAGAATATGATTTCTAAAGATCTATGAGAACTTTTATCCTTAAGATACTCACTAACTTAACTGGAAAGTTCACTGTCTTGCGGAATCTAAGATCACTTGGGCCACTGATTCAGGACGAGCATGGGATGTGATTGGACGAGGTGTCGAGCAAGCGCGGCGTTTCCGAGGAAGATAGATTGTCAAAGCTTTAACGACATGATTTTGTCCTGTTGGTAGATCATCTAACCAATGCTTTCTCCATTCTATCGCTCTTCGTGTTAAGCAGCTGTAGCTACACCACATGGACAGATTCTAGAACAATTTGCTGGGGTATTGAATATGTCTCAGAGAATGGCCGCATTATTGACTATTGAAGCAGTCGACTGAGGTGGAGATATTCAATGCCAGCGATCACCAGGTGTTGGCGGCTTCTTGACTGCTCAAACATCGACAAAATATTGCCATGAAAATCACTCGAGTCCAACAGGTATACGAAAACATTCACTGAGCAGACTTCCTCAAAAGAGTGTCGGGTTTAGCATAGCTCGTGATCATGCAGGCAGCCCGCTCCCCGCGTTCTCGCCCGCCCACGCCTGCATATTGTCTGCAGGTACGGCCATGTGATAATGCTAACACATCCAAAGATCAGCTTTCGAGCAGTCGGTCGCGGTTTGACATTGAACAATCAGTCATATGTCAAAACTGCTGAAACGATTGAAACAGCTAACAAATCATAGCCGCAACACTTCTTCCACGGCTTGCAGGAAGACGCTCAATATGTACGACACCACACCGTATCTAGCCGACCATCCTCCCACCGTGGTTCCTTTAGAGATCAAACCGCATTTCGAGGCTCTCAACCAGCAGGAAAAGCAGTATGCCCACCATCTGAGCCGGGCGTCCTTCGCTGGCCAGAGAGTGGTTCTAGCTCAGGTGTCGCCCGAGTCGCCGTTCATATACGATCTCATCCTCACCCTACACAAAGCATGCGGAGGAGACTACAAGAAACTGGCTGATGATACGAGTGTGCCATCAGAGGACGTGAGTTTGTGGTTGGAGTACGCAACACAATTTCTGGGAAACTCAGGCAACTACAAGAGCTTTGGCGATTCGAAATTTATACCTAGACTGTCCAGAGACTCCCTGAAGAAGCTAAGTGGCACATCAAAAGATGCGACAGAGCTGTTTGAGCTGGCCAGCAAGACTGGGGGTGGAATATATGAGACGAACGATCCTGCTGCAATGCACTTAGGCTACCCGGATCAAGGTCACACAACCGCATACTACCCAGACTCTGCCGATATCTCGAAAGACGAGATCCAGATTATCCAAGATGTTATGGAATCCGTCAGCATCATGCCTGAGAACACTCGAGTACGAAAAGAGAAGGACGGAAATTACAGCCTGCTAATCGCTTCCGGCATCAAGAACCCCCCCAGCGCAGACCGTGACCTTGGCGACAAGACGTCCCTAGCTCTTACTGGCAAGCTAGAGGGCAAGACCCTATCCCTCGTCTATGGTGACTATCTCAACCAAATGGCCCTAGCAGCCGTAGAGATCAAGCGAGCTGAGAAGGTAGCACTGAACGACACTGAAAGGTCCATGCTCGAGGAATATGCCAAATCCTTCGGCGCAGGTAGCATGAACGCCCATGTTGACTCCCAACGCTTTTGGATCAAAGACAAGAAACCCATGGTGGAATCCAACATCGGCTTCATCGAGACCTACCGTGACCCGCACGGCGTCCGCGGCGAATGGGAAGGTTTAGTCGCAATGGTGAATCTTGAGCGCACGAAAGCCTTCACTAAGCTCGTCGACTCAGCGCCCCAGATGATACCGAAATTACCTTGGGACAAAGAATTTGAAAAAGACTCCTTCCTCGCGCCAGACTTTACGTCTCTTGAAGTCCTCACGTTCGCAGGCTCAGGAATTCCAGCTGGTATCAACATTCCAAACTACGACAAAGTCCGCCAGACAGAAGGCTTCAAGAACGTCTCGCTAGGCAATGTGCTCAGTGCGAAGGCGCCCAATGAACCTATTCCCTTCATCCGCCCCGAAGACGACGCAATTTACAGACAACAGCGTGACCCCGCTTTCGAAGTCCAGGTCGGCATTCACGAGCTGCTCGGTCATGGCTGCGGGAAACTCCTCCAGGAGACAGAACCAGGAAAGTACAATTTCGACGTGAAGAACCCGCCTATTTCTCCTTTGACAGGCGAACCAATCAAGACGTGGTATAAACCCGGTCAAACATGGGGTTCCGTCTTTGGTGCCACAGCAGGTTCCTATGAGGAGTGTCGCGCTGAATGTGTAGCTATGGCGTTATCCTGTGACTTTGAGATCCTCAAAATCTTCGGGTTCGGTGATGGCACAGTCAATATCAGTGGTGAGGCAGGCGATGTCCTGTACGCAGCTTACCTCTCAATGGCACGGGCAGGAATCACGGCGCTAGAATTCTGGGATCCGAAGAGCAGGAAGTGGGGACAGCCGCACATGCAGGCGCGTTTCTCAATCCTACGTACCTTCATGAACGCAGGCAAGGACTTCGTCTCACTGAAGAGCACAAAAGACGACATGAGTGATCTGGAGATCCACCTCAACAGGGACAAGATCCTGAGTACAGGTCGCAAGGCGGTAGAGGCATATCTACAGAAGTTACACATCTACAAAGCCACAGCGGACGTTGAAGCCGGCATCAAGATGTACAATGACATTACGAGCGTAGACGAGTTCTTCGCTGAAAAGATCAGGCCCGTGGTGTTGACGAAGAAGATTCCGAGAAAGGTCTTTGTGCAGGCTAACACGGTGCTGGAGGAGTCTGGGGCAGTAACGTTGAAAGAGTATGAGCCTACGCCGGAGGGGATGATTCAGTCATTTGTGGAGAGGGATGTTTAGAACCCTTGATGGGGATAAGATTCAATTATGAATTATTCATATTAATTCATGCTATGCTAGAGTACAGGCGAAAGCTATATGCAAGTTGTTGTGTCAAGGTTGCTACCTCATTGAAGGAGTGGATCAATCGCATCCTTATCACAAACCCATGATGATCCTGCTCCTGCTCATGCATTCTGTACAGCCAATTTGCAAACTCCATGCTTGATTACCCTCATGTTCGTTCATTCATCATTCGTGTTGATTCATTCAGTTTTGTTTGGAGGCTCCCTCTTCCTCCGCTGGTGCCTCCTCAACAGTGACGCTTCGACTCTTCTTCTTTTCCTCCTTGGCCTCTGGGGTTACCTTCGGGACAGTAACCGTGAGAACCCCGTTCTTCAGACTGGCCTTGACCTCCTCGTGCTTGAGGTCGCCTGGGAGGGTGAACGCGCGCTGGAACGTGCCGACGCTACGCTCCGTCAGGTGGTACTGGGTCGATGGCTTGGAGACTTCCTTGTTCTGATTTGTCGTGGTGACTGCTGTGTCGGATGGTTTATCCTGGCCTTGAGCTTTGGTGCCGTTCGCTTGGCTGTCCGCCTGGGTAGTATCCTGGTTTGCGCCGCTCATCTGGGCATCACCCTCGATGCGACCCTGTGACTGCTCCTGTGGTTTCGCGCCTTCCTCTCTGACCTTCTCGGTCCGCGTCTTCAGGAGGAGGGTGTTGTCGTCAACGAAATCGAGGCTGATGTCTTTCTTCTCGACGCCGGGGAGCTCGCCTTCGAGGATGAATTCCTTTTCGGTTTCCTTGATGTCGAACTTGGGGGCTAGTGTGAGTAGTTTGCCGAAATCGGAATCCTCGTTGAGCTTCCCGTTGAGTTCATTGCTTAGTCGGTCGAGCTGGGAGAAAGTATCGTTGAACAACGAAAGGAAGGGGGCGTGGAATGGTTGGTCGAAGTTGAAGGGGTCATTGGCTTGGGTGAGGGCCGAGGGCCAGGGAGCAGCAGTGAAGGAGGTTGGCTGCCGACCATAGGGTGTTAGGTGGTAGTGGGGGCTGCCGTAGCTGCGGTGGTGGTTGCGGTGTGGGTAGAACAATGAAGACATTTTGCTGAGGTTTCGAGCTTGTGTTGTTGCTGGCTTGGTGATTCGATAGGTTGATGCTCTTGTTCTTAGTGGTAGGCTTTGCATTTGCTGTTTGCTTTGTCTCTGTCTTTGGCAGGATGGAATGAACGGTGAGGTCGAGGGTGATTTATACCCATTGGTGATGGCATGGCGAAAGTTCTCGAAAGAGGGGTCGACAGGAAGGTCGGTGCCGGAAGTGGGGATGAAATTTCTGGAAAGTGCTCGCTGCCGTGAAGGGGAGCGACGGTGAGGTCTTTCTTGAAGATTCCGGCGGTTGTATTTCCTCTTTAGGTACTCTCCGCCAACCTTCGAAAGTTCTGGTTGGTGGAAGCGCATTCTCTGGTAGGCATGCCTAGGCTCATCGCGTGATTTATGCTTGGTTGTGGGGGCAGAGCCTCAACCAGGGTTTCATGCGTAGTCTACAATGTGGGAGACTGGCGCGCTCGTGGAACATGGTTCGACGCGACATCCGTGATTTCGAGAAGCTTCGTTGTGTGTTGATGCCAAGAACGATTTGGATACAAATGTCCTGATGGCGACCGGCCTGAATTGACCCAGCTTCGACCTTCACGTAAAGAGTGGTCTCATGCTGCCTGCTGCTTGGTGCCCTAACAGTCTCTGGGAAAGTGGATTTCATGCACACTTCGGCCCAGAGGCATCGATACTAACACTCGGCCGCCGACGGTACTTTTGGCATCGGCGGAGAACAGCTGGATGCAGCTTAACAGAAACACAAGCTTATTGGAATCAATGAAAGAAAAATCGTTACGTCTGAATACTTTGATTCGTGTATGGAAGGGTATCAAATGCCCAAGCATCAGTTACCACAATGTAACATATCCCTTAAACCGAAATTCCACCTTGGGTATCACAGATTATTCATACGTCAAAAGCAAATTCGTTGCCGAGAAGAACCCTCGTGTATCATGGTCATGAGCCTGTCGCAAGACAGCAGAAACCAAACTCCTGGCTCTTCTTATAGTGTACACTGTCCACAAAGTCCACGTAGACATATTGCAGTTGCAGTTCCCAAACTCCGTAAGCCTTCGCTCAGTAGCGATATTTGCGTGGAAATCATTATTAAACATATTTCGGTAGTCGCCGATCAAAATTGACCTTGAGGAAAGTAAGGGTCGAAGCTCTCAGCGGCCTGCGCCAAGGTGTCAAGATCGGAAAAGCCTCGTACAAGTGCTGGAGGTTGAGGATTTGGTACCTCAAGCTTGACGTTGGTTGGCATCATTCCAGCTGCAAGCATTTCGTCACCCAGAGGAGGGTACATTGAGGCTGCGTTCTGAGCAGCATCGAGTTCTGTATCCGAATGCAGCAGGATTTGTGGATTTGAATCAGGAAAGAAACTCATGTCGACAGGTGTATCGACAGGATTGGGAGCAAGCGTGATGTCCGAAGGAGCAGAAAGACCAGAGCTCTGTTTCCGCATATGTGCTGGTTTCGGTGGCTGTTGTTGCTGCGCATCCGAAGCTGGCTCGTCATCCTGTGACTCCTTCGCTTTGTTCGCATCTCGTGTGGCCTGTGCCTTGCTCTTCTTGTCTCCCACGTTATCGCCTCGATTCTTGTGTGTGCGCTCATGTTGCTTCATGTTGTCTTTGCGAGTGAAGGCTTTGTCGCAGATCGGACAATGCACGCCTTTCTCGCCAGTGTGTTTCTTTCCGTGTCGCGCAGCATGACCAGAGGTGGTGAAGGTGGCAGAGCAGTTGTGCGACTGGGCATATGGGCACGGATATTTGTTCTTCTTGCTGGCCGTGTTATTGGCTGCATTATTGGCGAGCGCCGATTGAGATTGGGAGTTCGTGGTCAAAGTGGAGCAGTCGGAGGTGTTTATGGACATTGTCGGTGTTGGAAGCTGTGCCATGTCACCTGCAGGAGGCAAGACGGGATAAGCTGCGGGAGCCAGTGTCGGTGGAGGTTTCGATGCAAACATGGCATCCTGTGGGACTGGAGCAAGCATCATACTTTGGTCGAGAAATGGCGTAATGCCGGTGGGGGAGGGTAGGAAGTTCATTGTTGGGTCCTGACGCAGCAGGCTGTCGTATGGAACCATGGTGTTGTCATTGTAGTTGTACGCCGGTGTGATTGGGGATGGGGTTGAGTCCATGCTACTACTGGACTTTTCGGAGGATGATGACGAATGTCTAAGTAGCGGTGGAGAGCCCGCCGACGAAACTGAATGCGTTCTCTGAAATTGTGGTTGCCTGAAGAGATTGGGCCGCGCAAGTCTGGGCGAATACGAGGTCAGCGAGGAGATCGAGGGCAGCCTCTGCGGTGCGGGTGTTGGCGGTGATTGCTTCTGTCTGTGGACGAATGACGGACAATCGTTATCGTTCAGGATCGAGAAGACACGTTCTCGAGTATTTCGCTGAACATCCATTTCGGATGCTCGAGGCTGAAAGACCAGCACTCACGACGCTGGCCACAATCTGCAGTCCTTGTTAGCATGACAGTCACTGCAGTAACGGCAAGGTCGTTCTCACCACCAGAATCTAAAATACAAGAAGTGTTGGATTAGAACAATGATGCTGGTCTAATACAGATCGTATTTGCACTAGTGTTCTTCGGCCGAGGTGCTGCGTTGCGCTGTGCTTCGTTTCGCGACAGCAAGAATGGAGGTGCTAGTTGTGCTTTACTACAAGTCGCATATGGTATTTTCAGAAGTTTAATGCGGCGAAGATCGTCTTGGTGTCCCGCGATACTGGATGAAATGGAGATGCAATGCCGCCGTTTAGGTGGCGATGGTTTGACACGCTGCAGGCGTGACAGTGGAAAACCACGTTCAGAGCTTCAGGGTCGTGCGAATAGATGGAAAGAAGGGTCTGTTAGAGAGAAAAGAGGCGGAATAAGATACAAAGCTATGGGAGGAGGAAAGCAGCAGAATTGGTACACCCGGTGTCCGTGTGAGCGGCACAGATCTCGATCTCACACGGAAACATGATTGTTAGCAGGACTGGGGTGCCATGGGCAAAACTCAGTTGTGGTAAGCAGCAAGGCACGCGTCGCCTCTGTTCCCCGAGTGGACAACTATGGGCCGTTTTAGCTGCATCTGGTTTCCTGATGAAAGTAAAGCCACCGAGTCACAGGGTCGGAAGTGTGGCAGAAGGGGGTTCAGGCTTTCCTGGCGCCAATTAGCGAACTGTACGCGCCAAAACATGTCATTGCTGCGAGCAATCGGCGATTCACACCAGCCACAAGTACTTGAGCAGGTCCTATGGAATCTATTTCCTAAGGCTGCACAACGCCGTCTACTTGGTCCCCTGCATTGTCTGCAGTTACTGAACCCTTCGAGGTGTTTTGGCCGACCCAACCAGACCAATATCGTTGCTATGGACTGAGCATGAGATTCGTGCCCGCGCAATACATTCGCTGGCAGGTGACGTTTTGCTTGCTTCAAGGTGCAACATCAGAGATTACTGACAGGCCAAGTGCTGAGGCCAGCGCTTGCAAGTAAAACGTTCCGCGAGGTGGGGAACCGATTAGAA
>Ga0190273_10000808_pt1 | contig 11339 bp, 15 predicted proteins | sample Popmic504IS_FD_134513 | JGI IMG/M metagenome (GOLD analysis project Ga0190273, IMG submission 134513) | Populus adjacent soil microbial communities from riparian zone of Shoshone River, Wyoming, USA - 504 IS | ecosystem: Environmental > Terrestrial > Soil > Riparian zone > Trees stand | place...
CTCAACGGTTCCGGGTGAACCTCGCCGGTCGAGGCGCGCAGAGCGTGTTTTGGTCTGGATCTGGTCGGGTAACCAGCGCCCATGACCTTCTCCGCGACCACCGCTATTGTCACCGCCTCCGATTCCGGCATCGGCCGCGCCACCGCGGTTGCCCTTGCCAAGAACGGTTTGGATGTCGGAATCACCTGGCACACCGACCAAGAGGGCGCGGAAGAGACCGCCACCGAGGTCCGTTCGCACGGTCGGAAGGCTGTCGTCAGCCGGCTGGACACCACCGAAATCCCGTCTTGCGGTGACGTGATCGATGACCTGGCTGACCAACTGGGCGGCGTGGACGTCTTTGTGAACAATGCCGGCGCCGGCGACGGCACCATGTTTCTCGACCTGGATTGGGACACCTGGGCGAACACGGTCAGAACGGACCTGGACGGCGCCTTCGTCTGCATCCAACGGGCTGCCCGCCGAATGGTGCGCGCCGGCAACGGTGGCCGGATTATTGCGGTGACCAGCGTGCACGAGCACCAGCCGCGAGTCGGCGCGTCCGCCTATGATGCCGCCAAGCATGGCCTCGGGGGTCTCATCAAGACCATCGCGCTCGAGTTGGGGCAGTACGGCATTACTGCCAACGCCGTCGCGCCGGGCGAGATAGCCACTCCGATGACCGGTCAAACCGACGAAGATCCGCATCGCACCAACCGGCCGGGTATCCCGTTGGGTCGACCCGGGGATGCTCGCGAAATTGCCGCTGTTATCGCATTTCTCGCCTCACCGGCCGCCGGTTATGTGACCGGTGCATCATGGCCGGTCGACGGTGGCATGCTGCAAATGGGCCCGCAGGCCGGGTCCCACATCACGTCTGACGACTGGCGCTCCGCCTGACCACCCGGTCGGTCCTTGGTCCAGGCACCGGAAGCACCAGCGGGAAGGTCGAGTCGATGGCACAAGATGCCGCGCACGGCGTGGACTCTCGGCCTGCCGCACCAGCCTTGCTGACGTATCAGCGCAAGCGCGACTTCGCCCGGACCCCGGAGCCATCGGGAACTGGGGACGGCAGCATCGCCCCCGGGCGGCAAAGCTTCGTCGTCCAGCGGCATCGCGCCAGCCGGCTGCACTACGACTTCCGTCTCGAGATCGACGGTGTCCTGGTCAGCTGGGCGGTACCGAAGGGTCCTACCCTCGATCCCGACGCCCGACGCTCGGCCTTTCACGTCGAGGACCACCCGCTGGAGTACTTCGACTTCGAAGGGATTATCCCGGCCGGTCAGTACGGCGGCGGCGATGTCATCGTCTGGGATGCCGGGCGGTTCGAGCCGGCTACTTCCGGTGGCGATCCCGGTCGAGCTGTGCGTGCTGGTGAATTGCACCTGGACCTGTTCGGAGAGAAGCTCCGTGGCCGGTTCGTCTTGGTCCGCACCCGGGTCGATGATGGTGGCAAAGAAACATGGCTGCTGCTGCACAAGCATGACGAGTTCGCAGTCCAGGGCTGGAATGCCGAAGATCACCCGTATTCCGTGCTCAGTGGTCGCACCAACGACGAGGTGAAGGCCGACCCTGACCGGCTGTGGCGTTCGGACTTGCCTGCGGCCCGCGCATCGCAGCTGTTAAAGCCGGCAGCTGTTGAAGGACCAACAGACGACGAGTTGGCGGTGCTCAGCGCGTTGAAGCCCGCTGGTGGGCGGTGGACCGTCTTCGGCCGCGAGCTGCGCGTCACCAATCTGGACAAAGTCCTTTTCCCTCCTCGGGCGAACGAGAACCCGGTCACCAAGAGAGATTTGCTACGCTACGCCGCTCAGATCGCCCCAATTGCGCTGCCCTACTTGACTCATCGCCCGTTGAACATGCACCGCTACCCCAACGGCGCTGCGGCCAAGGGGTTCTGGCACAAGGAACTGCCCCACCATGCGCCGGAATGGGTCCCTCGGTGGGACAACCCCGAGGCGGACCCCGGGGAGACCCGGACCTACCTGGTGGTCGACGAGCCCGCCGCTCTGGTCTGGGCAGCGAACTTCGGTGCGCTCGAATGGCATGCCTGGACGTCCCTGGTGGACCACCCGCACCGGCCGACCTACGCGCTGATCGACCTTGATCCGGGTGCGAACACGAGCTGGGCCGAGCTGTTGGTGCTGGCCCGGTTGCACCGGACTGCCCTCGACCATCTCGGTGTCGTCGGCCGGCCCAAATTGACCGGTCGCCGCGGTATCCAGATCTGGATCCCGGTCAGCGGCGATCTGAGTTTTGAAAAGACCCGGTCGTGGGTCGAGCAATTTTCCAAGACCATCGGTCAGGTCGTACCGGAGCTGGTGAGCTGGAAGTGGCATGTCAACGACAGGAAAGGTCTGGCCAGATTGGACTACACACAGAACGCCATCAACAGGACGCTGGTCGCGCCATACAGTCCGCGCGCCGCGCCAGGTGCGCCGGTATCTGCGCCCATCGACTGGGACGAACTCGACGACCCCGATTTGACCCCCGATCGCTTCACCATCAATAACATCGGGACCCGCATCGCGGAGCGCGGTGATCTGTTCCGTGCGGTGCTGGGTCAGCATCAGGTACTGCCCACCATGCGCTGAGCGCTGCCCCTCCTCGACCGGTCCTCACCCGCTCAGAATCTGCTCGGCCCGCAGATAGCTGATTGCCCGGTCGTAGATCGTTCGTGTCTTGTCGCTGGTCGCGAATTTGCGGGCATCCAACAGCTCGTCGATGGCTGCGGTGCCCGCCTTATCTGCCAATTGTTCGGCGCGCACCGCGGTGCGGACAACGAATTGGGCGGCGCGAACGGATCGGTCAGTCTCCGACAGCAGCAGGAGTTCGGCCAGCCATAGGTCGCGTTCGGAGACGTCAGGAACGGGCTCCGCATGCCGTGGGGCCTGTGGGATGGACGGATCGTCGATCATCGCCAATTCTAGGAAGAACATCATTAACGTCCTGTTACCGCCGACCCAGCCTGGCCCGGATTGTGGTTGAGATCACGTTTGACTTGGCCGTTGCCCGTTTGCGTGGTGCGAGATCGGGCTGGACACGAGGCAGCCGATCACCGCAGTCGAATGGCCCCGAGATCGCTGCTGCGAGCCGTGCCATTTGGTCAGCGGAAATCCAGGACGGATTGGACCCCTGCGGCTGCCGTTGCACCTCGAGATCGTCGATACCCAGTTCCCGCAGCTGTCGGTCGCTGACCGCCATAGAAAGGAGCGGAATGTCCACGCTGACCCTGGGCCGCTCACCGGCTTCGACAAGGTGTCGGCGGGTGAGCGGGTCGTCAGCTGGCGGCAGGCGGAAGCCGCCGACTCCGAGCACGCGCCCGACACCCCAGATTCCGCGGACCAACAGTCGCCCGTCACCGGATACCCAGAAGACCACAGCATCGCCGGCAGCCATCATCCGGCTGCGGTAATTGTCGGCGACACACCATCGCTCGATTCGGTGGCCGCCGCCTGCGATGAGCTGCGGCAGCTGGGGTTCGTTCTTCGGGTTACAGCGCAACAACCAGGCGCCCAGGTTCTGCTGGGTGATCGGTCTCGGCACCCGACCTTTCTAGCAGCCTCATCAACATCTAATATCGGCTACCCGATAGCGGGGTAGTTTTCATCTGCGACCGGACCCGATTCCGGGGAAGGAGGGACCTGCAGGTGACCGCCAGGAGCAGCGACGGCGGGGCCATCCCGCGTGTGCGGCAGGCTGGTAGCGCCCTGCCCGATCCGGACACCCCGGAAGGTCTAGGCAGCGCGGCAGCACCCAATCCGTCTGTGGACGGGGGCACCGGTGGCGGTTTGGACCGGCGGAAAGTTCTACAAGCGGCGGTGTCTCTGGTCGATCATCACGAGCTGCGGTATCTCACCATGCGCCGGTTGGGTCAACAACTGGGCGTTGAAGCAATGAGCCTGTACCACTACGTCTACAGCCGCGAAGACCTTCTCGACGGAATGGTCGAACTCGTCATCGATGACCTGTACGGCGATCCGGAAGTGCACCTGACTGCCGACGATTGGCAGGAGTATCTGCAGCGGCTAGCCCATGGCGTTCGCCGAATCGCGCTCGCCCACCCCCAACTGTTTCCGTTGATTGCCACCCGACCACCGGCGGCGCCGTGGGTGCGACCACCGCTGCGGAGCCTGCGTTGGATGGAGTCGTTCCTGGAAACACTGCACCAGTGCGGCTTCTCTGACCCGGCGGCCGTTTCCGCCTACCGGTCGTTCTCCAGCTTTCTCCTCGGGCAACTGTTGTTGGAGGTGTCGGCCCAGGGCGCGGATATCGGCCCGATAGAACAAGCCAACCCCGATGACGCCCCGCAAACCGACCTCACCGAATACCCGCGACTGAAGAAACTCGAACACGAACTATCGCAGGATCACTCAGCGCAGGAGTTTGAAGAGACTCTGGAAACCCTCCTGGTTCGGCTTGAACGGCTCGTTGGACGGCCCTAGCCCGGAATCTGACAATCACGTCGCGGCAGGTGCGCGACCGCTTCGGTGGGGTCTTCTCTGGTGCGGACGACCCGATCAGCGATATCGATCAGCCGCCGATTGTTGTCCTGGGAAAGGCGGACCAGCAGGGCGAAGGCCTTGCGCTCATCGATCTGGTAGCGCTCCATCAGCACACCTTTCGCCTGGCCGATCAGGTCTCTACTGGCCAATCCGGCCCGCAGCTGCTCCTGCTGCTGCGCACCGGCGGCAACGACAGCTGCATAGGTGGCCAACAGCAAACCGGTAACTTCGTCCCGGGTACGAAACACCGCAGGCGTGGTTGAGTACATCGTCAAAGCACCCCAGCCGCGCTGTCCGACTGTCACCGGGATGGCAAGCAGGGCGCGTATCCCGTAGAGATGCGCCCGCGGTGTGAACAATGGCCACCGCTGCTCCCTGGTGAGGTCGCTGACCTGATGGTCTGCTGGTCCCGCGCGGCAACCACCGACGGTCCATCGCCGGTGTCGCGCTGGAGACGATCAATTGTTGCCGCCATGGGATCGCTGGCGGCACCTGCAGGGAACTGGTCCCGTCCGACCCTGGTGATGCCGGCAAGTTCGGCACCCACGATCGTGGTCACCGCTACTGCACAAACGCGGGCCAACGAGGCGGCCACATCTGGCAGGTCCAAGGATCTGGATAGGTCGACCAACTGCATGACGACGGGAGTTGCTCAATCCCCGCAGCCGTTGCTGCGGCCGGCGGCGGCGCAGGTTTCCGTCACCGGGGTCGCCCCAACTCAGCCGACGACCACACCGTTGTCAAGGAGGGCGCGGTCGGCCCGTGCTCATCCACTCTCGCCATCACCTTACAACGTAAGCTACTCGCCCTTGTTCGGCAAGCAAGAACCCAGAGCTTGGCCGCAGGGTCCTGCCGTCAGGGCGACTGGCCTGGGTATCTGTCTAAGCCGCAGATCATTGCGGTTTGAGCCCCTGGGCACCGGGGTATTGACGCACATTGGTGGGGTTGGACGGTGATCCCTCAGGGTGTGGTGCTCCCATCCGACCTGAGTTGTCCTGTGCTGCACCGTCTTTCGGTCTGTCAAAGGCTGGCCCACCGCGCACGACCAGCAAAAGTCATCCGGTTTCTTACCTTGTAAGCAAAGCGAGAATGTGGTTATCTTACAGAGTAAGTAAACGCGGGATCACACCGCTCCTGCTCCAAACCACACTCCGCCACCTAGCGCCCCAAGAGTTGGAACCAGCCAACTGGGCGGTACCGAGGAGAGCACTGATGACAATGGGCGACCGGATCAAACCCGGCGACAAGCGGGCCGGTGACAAGGCCCCGCAAAACGCGCGACAGGCAGCAGCCACCACCGATGCCAGGGATGGCGATCGACCCGGGCCGGCGGCAAGTGTCCAGTCCGCCGAGGCCCCGACGTCGAAGGCGAGTTCCTGATTTGTCATCAAATGCAGGTTCGCGATGACAGTGCATTACGGCCGCAAATCGGTACCCAGCTGACGCGCTAACGGACGTCCCACCCCAGTCAGTCTCTTGCGGACGTCCCACTTCATTTCACCCCCAACGGCAATGCAACTCAAACAAAAGAGGTCCTCATGAATATCGACAAAGACACCATCTTGAACATGTTGCGTGGCAACGGCCAGAACGCCGAAGCAGATCAGGCGCAGCAGGAGCTGCCAGATCAGGTCGACACCGATCAGCATTCCGGGTTGCTGGAGAAGTTCGGCTTGAATCCCGCCGACCTGATCGCAAAATTCACCGGCGGAGAAGGCGGCATCAGCGGCGCCCTTGGCAAACTTCTGTAAGACCTCGACCGCCAATGAGTTCACCAAACATCAAGCCGGATCCGGATAGCCCGGAAGGGCTGGGCCAAAGCGCATCCGCAGCCGCCCCCACCGTGGAGCCGGGCACCCCCAGGGGGCCGCTGGATCGGCGAACGATCCTGCTCGCCGCGGTCACCCTGATCGACCAGAACGACCTTCGGCATCTGACCATGCGGAACCTCGGTGAGCAGCTCGGGGTGGAAGCCATGTCGCTGTATCACTACGTCCATAGCCGGGAAGATCTATTGGATGGGATTGTCGAACTCGTCATCGACGATCTGTACGGCGACCCGGATGTTCATATGTCGGCCGCGGTGTGGCAGGACTACCTGCAGCGCCTGGCCCATGGAGTCCGCCGGATCGCCCTCGCGCATCCACAGGTCTTCCCGTTGGTGGCCACCCGGCCACCCGCGGCGCCGTGGGTTCGGCCGCCACTACGAAGCCTGCGGTGGATGGAATCCTTTCTCGACACGCTTCATCGATGTGGGTTCTCCGACGCCGGCTGTGTCGGTGCCTACCGATCATTCTCGAGCTTCCTGCTTGGTCACTTGCTGCTTGAGGTATCCGGGCAAGGCGCCGACATCGGTCCCATCGAGCAGGCGGATCCGGACAGCAAGCCCAGCACCGACCTCACCCAATACCCGCGGCTGAAAAGTCTGGAAGCAGAACTCTCTCAAGACCACTCAGCGGAGGAATTCGAAGAGGCCCTGGAAACCCTGCTCGAACGCATCGACCTGCTCGAACACCATCCAACCCGTGGGGGTCGGCGACCTTGAGCGTCGACCATGCCAACCCACAGCTCCAGCACCGCGGCGATCCGACCATCCATGGACCGCCCCGAGCGTCCGGTCGGTACATCGAACCATCGCGACTACCCGTCTCCAGATCCCACATCGAATGCAGGAAGGCCCACGTCATGACCGAAGGATTCCGATCCTCACCACCACCGACCCCGGACTACCCAGGACGGGCCGCCGTCCGCCAGGAAGTCACCGACACGGTGCAACGAATCATGGGCGACGACATCGCTCCGCCCGAGCAGTCGACGTCCCCCGTAGCCGCTCCGCAGGTGGGTACGGACGACTCATCGACGGCCGATATGGCCAAGGACCAGGCCGGTCAGGTGGCGGACACCGCCAAGCAGGCCGGCACTGCAGTGGCGGGCACGGTCAAGGAGCAAGCCGGCGAGGTCACCGCTGAAGCCGGCAAGCAGGCGAAACAGCTGCTGGCGCAAGCCCAGTCCGAGGTCACCGAGCAGGCGGCTGCTACCCAGCAGCGCGTCGCGGAGGGCCTGCATGCGCTGGCCGACGAGCTCACCGGATTGGCCAAGAATTCCGAGCAGGACGGACCAGCAACCGACCTCGCCCGGCAGGCTGCCGACCGGGCGCACCAGGCTGCCGGTTGGTTGGCCGACCGGGATCCGGGCACGTTGCTCGATGAGGTCCGGTCCTTCGCCCGGCGCAAGCCAGGCGCCTATCTCGCGATCGCCCTTGGCGCGGGCGTGCTGGCCGGCAGGTTGACCCGGGGATTGACTGCCTCGACCGACGATAGTGCCAGCGGCACAACCAGTTCCACTACAACGCCAACCGATTCGTCGGCAAACGCGGTCAGCGGCGGGCCGGTACAGTTCGACGGCAGCCAGCGGGTCAGCAGCCCGCTCGGATCCACCCCACCAGCCTTGGGCGCCGTCCTGCCGCCAACTCCCGCCGCGATGGATGGCCTTGGCAGCACCGGTGCACTGGGCGAGCGTCGGGGCCAGGTCTCCCCATGAGTACCCCAGCAGACACCGGACAGTCCGTCGGGGATCGTTCGCTCGGTGATCTGATTTCCGGGGTAACCCAGGATCTGTCCACCCTGGTGCGACAGGAACTGGAACTGGCCAAAGCCGAGGTGCAGCAGTCCGCGTCCCGCGCCGGAAAGGGCGCCGGGATGCTCGGTGGCGCAGGAGTGGCCGGCTACTTCGTGCTGCTTTTCCTGTCCATTGCGCTGTGGTGGGCCATCGGGTCCGGTACCGGACTCGGCTGGTCCGCGCTGATCGTCGCGGTGATCTGGGGCATTATCGGCGCCATTCTTTACGTCGTCGGGCGGAACTCGTTGAAGTCGGTCCGCGGAATCCCGAAGACCGCCGACACCGTCAAGAAGATCCCGGATGCCCTCAAAGGCAACGAATAACAGTTCTCCCCGTCCACGACCGTTCCGCTCACAGAATTGAGGAACAGATGAGTAATGATCCAGAACAGATCCGTCGCGAAATTGAGCGCACCCGCTTGGAACTCAGTGACAATGTCAATGCCCTTGGCGATAAGGTCAACCCGGGCAGCATTGCCAAACGGCAGGTCAGCCGAGTTCGTGGCGCGGCCACCTCGGTGAAGGACGCCGTCCTTGGCAGCGCGTCCGACGCCGCCGACAGTGGGCAGCAGGTTGCCAACACCATGGGCGACGCGGTGTCCAATGCCCCGAGTGCGGTTGCCCGGAAAGCGCAGGGCTCCCCCATTGCCGCAGGCTTGATCGCGTTCGGCGCTGGCCTGCTGGTGTCCTCACTGCTGCCCGCAAGCCAGGCCGAGCAACAGGCCGCGGAAAAGGTGAAGAACAGCGCGCAGCCTTTGGTCGACGACCTCACCGACACCGCGAAAGAGGTGGCGGGAAATCTGAAAGAGCCCGCTCAGCAGGCCATGGACGAAGTCAAGTCCACCGCAACAGACGCCGCCGCGACCGTCAAGGACGAGGCCAGCTCAGCCGCCGACGACGTCAAGAGTCAGGCCCAGGACTCCAAGGAAACAGTCCAACAGGCCGCCCAGTAATTGTCCGCCGCAGCACCCGTAGATCCCCCGCCCGGGCATGCAACGAGCCCATCGAAGCAAGGAGAAGGCATGACCAACGCAACATCCCCAGACCAGTACATCGGCCGGAACGCAGTCGACCCGCAGGGCGACAAGATCGGTTCGGTCGGCCAGGTCTATCTCAATGACGAAACCGGACAGCCGGACTGGATCACCGTCAACACCGGCCTGTTCGGGATGAAGGAGAACTTTGCCCCGCTGGCCGGGTCCTCCTTCGACGGTGACAACCTGGTGCTGCCGTTTGACAAGGCTGTGGTCAAGGATGCCCCTGACGTCGCCGACGCCAGCCACCTCGACGCTGACGAGCAGCAATCTCTGTACAGCTACTACCAGCAGTACGTCAGCGCCGGCACTGCGGGGACCGCTGGCTACCAGCAAACCACCGCCACGACCGGCGACGCCGGGTATCAGCGGAGCCAGGGGCAGGACACCTCCGGCCCCAACACGGACGAGGCGATGACCCGGTCCGAAGAACACCTCCGCGTCGGCACCGAGCAGGTCGAAGCCGGACGGGCCCGGCTCCGCAAGTACGTGGTCACCGAGCAGCAGACCGTCCAGGTACCGGTCTCCCGTGAAGAGGTTCGGGTGGAACGTGAGGCGATCACCGACGTGAACCGGAGTGACGCGCTCTCCGGTGGGGAGATCACCGATGAGGAACACGAGGTCGTGCTGCACGAGGAACGGCCCGTCGTCACGACCGAAGCCGTTCCCGTTGAGCGGGTCCGGCTCGGCACCGAAACCGTCACCGAAGAGCAGACGGTCAACGGTGAGGTCCGCAAGGAGCAGATCGAGCTCGACGACAGCACCGCTGTCACCCGGGATCGCTGAACCGAAACCAATCTAGAAAGTCCCGACGGACCATGCTCCCGGGGCAGCCACCCCAGGAGCACGACCCATCGGGAGAAATCGATGAAACAGCACGACGGCCCCGTCGGCGGCGGACACACCGCCGCCGATGGGCTGCACACAAAATCAGCAAGTTCTGCGGTTCGGCACTCAGCGCCGCTCGACGACACGGTAACGCCCGACGACACGGTGACGTCCGGGATGCGGATCGCGGCCGCTTGGTCCTGGCGGTTCCTGGTCGTCGTCGCCGCCCTCGCGGTTCTCTACCTTGGGCTTGGGTATCTCTCCGAGATCACCGTCCCGGTGACCATAGCCCTGCTGTTGTCTGCCCTGCTCAATCCGGTGAAGCGGCTGCTGGTCGGGCACGGGTGGAACTCCGGCCTTGCCTCCACCGTCGTGTTCGTCGGCGGCGTGCTCGTGGTCGCCGGCATCGTCACGCTGGTCGTCGAGCAATTCGTTGCCGGTGCGGCCGATTTGGCGGAACGGGTGACCGGCGGGCTGGAAACCGTGCAGAACTGGCTGGTCACCGGGCCGCTCCAATTGTCCCAGGACCAGATCGATTCTGCGGCAACGTCCATCAAGCAGGCGGTACTCGATAACCGGGAGGCTGTCACCTCCAGCGCGGTCACCACCGCCGCCTCTGTTGGCCGAGTGGTCACCGGCCTCGTGCTGGTGATGTTCATTCTGTTCTTTTTCCTGCGGGACGGCCGGAAAATCTGGACCTGGATTGTCGGGCTCGCACCCCGCCGGTCCCGGACGAAGATCCATGATGCCGCCGACCAAGCTTGGTGGACACTCGCGGGTTATGTCCGCGCCACCGTGCTGGTGGCATTCGTGGACGCTATTGGCATCGGGTTGGGGCTCGTCATTCTTGGCGTGCCGCTTGCATTGCCGCTCACCGCGTTCGTGTTCCTGGCGTCCTTCATTCCCATCATTGGCGCCCTGGTCAGCGGCGTTGTCGCCGTCCTGGTCGCGCTGGTCACTGTTGGCCTGGTCAAAGCACTCATCGTGCTGGCCGTGGTCATCGCGGTGCAGCAGCTCGAATCGCACGTCCTGCAACCGGTCCTGATGGGACGGGCAGTCCATGTCCATCCCTTGGCCGTTGCGCTGTCCATCGCTGCCGGCGTGATCATCGCCGGAATCTCCGGTGCATTACTAGCGGTACCAATCGCAGCCTGCGCCAATGCAGTGGTGAAATCGCTGGCCGGGAAAGTAGGACCAGCGGCCGCCAATAAGGACAAGGTGGAGCAGGCGCTCGATCGCGATGACGCGAAGAAGGCCTCGGCAACAATAGTTCCAGCCGGTGCTGAGCTGGGATGAGGCAGCCGCGCCGGTGATCAGCGTTCGTCGACGGACTGCTGCCCAGCCTCGGTGGTCTTTTCTCGTTGGTGGGATGGGCC
>Ga0190273_10000809_pt1 | contig 11334 bp, 8 predicted proteins | sample Popmic504IS_FD_134513 | JGI IMG/M metagenome (GOLD analysis project Ga0190273, IMG submission 134513) | Populus adjacent soil microbial communities from riparian zone of Shoshone River, Wyoming, USA - 504 IS | ecosystem: Environmental > Terrestrial > Soil > Riparian zone > Trees stand | place...
CGTCCGTATGTACCTGCGCGAAATGGGCTCGGTCGAGCTGCTCAGCCGCGAGGGCGAGATCGCCATCGCCAAGCGCATCGAGGCCGGCCGCGACACCATGATCCGCGGCCTGTGCGAGAGCGCGCTGACCTTCGAGGCCATCATGGTCTGGCGCGAGGAGCTGGGCTCGGGCCGCATCCTGCTGCGCGAGGTCATCGACCTTGACCAGACCTATATCGGCCTCAACCCCGAAGCGCCGCCCGCGCCGCCGCCGGCTGAGGACGCCGAACCCAAGGAGCCGGCCGAGCCGGGCGCCGATGGCGCGACTCCCGAAGGCGAGGACGATGACGATTTCGACGACGGCGCCGGCCCGACGGTCAGCGCCATGGAGGCCGAGCTGCGCGAAGGCGTCATGGCCACCCTCGACGCCATCGCCGCCGAGTTCGAAGGCTTCCGCCGCCTTCAGGAAAAGCTGGTCGAGCGCCGGCTCAAGGGCCAGGACCTCACCGAGGCTGACCGCAAGGCCTATGAAGCGGCAAGCGGCGCCATCGTCTCGCGCCTGAAGACGCTGAAGTTGAACAACGCCCGCATCGAGGCGCTGGTCGACCAGCTCTACGCCATCAACCGCCGCCTGATCGCGCTGGAAGGCCGGCTGCTGCGCCTGGCCGACAGCTATGGCATTTCGCGCACCGAGTTCCTCAAGGCCTACTTCGGCGCCGAGCTCGACCCCAACTGGGCCGACAAGGTCAAGGAACTGGGCGTCCGCTGGACCAAGTTCGCCGAGAACGACAACGCCCAGATCGGCGAAATCCGCTCGGAAGTCGCAGCGCTCGCCACCGAGACCGGCGTGCCGATCGACGACTACCGCCGCATCGTCCAGACCGTGCAGAAGGGCGAGCGCGAGGCCCGTCAGGCCAAGAAGGAAATGGTCGAGGCCAACCTGCGCCTCGTGATCTCCATCGCCAAGAAGTACACCAACCGCGGCCTGCAGTTCCTGGACCTGATCCAGGAGGGCAACATCGGCCTGATGAAGGCGGTCGACAAGTTCGAGTACCGCCGCGGCTACAAGTTCTCGACCTATGCCACCTGGTGGATCCGCCAGGCGATCACCCGCTCAATCGCCGACCAGGCGCGGACCATCCGCATCCCGGTCCACATGATCGAGACGATCAACAAGATCGTCCGCACCAGCCGCCAGATGCTCCACGAGATCGGCCGCGAACCGACCCCGGAAGAGCTGGCCGAGAAGCTGGCCATGCCGCTGGAAAAGGTCCGCAAGGTCCTCAAGATCGCCAAGGAGCCGATCAGCCTCGAAACGCCCATCGGCGACGAGGAAGACTCGCACCTCGGCGACTTCATCGAGGACAAGAACGCCATCCTGCCGATCGACGCGGCGATCCAGAGCAATCTTCGCGAAACAACGACGCGAGTGCTCGCGTCGTTGACCCCGCGCGAGGAACGCGTCCTGCGCATGCGCTTCGGCATCGGCATGAACACGGACCACACGCTTGAGGAGGTGGGTCAGCAGTTCAGCGTGACGCGCGAACGGATTCGGCAGATCGAAGCCAAGGCGCTGAGGAAGCTCAAGCACCCCAGCCGCAGCCGAAAGCTGCGGAGCTTCCTGGACAGCTAGGCCGTTTGTAGCCGTTGAGTGATGGCGTCAGGCCACCCCAGGCGTTGCAACTCTTGGAAGAAGGAGGCGGTCAAGGCTTCTGCTTCTTCAGGCGGCAGTGCTTGGGCCAGCGCGGGAAAGTGTTGCGATAACCGCCCGGTCTCATACTCGCTCCACGGCAGAATGTCCGCGTTGCGGATCAGTCGAAGGTAGGCGCCAAGGCTCTTGCGGATATGGGCGAGGTTCGGCACCGCCGGTTCAGGCCGGCTTTGCGGTGCTGCGAAGAGATCGGGCTGACGCATGATGGGACCAGTTTAGCCAAACCGCCGATTCGCACGAGCGCAGATCAGGCGCTTCCGCGACGGGCGCTTCCGTTTTCCACAAGTTCGCGCTCTTCCTCAGACAGGCCGTAGAGGTCGTAAAGCAAAGCGTTCATCTCGCCCTCGGCGATCTCGATGGCGGAGGTCTCAGCGGTTAGCGCCTGTACGCGCTCCATGAACTGCCGGGCGGAGGGCGCATGTTCAAACGGTGGCAATCGCAACTTCCCAGCAAACGATGAGGCGTCGCGCCAAGGGTGACTGAGTAACAGAAAACGCCAGTAGGCCTCAGCCAACCGTCCGGGGCCATCGTCCAGATATATGCGGCCGAGCACGACCGAGCCGCCGGCGAAGAGCCGCAATTCCCCATCGGCAAAAGCGGTGGTGAGTCGCGCGCCACCATCCAGCGCCGCTTGGAGACGCGCGATTTCGATGGCCTCCAGGTCGTCCAGGCGGTTACGCGCCCAGTTGATGCGATCACCCCGAGCCGTCAATGCTCTTGGAGCCTGGTCAATCAGGTCGTTGTGGGAAGGAAGGTGAGCCCAGAGCCACTGCGGCGCATGGCGCGCTCGCGGTAGGATGGAAAGCCGGCCCTCCGCCGCTTGAAGTAAGTCGCGACGGCGGGTCCAGTGTCCTTGAAGCTGACACGCGCGCTTGGCCACCTCGACCCGATCCTCATCACGAGCGTCCGGAATCGGCAGCGGCGCAATGAATTGTTTGTTGGCGGCGCGGTAGTCGTTTTGAAACGGCTTGGCGATGATGCGGAAGACAGCGTTTGCCACAGGTCCATTCAGGTTTCCTAACAGGTAGGCTGGATTGACATCGCGATGCGCGATCACCCCACCGACATCAACATTGTCCAAACAGACACTGCCGTGCGCGTCCAAGCTAACCTTCAGATGCTCCACAATACGGGGCACGACCAGCTTCACAGCGTCTTGGCGATTGATGCTCTGGTTACGGCCAAACTGGTGCCAATCTACGCCATCGAACTTGCTGCCTTCGCGGGCGCGCAATGCCTGTTCGTAGCTTGCTAGATGCCGCCATGCCTTCGGAAAACGGCTGTGCATGTCTGCCTTGGGGATAAGGTACATGGCGCCACCCGGACCGCGCTCGTATGGAAAGAGAATATAGGTATTGGTCTCAGGCTCCTCATAGCGCTTTGCCTCCGCGCCTGAGACCAAGGGCTTCATGATCGCGTCCTCGATCTCAACCACATAGGCCGGCGCATTCTTGGGCGTACAGCGGTAGTGGCCGTCAGCGAGCTTTTCGAGGTGATAGATTGGATCAGCGCTAGTGATGAGCCCTTGGAAGATCGCTGTCGTGAGCGATGGATCGTCCAACCTCAAGCAATCTTGAGCCAACCGGTCGATCAGCCGCCGCGCAACACCCGTAGCGATCAACCATTCGGTATCTGCGGGCAAAGCTTCGTATGGAACCGCCAGGTTCGCGTCTGACCAGTCTATGTCGGCGGCATGGGTTTCGCCGTTCGGCGCCAGCGCCATACGCACAGCGTCGTTCGGCTCTTTGGTGAAATACTGGAGAGCGGTGTAGGTGATCGCTTCGTCGAAGATTTGATGAGCTTTGAAATCGACCCAGCGGTCCAGCTGACGGCGTTCGCGGATGAGGCCGCGTAGCCCTCGCCCGTACTGGTTTACGGCCCAGAGGCTGGGTGCGATGTAAGCCATGCGGCCCCCCCGCGCCAAGATGCGAAGGCCCTTTTCAATGAAGGGAAGGTACAGATCGACGTTGCCGGTGCGAGCGCATCGATAGGTGTCCTCACCACGTTCAGCCTGCAGGTAAGCGACGACCTGCGGGTCGACCTTCATCAGGTTCTGCAGCTTCACGTAGGGCGGGTTGCCCAGCACGATGTCGAAACCGCCAGTCTCGTTATCGGGCCACACCTCCGGGAAGGCCTCTCGCCAGTCGAAGCTGTTGACCCGCTCGCGCAAATCAGCGTCCTCGGCGCGGCCTGCCCAGAAGTCGTGAGAAACCAGGCTGTTTCCGCAGCGGAGCGTGTGATCGAGCTGACTTAGAGGCGCCTGCGCCCTGGCCGAGTGTAGCCACAGAGCGAGCTTGGCGATCTCGACCGAAGCCGGGTTTATGTCCACGCCATAGATGTTGTGAGCGAGGATGTCAGCAATAATTGGCGCCTCGTCAACACCGCCTAGGACCTCCCCGCCCTCGAGACGGCCGACCTCGCGCGCCCCCTCGACTCGCTCCTTCAATAGGCGCCGGAAAGCCGAGATTAGAAAAGCGCCTGAGCCGCAGGCGGGATCGACCACGCGGATCGAACGTAAGCGTTCGACATAGGCTTGCGCGGCCGTGATATCGGGTGGGGCTTGGTCAACTTCAATCCAGCCACACGCCAGTTTAGCGTTGGAAAACCAGGGGTTCATCGTCTGCTCGACGAGGAGATTCACCACCCACTCGGGCGTGTAGTACACGCCGTCTCGTTTCCGCTTGCTGAGCTTGGCGACCGTGTCCCGACCTTCGATCTCGCCGACCTTGTATTCGAGCTCGGTGATCGACTGCTCGAAAATCCGGCCGAGCGTATAGAGCGAGAGGCTTTCACGAGCGTCACCGCGGGCTGCGTAGTTGTAGCGGGCGCAAAGGTAGAGAAGTGTATCGCGGTCACGCTCCAGCGATGCCTCATTATGCCCTTGGCCGACCGCGGCGAAGACGTGGTTGGAAAGGTTGAGGGTTTCGATCTGCGGGTCTGCGGCGAACAATCCGCCGTTTATGTGGGGCACCTGCATCTGGCCCCACGTTCCGCCTTCGTCCATGTAGCCAAAAAGGCGGCGAAACCAGCTCCACAGTTCGCCGCCGCCTGGATCGTAGGTGTGATCAATACTCTCCCGCTTCAGCCGATCGCGGATCAATTGAGGTGGGAACAGCATTCGCTCGCCCATGTCTTCGCAGTAAAAGGCGAATATAAAGCGGTCGAGCAGCTTCTGGGTCAGACGCAGCAGGTCGGTACGGGTGCCTGGAAACTCGGGGTTCTCAATCGTCAAAACATCGAAGAGCCGGTCGCGGACTGCTTTGTACCGACCATAGAATTCCTCTTCCAGCTGGGATTCCCGAACCCACTGGCGCTCGATAAGGCGGAGCAAAGGCGGGTGGCCGGCCTGAGAGATCAGGTAGTCCCGCTGGAAAAGCTTCCAGAACAGGAAACGGTCGAAACGCGCCTCTTCAGCTCCCGCGCCTACCTGCGTTAATAGGTCGTAGTCTCCCGCTAGCAGATCGTGAGGCCGCCTGATCACAAAGCGCAAATATTCCTGGGGCGCCCGGTCCCACCAGTACAGGCGGAATTCGTTCATGTCGGTAACCAGGCCCCACCAGGGCTGCACGGGTTCGTTGCCGTAGAGGCCTCTCCGGGCGCCCCGGACATAGTTCAGACATTGCTGGACGGGAGACCGGGTCGAACCTTTGCGATTCTGTTTGGCGTCGAGGCTGGACCGGATATCCTTGAACTCGCAGAGCACCTGCGGCGTCGTGTCAATGCGGTCTCGGAACCAGCCCAGCGCCAGATCAGCTGCACCTTGCCCGCCGCCAGCGCCTTCGCCCGGAATAGGGAACTGCGGGATAGCCGTAACTTGATCCACGTCGGCACGACCTGCCTGGCCGTATCCCCAGACCTCCTCGAAAAAGGTTTGGACGAAGGCTCCCTCAGCCTGCGTCTCATTGAGTTGCATCCGCTGATCCCACGCGCTCAGGCGAAGGATCAGCGCGGCGTCGTGTTCAGCCGCGTAGGCGCGGTACTCCAGTTCAAATTCAGCTCGCAGGAACGCACGGGCGATGAATGATCGGCTGTCGTCGAACATGGTCTGGTCCTCTGAGCCCTTTTACAGCACAGGTGTTGTTCGCAAAGCGGAGGGAATCAAGGAGTGGCCAAGTCGTTGAATGCCACCTGGCCTCAGAGACAATGGCCACGAGCTACGCAATGGTGCGAACCACGGCCAAGCCTTTTGGAGTCCGCCACATGTCCGTCCGCACCATCCAGCACCTCCTCGTTCGTATTCTTCATCCTCGGCGGCTGGTGCCTAGTGTCGCCCTCGAGCGTGCTGGCGCTGACCGTCACCCCGGCCTACCAATCGGACGCGCCCATCGTGCCGATCCTCGTCGGCGCGTTTGGGGCGCAGGCGTTGATTGCGGGGCTGTTTGCGGCGTTGTCGCGGTTCAGGAAGGCGACGTTCTTGGCGTATGGCGTGGCGCTGCTGCCGTTCTTTGTGTTCGACTACTGGTTCTATGCGGTGGAGCCGATGCTGACGCCGCTGGGGATGCTCGACGCGGCCGGCAACGTCGTCATGCTGGCGCTGTGCGTGATGGGCTGGCGGAAGGCCGTGGCCTAAGTCGCGGCTCAAGGCACAGGGTAAACCACATCTTTACGACGCCCGTACGTCCCAGATTAACCCAAGGGGGCGTAGCCTTGCATGAAGCGTGCCGAAAGGGGCGCCGGGCGCACGTTATGGAGGGTTAAGGCCATGTTTCGTGTGTTGGTGGTCATCGGCGCGCTGCCCCTGCTCGCCTTCTTCGTCTGGCCGTGGGCCAGCCGGGCGGTGATCGATCCTGCCATTCACCAGCAGATATCGATCAGTGCCGGCGGGCTCAGTGCGACCATTCCGATGGTGTTCGGGGTGTTCGGCACGCTCGGACTGGTGGGCATGCTGCTGGCGATCAAGCGCTAGGCTACCGCGTCACCGCCAGCTGTAATTGAAGCTGATCGAGATGCGGTCGGCCTTCGAGCCGTTGGCGGGGACCTCGTGCCGCAGCCAGCTTTCCCAGAGCAGCACCGAGCCGGGCTGAGGCGTCACATAGACGAACTGGCGCTCTTCCTCGGGCGCATCGGCGGCGCGGGGCGGAGAGGCCATCATCATCGGCAGGCGCGGGTCCTCGAAGCGGATCGGCGAGGCTTTCGGCGGGGTGGTCACATAACAGGTCCCCGACAGTACGCTGTGCGGGTGGATGTGGCCGGAGTGGGCGCCGCCGGGCTTGAGGACATTGACCCACAGGCTGTCGAGCACGAGCTTGCGACCGCCGAGGTCGAGGTGGAGATCGTTGGCGAACGCCGCGGCGTGTCTGTCGAGGCGCTTCTTGAGGTCGGCGAAGGCCGTGACTCGGCGAGGCAGGTCGTCGAGCGAGGCGTAGGAGGTGTAGCCCTTGTAGGCGTGCTCCCTGGCCCAAGCCCGGCCGGCGCGGTCCTCGGCCTCCAGCATCCGGCAGGCGTCTTCCAGCTCGGCGTTCAGGCCGGCGGGGCCGCCGAGCGCGGCTTCGTAGAGGCGGGTGACGAAGAGGGCGCGGGTGCTCACGCCTCCTCATACCGTCATCCTCGCCCTTGTGGCGAGGACCCCTCTATCGGCCGCATTGCGGTGGTCGTTCGGCAATGCGGTGCGGCGGCGCGAGGGATCCTCGGGACAAGCCCGAGGATGACGAAGTTGGGGTGGGTTTGTGGAGCCCTCTTTCCCACCGGCTCGGGACCCGCCATAACAACTTCAAACAAGCGTATGGGAGAGACGTGATGAAGGCCGCAGTGCTTCGCGAAGTGGGCAAGCCGCTCCAGATTGAGGACGTGCAGGTCGGCAAGCCCGGGCCGCACGAGGTGCTGGTCCGCACCAGGGCCGCCGGCGTCTGCCACTCGGACCTGCACTTCGTCGAGGGCTCCTATCCGCACCCGCTACCCGCCGTGCTCGGCCACGAGAGCGCCGGCGTCGTTGAGCAGGTCGGCTCGGAAGTGCGCACGGTGAAGGTGGGCCACCACGTCATCACCTGCCTGTCGGCCTTTTGCGGCCACTGCGACCACTGCCTGACCGGCCACATGAGCCGCTGCGTCAGCCCCGAGACCCGCCGCGACAAGGACGCCGAGCCGCGCCTGTTCCGCGAGAACGCCTCCGAGGGCCCGGTCAACCAGTTCCTGAACCTGTCGTCGTTCGCTGAGCAGATGCTGATCCACGAGCACGCCTGCACGGCCATCCGCAAGGACATGCCGTTCGACGTGGCGGCCCTGATCGGCTGCTCGGTGACGACCGGCGTCGGCGCGGTGATCCACACCTCGCACGTGCGGCCCGGCGAGAGCGTAGCCGTGATCGGCTGCGGCGGCGTGGGCCTGGCGGCTGTCAATGGCGCGGCTATCGCAGGGGCAGGGCGCATCATCGCGGTCGACACGCAGGGCTCGAAGCTCAACCTCGCCAAACAGTTCGGCGCCACTGACGTGGTCGACGCGACGCAGGGCGATCCGGTCAAGCAGGTGCTGGAGATGACCGGCGGCGGCGTTCACCACTCCTTCGAGGCCATCGGCCTGAAGGCCACCGCCGAGCAGGCTTTCCGCATGCTGCGCCGGGGCGGCACGGCCAACATCATCGGCATGATCCCGGTCGGCACGATGATCGAGCTGCATGGCGCGGACTTCCTGGGCGAAAAGCGCATCCAGGGCTCGCTGATGGGCTCCAACCGCTTCCCGGTCGACATGCCGCGCTTCGTGGACTTCTACATGGCCGGCAAGCTGAAGCTCAACGACATGATCTCAAGGCGCATCAAGCTCGAGCAGGTCAACGAGGCATTCGACGAGCTGAAGCGCGGCGAGATCGCGCGCTCGGTGATCGTGTTCGACGCCTGATCTTCTCCCTTCCCCCCTCCAGGGGGAAGGGCTTTTAGTGCTGGTTCGTTGAGTTCGCCGCGTACTGCGTGCCCGCCGTCGAGCCGTTCGCCAGCAGCCGGTCCACGCGCGCCTTCTGTGCCTTGAACGCCGCCAGTTCGCGGCCCGCCAGCACCGTGCCTTGCGGGACCTTGGCGCCGACGGGATTGACCCGCTGGCCCTTGAGCCAGACCTCGTAGTGGAGGTGCGGGCCGGTCGCCAGGCCCGTAGCGCCGACATAGGCGACGACCTGCCCCTGACGCACATGGCTGCCGGCGTGGACGCCGGGGGCGTAGCGGGAGATGTGGCCGTAGCCGGTGTCCCAACCGCCGCCGTGGCGGATGCGCAGCCAGTTGCCGTAGCCGCCCTTGCGCCCGGCCTCGGCCACGACACCGTCGCCGGCGGCCAGTATAGGGGTCCCCGTGCCGGCCCCGAAATCGACGCCCTGGTGGGCGCGGGTGTAGCCCAGCACCGGATGGCGGCGCATGCCGAAGGTGGAGGTGATCCGCGCTCCGTCGACCGGGGTGCGCAGCAGGAAGCCTTTGATGTTCTTGCCGGTTTCGTCGAAGAACTGCGGCTTACCGTCCTCACGGTCGAAACGGTAGAAGCGGGTCTTCTGACCCTTGGCTTCGATCTCGGCATAGAGGAGATCGCCGGTTTCGACCGTGCGGCCGGTTTCGGTCACCTTGCGGTCGAACACCAGGGAGAACTCGTCGCCGGCCTTGATATCGCGGCTGAAGTCGAGCTTATGGGCGAACAGCTTCACCACCTCGGCGGTCACTTCGCGGGTGGCGCCCAGCTTGGCGGCGGACTCATAGAGCGAGCCGTGCATCTCGCCGCGGGCGACGGTGGTCTCGTCGACCACCTTCTCTTCCAGTTCGTGCAGCCGCAGCGCGCCGTCGAAGGTGCGCGAGACGGTGATCGCCTTGACCGGGCTGGTGCGCATGGAAAGGCCGATCAGCCGCGCCGAGCCCTGGTGGTCGGCAGGCTGGGCGATGGCGGCCTGGAAGGACAGCCCTGCCTTGATGTGGGTGGTGTCAAAGGCCGAGTTCAGCACGTCGACGACGCTGCGGGCCTCGGTCGGCGCAACGCCCGCCCGCTCGACGGCGGCTTCCAGGGTTTCGCCGCGGCGGACCTTGACGGCGATGCTTTCGGGGCGGGCGAAGCCGGGCTGGGCTTCGGCCTGGGCGAAGGCCTGATGCTGCAGGGCGGCAAGGGCGGCGGGATCGAGCGGCGGCGCGGCCGGGACGGTCGTCTGATCGTTGGTCAGCTTCCAGCCGAGGCCGAGCATGGCGAAGCTGGCGACGGCGAGCAGCACCTTCGGCGCCATGCGCGGCGGTATCCGCCGTGGGTCGAATTCCTGCATCAGTCCCCCGTTACGACGATGCCGAAAGCTGTTCGGTCACGGCCGGGACGCCCCCGATTGGCGTGACGGCTATGTGCCCGCCTCGTCCGGAGCAGGCAAGCAGCTTTCGGTGCTTCGGCCCTTTTGTCACGCTTTCAGGCGCGTGGTCCGACGATCCCGCCACCTTGCCCGGTGAAGCTTTAGGAGCCGTTTTCAAGCAGGGTGAAGACCCGTTCACCAGGTCTGCACAGCGCCGCACCCTTCGGCGTCACCACGATCGGGCGTTCGACGAGGATGGGGTGGGCGACCATGGCGTCGAGGATCTGATCGTCGGTCGCGGCCGGGTCGGTCAGCCCCAGCTCCTCGGCCGGCGCGCCGCGCACCCGCATCACCTCGCGCGGCGAGACGCCGATCTTGGCGAGCAGGTCCTTCAGCTGTTCCTTCGTCCAGCCGGCCTTCAGGTACTCGACGACCTCTGGCACGTAGCCGGCCTCCTTCACCGCCGCGAGGACGTTGCGTGAGGTTCCGCAGGCGGGGTTGTGGAAGACGGTGACGGGAAAGTCGCTCATGCGGCGCTCCTGCGGACTTCAGAGCGCTGGTGAACCAACCGGCGGGCGTGTTGTAAAGACTGCAGGCGCCGGGGAGAGCGATGTCTGCGAACAACGAGAAGAGCGGCTGGCGCGCCGCGCCGCGCACGGTCTGGGCGCTGGGGTTCGTGTCGCTGCTGATGGACGCCTCCTCGGAGATCGTCCACGCCATGCTGCCGCTGTTCCTGGTCGGCACACTGGGGGCGAGCACGGCCATGGTCGGGCTGATCGAAGGGGTCGCTGAAGCCACCGCCTCGGTGGTCAAGGTGTTCTCCGGTTGGCTCAGCGACAAGCTCGGCAAGCGCAAGCTGTTGGCGCTGGCTGGTTATAGCCTCGGCGCATTGTCCAAGCCGCTGTTCCCGCTGGCGAGCAGCGCGGCCTTCGTGCTCGGCGCCCGGTTCATCGACCGGGTCGGCAAGGGTATACGCGGCGCGCCCCGCGACGCGCTCGTCGCCGACGTCACCCCGCCTCACATCCGGGGCGCCGCCTACGGCCTCAGGCAGGCGCTGGATACGGTGGGCGCGGTTGCAGGTCCGCTGATGGCCATCGGGCTGATGGCGCTGCTGGCCAACGACGTGCGGGCGGTGATGTGGTGGGCGGTCGCGCCCGCCGTACTCTGCGTGCTGGCCATGGCGTTCTTTGTGAAGGAGCCGCCGCGCTCAGCCATGGAGCGCCACGCGGCGCCGCCGTTGCGCCCGAGCCTGATCGACGACCTGCCGCGCGGCTACTGGGTGGTGATCGGGGTGGCGGTGGTCTTCCACCTGGCCCGCTTCTCCGAGGCCTTCCTGATCCTCAAGGCCAACAGCGCGGGGCTGTCGCTGGGCATGACGCCGGTGGTGCTGGTGGTGATGAGCATCGTCTAC
>Ga0190273_10000810_pt1 | contig 11334 bp, 8 predicted proteins | sample Popmic504IS_FD_134513 | JGI IMG/M metagenome (GOLD analysis project Ga0190273, IMG submission 134513) | Populus adjacent soil microbial communities from riparian zone of Shoshone River, Wyoming, USA - 504 IS | ecosystem: Environmental > Terrestrial > Soil > Riparian zone > Trees stand | place...
AACTCCGCAACTCTTCCAACAGGTTGTAAGTCAAGTCGGGCAACCTCAAATCAATTTGCCTCGACAAAGACTTCAGCCACCGCAGCAGAGCTATACAGGACTTTTGTCTCCTCCTCCACGACCGACATCTGCACCTCAGAATCCTCTGCAAAGTCAATTCGGGCTGCAACCACTGCAGGCACAGCTTACTGGAGTACCAAACAAGACACATCCTGCACCTGCGGGGCAGAGTATGGACGAGCTCACAGCACAACGAATGCAGCAGTATCTCAGACCCCAGCAGACTGGATACATGCAGCCTGGCATGCAGATGCAGAATGGATTTCAGCCGCAGCCGACTGGCTTCCAGCAACCTCAATTCAGCCAGGTGCCACAGCCATATCTTAATGGGAATGCTGCCGGTAGTCCTTTTGCTGATCCTCGATCAATGATGCAGCCGCAACCTACAGGATTCAACACTTTCCAGCAGCAACCACAGCAAATTGGGATCAATTCGATATTGCCGCCAGCTCTTACACCTCAAATCACAGGATTTCCAAACGCACAACCACAGATACCTCAGAATGGAGTCAACCAATTCCAGCCCCAACAGACTGGCTATCAGCAACAGGGCCTACAACCTCAACCAACAGGTTTTCCGACGCCTTTTCAACCACAACAAACTGGTTTCCAACAGCCACTGCAACCACAGCCAACAAGCTTCGGTCACACAAATGGCTTTACTAACAGCAACCTGCCTCCTGTTCCTCCTATTCCTCAGTCGACTACACCTGCGCCGCTGGTACCACAAAGGACTGGTCCTGCGCCAGATATCAAGTTTGGTCTCAATCCTGCTGCTAAGCGACTCGTGGCTCAGCCGACAGGGAGAGCTAATTTGTCCAAAGCCAGTAAGTCTATGTGCCTAGGTACTGATACGTTGATGCTGACAGTCTTTAGCGCCGCAAAATCCGTTCGGCTTCTGAGTACCCTCACAGTAGTTTAGACCGTTGCTGCAATACTAGGCGATGTGGATGTACCCCGCTTGTCTTACGAGGCTCTTAACATCCCTGTCGCAGATCACCTACGAGACCTAGTTTACAAAGAGCTCAGTCCTGGTTTGTAATGATCTCACCCATCTACCATAGGACCTTGGCATCGCCTCCTCAGAAGCATAATAAGGGAAGGGGCCGATCCAGGATCAAGCATCCATAGTGTGTTAAGCGAGGAGCACATATTCAAAGTAGTCCATAATACCTGAACATCATGTCGTATCCGTTACTTCGACCATGACTTGTACGCTGCTGCTGCTTCCGCACATATGGACCGTTTTACTGTCGAAGTCATGTCATGCAATTACGAAGCCTTGAATCATGTGACTGATTAGCGGTACCTCACTTCGTCATTTGTGCTTGACGAGATTCTATACCTTGCTCCGTACATGCTATGGCTATCATCATCCTATCGATAGCTATTAGCATTTTGTGAAGATGCTTGCAAACGTCTGTGGCTAATCATTTGCTGAGATCGTCAATTCGTTGAATAAGTGGTCATTTCACAGGTCATTTCTTGTCGTCGCGTCAAGGTGTTGTTGTTTATGGATATGCATAATCCTATATAGATACAGAGGCATCAAATGCTATAGAAAGGCTTATGTATATTACTCTGTTGCTGATGACATTTAAAGGACGTGATAGAACCGTTGCAGTATTGTCTTGGCCGACCGTATTGTCCCTCTTCACTGGGTTGGCTGTCAAGGCTGGTCGGAGATGGATGTAGCGGGAAGTGGATTTAACCCACAACTTAAATAGAGACTTTATCTTTCCTTTCGGTGAAGCTGCTTTTTGCAAGGTATAGTCAAGACCCAGAACTTTAGGTAGCGTCGCACCGATTGTCCTTTCAGTATACACAGCGCAAAGGCCCCCCAGGTACGAGGCTACTCTAAATTAGGTAAGGCACGTATTATGTGAAATCTATAATAGGAGAAAGGTAGTAATATAAAGTAACGCTGCGCAGTTGCTAACTGCAGAACGTTCTATAAGACTATTACGAATATCTGGCTAACCTTCTTGCTCTTTGCACCAACTCTGCACCAGAAGGTGATAGCGCTTAAGCGGCCAAAGAGAGCAATCACCACCGTTAGAACTAGTACCAAAAGAAAGTGTTAGGTGCTGGTCCGCGGATTGGCTTTGAGTCTTTCATCACAGAAGACTCGCTTCCTCAGTTTCAGTCATACCTATCAGAAAGTGGTCCTGGTTTTCGATTAGGAAGATAATGACATATTGCGCTAAGCGGTGCTGTGTCTCGTCCATCTCAGCAGGCTTTCGCGACACTAATGCTGGATTGAAAGTGCATGCAAGCCTGTTGGAGGTCATTTTGTTCGAGTCGGATTTGCTAGCAAATAAAGCAAGCAGATCTATCAGGTAAACCAAAAGCTGCCGATTAAGTGGTGGTAATTCTCGAATGCAATCTTGGTAGGCTCTTACTAACTTTGTATGCCATTCGTCCTCCATGACTTGGGTTGTTTGGCCATCGGGTTGAGAAGCATACCAAGATTGGTGGGCAAGTATTGGCCTTGTAAATAAGTCGTAGCAATGATAAGGTATAACTGGTTCTGTTAGGGATTTTAGGTAACGCAGCAATATCCCAGTGGCATCGTAGATTGTATAGCCTGTCCAATCTAAGCCTCTCCCATAGCGGTCAGGCGTGGTGAATACTGTTTGCAAGTTTGCAATTCGCGCTGCGTGGCCGGAACGAGCAAAGACGTCTTCAGCATCCGTACCTGACACTCCAATTAGTAACAGACTAAAAAAATCTGTGGTCTACTTACCCTTCTCCTTCAAGAATATACAGCATTTGGCAACTATGACTGGGATGTAGCCAAAGATTGAACTCTCCTCGTCATCGTTCCTTAGTAATATGGTTACATTGGCATGAATGATGCTCTCGCGTAGTGCCACAGCAAATATCCTGTCAGTGCTGGCTGAATCTAGCTGTAGTCCTGTCCCTGGGGTTTTGTGGATCTGCTTCCACCAATCCTTGACGGACCTTTTTGACCTTGTCGAGCCAGGACTCTGAGATGATGACTGAGCCAGATACGGTTGATCGATAGTAGCTTCCGTACGTGGAGGCTCAAAGTCGTACCCTTCTTTGTCATTAAGGTCGGTGGCGTAGACGGGAATCGCCAATATCGCTATGTTTGACATCTCCGATAAGCTGAGCCCCGAAAGCATTGACCATGTCGCAGTCCTCCCAGCGGAGCTTATAACGGAGAAGGCGTCTGTATTATTATGTGCTGCGCTTCGGTAAGCTCTGGAGTTCATGAGTAATTCCTCAAATGCAAATCCTCGAGCGTTTCTTTGGACACTGTCTTCTGTAGGTGAGAAAGCGTCGACATTGCCTGGTCGAGTGTTTAGCGGAGCGGCTGCATGGCCATTCTGATAGGTATAGTAGTTTGTTAGGTAAACATCACCTTGATGAACCTGCGCGCTGCCACCGATGATACTGTTGCCGTAAACATTCTTTTGCTCCAACTGTGACATATCGTAGGCTGCCATACGTACAGCGATCATCTGGTTCTCGTAAATCAGGTCTATTTTTTGGCACAGCTGGTCTACCTTTGCTTCCGCATCGTCCTGTTTTTGGCTTAAAGCTAATAGTGAGTCAAGCTTGCCCTTATAAAGAGTGGAATGTCTTACCTGTTCAAGATTGTGAGCATCAAGGTCAACGATGACTTGTGAATTCCGAGACGACTTTGATAGTCCTCAAAATCGCTTTTCTTAGTGACCCACCGTAAGCGGTCTAAGACACCTACAGTTGACTCTCTTCGGAGCCCCTCAACGAACATTTTGAGCTCATCAAAAGTAAGAATACAGCTAGCGAGCGTAGCGGCCACTTGGTCGACCATGATCAAGGCTTTATTCAATGGAGGGGCCTGCTTAGCGCCCGTGGTGTACAATTGCAGCTCAATGAGGACATTCCGTATGTTCTCAACATCAGTTCGTACACTTTGGCATTCTTGCGGTGCGTGACGTGTTTTGCTGACGATGTCTGTCAAGATCAACGAGATTTGTGCAGCTGCGGCCAACAAACCGACAACGCCGGCAGCGACGCTGAGAGGTTCAGACATCTTCGCGGCGTATAGTAGGGCCGATCATCGTTTGTCATATGGCTCCTTACTGTGCTGCACCACGAACTGTGCTTTCGGTGTGCGAGCGAACTCATCTGACTACGTTAAGATGTTGTCCAAGCTTGCCGTCTTGGCAACCGGGACACTATCAGTAATACTCTATCGGCACTATTGTATCGTAGTCACCAGAAAATAATGCAGCTACTACTTGAGTAGGGAGCGAAAGCTGCGTAAAAAGGACTAGATGGCTATACGGTATGAACGAGCCTAGCATCATCTGGTGTGCTAAGATGAGTGTGTGGCTCCCAGCATTGTCTTTCAACCAATTTTTGGTTGCTTCTTGCCTGAAGTAGGTGTGTCATACCGTAATTTAGCCGGACGTCCGACGAATTTGGGCAGCGGCCCAGTGCCCGCAGGCGGCATGAACTTATATTCAATGTTGATTGTGTATCCGCTTCCACAATCCAAAACTGATATCTCGCCAGCTTCGAAGGACTGTAAAAGCACAAGGAACAATCTACGACCATTTGAACGCCTGGCCTAAACGACTTTACATCTCTTACGATGTCCGAATAGTGGAAGCACGTGCTTCCCATTCACCAGTCCTCGCAAATGCGGTGACTAAACATCCTCCCCAGTGTTCCTAGTACTAAGACAAGTCGCTGGGTGAGGAACACTGGTGTTACTTAATGGAAGAACAGGTAGGTCCCTCCTGCTTGCCAGCATGCTTTCCAGCATTGGCGCCTTTTATTCCTCCTTCCACTCGGCTCTAACACTACATGTCTTGCCTGCAGATAGTCTCAGCGATCCAAATCGCCTGGGATCCAAAAGCTGCCCAGAATCTCAAGGCACCTGCCTTCGAGTTTGTCAACAACCTCAGGCAGGAGCCACAAGCCTGGCAGCCATGCCTATCGATCTTCAACCACCTTCCGAGACACGCAGAAGTCGTTCGAGTCTTTAGTCTGGAAATCGTGAACAATGCCATACGTGCCGGTATTGTTGACCAGCAGGGTCTGACCTTGGTCAAAGAGCAATTGATATCATACCTACAACGAGAGTATACCCAACAGTCCGGCAGCTCGACCTCTGCGCCAGACAGCTCCTCCATCGAGAACAAGATCGCGCAAACCATAACCTACCTCTTTTGTGCACTCTACGATTCGGCCTGGCCTACTTTCTTTGACGACCTTCTCAGCCTAACCACGTTGTCAAACGGACAGAGAGACAATCTCGTTGGCATCGCTTTTTACTTACGGGTTATAAACTCTATTCACGATGAAGTCGGGGATCAGCTGCAAGCAAGATCAAGAGAGGAGCAAGACAGAGCCAATACTTTGAAAGACTTGATTCGAGCAAGAGATGTGAGCAAGATCGCCCAGTCGTGGCAAGAGATTCTCGGTCAATGGAGGATAAGCAGTGGCACGATTGGCGACTTGACCATGAAAGCTGTGGGCAAGTATGTCAGCTGGATTGACATCTCGCTGGTGGTCAACCAGACAATGCTCCAGCTAATCTCACAGCAGATCGAGCAAGCTAGGGTGCAGGATCTTTCCTGGGAGGAGGAAAAAGCAAGAGATTCTGCATTTGACGCTCTTACCGAGATTGTCAGCAAGAAGATGCCATCCACAGACAAAATCAACATGATTGACTTCATGGGCCTGCAAGCTATCGTCGAGAAAGTGTCAGCATGGCCTATTCTCAACGACCAGAAGAAGTCCCACTATGATGTTGATCTGGCTGAGAGGGTTGCTAGTCTCGTCAATGCAGTCGTCCTTGATATTGTTCGGGCTCTTGAAAATGAGCAACAATCATCTGAGACGTGGCGAAAGGCTGAGCAGATGCTCAGATCGTTCTTACCACAGCTGTTACGATACTTCTCCGATGAGTACGATGATGTCTGCACTCACGTTCTTCAGGGAATGACTGACGTCTTGACCTTCCTTCGCCGCGCTTTCCAAGGTGATGAATTTATGTCACAGCGTGCCGCTATCCTATGGCCAATCCTCAAAGCGATTTTCTTGAAATCGCGGGTTGATGAATATGCTGAAATCGATGGTGATTACGACGGTGAAAATACTGAAGAAGCGGAGTTTTTGGAGCTACGAAAACGCCTTAGCAACCTGCAACAATCCATCGCTGCCGCCGACGAGCAGCTGTACATCGATGCAGTATCCGAGCTTGTCAATGATACTTTTCAGAAGATGCAGAGCGAGGGGCAGGCCCTCAATTGGAGAGACCTTGATTTAGCCCTGCACGAGATGTACCTTCTTGGCGATCTCGCTGTAAAAAGCGGCGGCCTTTACCAGAAGAACAAGCCAAATTCTCCATCAGCTGAGCGGCTTGTCCGCATGATGCTGCTTATGGTAACATCGAACATAGGCGCATATCCTGTGCCTGGCATTCAGACTCAGTACCTAGAGATTTGTGTCCGCTATGCTAGCTTCTTTGAAAAGCACACCGAGTATGTCCAGCCAGTGCTCCAGAACTTCCTCCAACTTGCTCACAGTGGAAACCTTCGGGTGAGATTACGCTCGTGGTACTTGCTCCAGAGATTTGTGAAACATCAGCGCCACAATGTCGGACCAGTGGCAGATGCCGTGGTACCAAATTTGCAAGATCTCCTTGTTATCAATGCCGAACTTCCAAGAAATACTGAGGATGAAGACTCTGATGAGGAGACAACTGACAGCACCTTCACCAGTCAGCTCTACCTTTTTGAGACTGTCGGTTGTATCATTAGTACAAGCAATGTTCCCGCCGAAAAGCAAATTCAGTATGCTCAGATTGTGATGCAGCCGATCTTCACCGACGTGCAGAACAATCTAAATATGGCCAAGTCTAACAAGCAAGCATGTCTTCAAGTTCATCATGATATTATGGCGCTCGGTAACATCGCGCGTGGCTATTTCGACATGCAAGCAGCAAGCGCAAGTCAGCAGGCTGCTGCCAATATTCCGGCAGCGATCAAAGAGGCATTTGCGCAGGTTTCAGAAGTGACACTCGTTGCTCTCGAGACATTAAAGGCTTCGTTCGACATCCGAACGGCAGCACGCTTTACGTTCTCACGCTTACTTGGCATGGTTGGACAGCAGATGCTGCAGCAGCTTCCTAGATGGGTCGAAGGACTTTTGATCGAGACTTCTTCCCGAGATGAGATGGCACAGTTGCTACGACTCCTTGATCAAGTGACCTTCGGCTTCAAGAACGAGGTCTTCAATTTCTTGGACACTTTGTTTGGAGGCCTCCTGCAGCGCGTCTGGGCAGGTATCTCGGCATCCACTACTGGTACAGATGACGAGGTTCAGCTAGCAGAGCTCAAGCGAGAATATCTGAACTTCCTTCTGGTCGTGCTCGGCAACGGCCTTGGTGGTATCCTGGTCAGCACCACAAACCAACCTCATTTTGAAACAGTTATTGAGTCAATCGAGCATTTTACAAAAGACATCAGCGACCCAACAACGGCAAAAATGGCCTTCCAGCTGCTAGCTCGAATGTGTATGGTCTGGGGAGGCGAAGATGTCGTACCAGGCCAGATACCTGCAGACATGACACAACCTGGCCAGCAAGCACTTCCCGGCTTCAAACAGTTCATGACGACCCGCTTCTCCCCACTTTGCTGGGCCATGCCAAGCAACCCGAACTTCAATCCCAAGGATGGACAGTCTAGACAAGTCCTCATGGAGGCAGCTGCTTTGCAGAAAACGATCTACGCTAAGAATGGGCAGGAGTATATCGCCTACTTACGCAATACAGAGTTACCGAACCTGGGTCTGCAGGGTCCTATGCTGGAAGATTTCTTTGTCAAGCTTACCACGTTGGATGTGAAGGCCTGGAAGAGCTGGTTTGCCAAGTTTGTAAGTTCGGGTGGAGCTGCCTAAGGAAGTGCAGGAACGAAGTGGTGAGGGACAAGACAATTATACTGGAGGGCATAGTGAACTAGCGTGATAGCATGTATCCAAGATTCATTTGAGCGTCGCATGATGGGAAAGCATAGGAGGAGTTACACCAAAATCAAGATACCATAATCCATATGAGGTGCATGAGAGATACGTACTTCAGCCTCGGTCATTCTATAACTAGCCGTGAATATCAATCTTTCGGACCACCGCGAATGTCCCTTACATGTCAACTCCTATATTTCAGCCCATCCGTGCCACCTCCCTGATAGATCAGACGAACAAAATATTCACTACACATTCTACGGCTCGAGATGGAACAATGATTTCCCAGTCCGAGTGTCGTGATCTCATCTTGCCATACTTCCGCAAGACGTTCGGCCGCGCCGACTACCTACAGCCGCACATGAAACGTCGACTCATGGTTAACGAGCGCAGTCTTACAAGGTTGTCTTAACTCTACGACAATAGTACCAATCCAGTGCGTTGTGCTACGCGTGAAGAGACGCTTGTCATTGGTACTGGATCTGGCAGAGTTGTTTTCCTTCGTTCTGTTTGCAAGATTGTTAAGTTGACCAGCCAGGAAACGCGCAAGTAAGCAAACTATCACGCCGCCCAGTTTCTCTGGCCCGATCTTGTGGTGGGCCTGGAAGCATTAATAAACAAGCTTGATGCTGTACAATTAGAGTGGTCCCATTCTGGCTAGTCTTCCGCAGGTTGCGCGGAACCTTTTGGGCCCACAGGTTTTCGCCTCTGATTATTGGACAGCGCACTCTCGTCCAAACGCATGTCTTCCACAGCCTCATATGGGGCTGTGGAAGAGATTGTGTCATAGCTGGATATACTTGTGATATATCATGGTCAGTAATCCAGAATGTATGTCGGAATTTCGCTTTGACACAACTCATCTGCCTCACCAAATCCCAGCTCTGAACCTCAACCACCCAACCCTCTAAACGCAGCAATGTTATACCAATCCACGGATATAGGGCGATGGCTTGACCAGCTCTTCAACGACATTTTCTTCCAACCAGATGACGAGCTGTCGAATAGGATGATCCGGGACGGCCTTAGTCCTGACCTGCAAGTAAAGTAATGTGATTCCAAGCATTTACACCTCAGCCTTTGTGGTATAAGAGCCTTGGACTAAGTCGTCTTTAGGATCAATGAGCAACAGCTGTCTTACGCACATTTCAAAAATGCCATCCTCCAAACAAGAGCCAAGTATACTATGACCGTAGAGAGCAATCGTGAATTGCTAGCGGTGCAGAAAGATGACGAAAGTGCTAGTCACGTTGCGCACACATCCAGTTTTACCCTAAGAGACAAGCAGACGGGTAGTCAAGAAAAGAAATCCAATGTGACACTTGCCACAATTGGTGTAAAGAATGGGGTGATGGTTCTGACAGAACTGACCGAGATCTCAACTTGAGCATGACTTCCTGACATGTTATCTGCATGACTGTTTGAAGCTTGGAAGCGTATGAATGCTACACTTTACGTCCGATTTGTATCTCCTTTTGGCTCGAGACCAAACCTCTCAAAGTTCTGATGGCCGATCCAGTGCGAACATTGATCCACTCCTTTTATCAAAGCCATCATCATGATACCTAAGTCTTCCATGTCCGATGGCGCAGCGTCGATGATATCGACATCCCAAGTGCTAAAACATACTGGAAGTTTACGGCGCTCCCTCATGGCGGATCTCCAAGCATAGTCAGACGGGGCAAGCCACAATTCTGTTTGCGCATAAAATGACAGATTCTGGAACTCATGATGAGAATTGTCCCATCCATTTTTGAGAAAGGAGTAGAGACCTTGCAGTGTGTAGCTTATTATCACCGTCCGCCGTAGACTTTCAGCAAAGATCCAGCTCTGCCATGAGTTACCAGTCATTTCACCAGAGCTCAGTGCCGTGGTCAGATCATCTAGCAATGCAGCATTGACAGGCTGCATTCGGCGTTTCAGCTGCTGTGTCCAACTCGTGAGAATCGAGTCAGCTTTTTCCGCATCAGCTCTCAAGCGAATATCTCCATCAAACAAGCAAATAATCTGGTAAAGGATCAAAGCCTGCAGAGCAGCCAGCTGCTCTGTTGGAGATGACCAAGGCTTCAGAGATTCCGCGACAAGGAGGCTTGCCTTTTGATTGATCGTGCGGTACACAAGGTTCTGGTTAAGTTCACTTTTTCTGTCATAGAGAGCACAGCACCCAAGAGCGTCCTGAATGGCCAAAGGTATCTGTTCCGCGTATAAGTTCCAATGGATGAACGGAGTACTGCCTTTGCTGACGAAAAGGCTCGGATATGACTTAATCCTCTTCACAGCGTAGATGATTCGGCCTTGGTAAATCTCACCCGCTAGCACACCATTATCTGGTGAATCATTCGGTCTTATTTGATCTGAAACCAAAAAGCTTTCAATTTCTCCCATAACATCGGGCCAGTCGAGATTGTAATCAGGAAATGATGGAAGAGATTGGTCTTCGCATTCGTCGGTGTACGGCTCGGTAGCTGTTTGCTGGGCTTGCCCGCTCTCAGATAAGCGCCCTCCGTTGCTTACCAGCCATGGCAAAGGATCTTGAATATCGACCTCTTCATGTACCGGGGCGGATGATTTGTCACTTTGATAGCAGCAGTCCAAAGAGCGGACTCTACAGCGGTAGCAACAAGGGAGGGCCAGATCGCATCGCCTTTTTGACCGGACGCAGCTCATGCACGCCCTCCGAAACGGAGCTGGCATGACAGCCACAAGCAGTATCGGCAGTATTGAACCTGAGTTGCACAGGAAAACAGATGACTACCTAGAAATACCAAAGTAGTTTGGGTAAAAATTGACCGCCTATCATAAACAGGAAGCGAAACACAAGGTTCGGTAATGGTGGGTACCGGCCAATCAGGGACTCCTGAATGTAGGTCGGGAATGGGATTAGCACAAAACTTCCTGTCGGACTAGGTCCAAAGCAGTGCAGAGCCACACATGTGTCTAGCTAGACTGCTCATAGTACTTGCAGGACGCGGCCTTATGAGAACCTGGAGAGCAGAAGTTTCCTTGTGATACTGTTATGTTATCCCATCGGCTCATGCAGTATTACTAAGGCACATCGCTAAGCACTTGCAAGCAGGGCTACCTCCTCGCCTGCAGATCCGGGCTCCTCGCTCAGTAGCTCTAAAGTTTAGAAACCTAAGTCAGGACTCGCGCTTCGTAGCGTAATTGCAATAGACTGGATTGAAACACTCGGCTTTCTTCCTTATATGAGATTCAGCTCGAGTTCTTACTTCTAGCTCAAAGCACGCAGTAAAAGAACCAGCCAAAATGTACGAAGATAAAGGCCCC
>Ga0190273_10000811_pt1 | contig 11325 bp, 5 predicted proteins | sample Popmic504IS_FD_134513 | JGI IMG/M metagenome (GOLD analysis project Ga0190273, IMG submission 134513) | Populus adjacent soil microbial communities from riparian zone of Shoshone River, Wyoming, USA - 504 IS | ecosystem: Environmental > Terrestrial > Soil > Riparian zone > Trees stand | place...
CGCTTCGCCGGGGGGATCGGCGACCGGATCGTTGGACCACGCCGTGAGCTGGTTCTCGCGGCTGCTTTCCGCCCAGGTGTAGCCGCTGCCTTCGCTCGACACCTGGAAGCCGAAGCCGGGATTCGCGACGACGTTTATCCAGGGCGCCGGTGTCGAAGCGCCTGGTCCCAGGACGGTCACGTACTCACGGCCATCGTTGTCAAAGCCGCCGAGACCGTTGAAGAATTCCAGGGTTCCGGATGCAGGGGACAGTCCGGGGACCAGGGCCGGCACCTGGACGACTTCCATCCCTGTCGTCGCTGTCGTCGTCGCCGTCGTCGTTGCTGTGGGTGCCGCTGCCGTCGCTGCTGTGGGTGTCCTCGTCGGCAGGAGCGGCGGCGCTGCGAGACGCTGGTTCTGCACGGCAATGGGCCCGCGCCGGGCGACGATCACCACGCGGGCAACCGCGAGAAGCAGGGCGCGCGCCTCGATGCTCATCAGGTCCGCGCGCAGGGCATGGATCGCACCCCGTGCCAGTTCGGCCCCGAAGTGCAGGCGCGACTGACTGCTGCGCACCGCCGTCTCGATGGCGATCTGCAGGTCCTGGACGTAGGAGGATGCTCGCTCGTTGATGATGACTAGGTCCACCGCGAGCCGCTTCATGCGCCAATATTCATGGGCGCGCAGCAGCTGGCGAACCTGCGCGATGTCCTCGACGTCGTCGATGCGGAGCAGGACGATCGGCAGGTCGCCGGAGATGGCGTGCGGCCACAGCCCGGACTGCGGCCCGGCGCCCCGGATGATCGCCTCCGAGCTCGGCCGGAAGCGGGCATCGGCATACAGGATCGGTGCGGCAAGCTGCTGGAAGTCTGCGGCCTCCGCGGGCTCGACGTCGAGATGGCGAAGCTGGACCTGCGCCTGCGTCCAGGCCAGCGTTTTTGCCCGGTCAAAGGCACTGCGATCGTGATGCTTGTCGATCAGGTCCAGCAGCTGCGCGCGCGATGCGGCGACCAGCGTCCAGAAGGCCAGCCTGGCCACCCGGCCGGGCCCGATCAGCAACCGGTGCCGGATGGAGAAGATCGGATCGAGGACCGTGCCGACGGTGTTGGAAAGCGGCCGGCCGGCATCGACCGGAAGGGCGCTTTCGGTCGGACGGCCACGGTCGCCGAGCTGCGCCCGGTCCGACTCGTACTGAGGATCGGCCGCGACGTCTCCTTCGATCACCGCGAAGTGAGCAGCCCAGACCGGCGCCTCGTCCGGCGACCGTGGACGCCTCGTCGCAATGAGCGCATCGACTTCGGCGAGATGCTCGGTGACGACGAACATCTTCGCGAAGGCAGGATGCGCATCGTCGGCAGCCGGGGTGGCGAGGACGAGTTCCGCGCACGAGGTCACCTCGATTTCCCGCGGCCGGCGTCCGCTGTTGGTCAGGGAAACGCGCCGGACTTCGCCGTCGTCCTCGGACGAAACCAGGACCTCCATGACCGTGGTCAGCGTCCCGTCGCGGCGCGTGAACTGGGCATGGTCTTCGCCGAACACGACCTCGTGCTGGTCCGGCTGGACACCGGCGGCCTGCGTGCCGGCTGACCAGATCATTCCGCTGCGGGTATCGCGAAGGGTCACGAACGATCCCCAGGCGTCGCGGGTGGGGTCCTCGCGCCAGCGGGTCACGGCGATGTCGCGCCACCGGCTGTAGCCGGCGCCGGTTGCCGTCAGCATCACCGCGTATCGCCCGTTCGACAGCAGGTGAGTGACCGGCGGTCCGGATGTCGAAACGGTCACCCGGCGGGTCGTCGACGCACCCGGGACCGCCTCGATCGCCGATGCCTTGACTTCTTCGGCACGCGGATGCGCAATGGCGACTGCACGCGGCACCCGCTCCTGCAGCAGCAGGTCACAGGCCTGGATCATCGGCTCGCGGTGAAAGCGCGCGCGCATGCGGCCGTCATGCAGGGTATTCGCGACGGAGACGATTGTCATGCCCTGGTGGTGCGCCATGTAATTGCGCACGATCGCGACCTTGTCGCCCTCGGGCAGCCGCGAGCGCGTGAAGTCGAGCGCCTCATAGAAGCCGTAACGCCCGTCGGCGCCCATCGCGGCGAGTGCTGCGTAGTTCTCGCAGGCGGCCCGGGGGTCCACCATGGCGGCCAGACCGGTCGCGTAGGGTGCGATCACCACGTTCTCGGAAAGACCGCGCTTGAGGCCGAGCCCCGGAACGCCGAAGTTGCTGTACTGGTAGGTGAACTCCATGTCGCGGGCGTTGTACGCGGATTCGGAGATGCCCCACGGAATGGCGAGCATGCGGCCGTAGGCGATCTGCCGCTGTACCACGAGACGATTGGTCTGCTCGAGCAGGCTGCCTGCCGGGGCCCGCATCACCAGCGACGGCATCAGGTACTCGAACATGGAGCCGGACCAGGAGATCAACGCCGATCCGTTGCCGAGCGGCGTTGCCGAGCGGCCGAGGCGAAACCAGTGCCGCGTCGCGACGTCGCCCTTGGCGATGGCGAAGAGGCTGGCGAGCCTCGCCTCCGACGCAAGCAGGTCGTAACAGCTCGAATCGAGGGTGTTGCCGGCCAGCGAATAACCGATCGAGAGCAGCTTGCGCTCGGGATCGAGCAGAAAGGCGAAATCCATGGCGAGCGCCATCTCGCGCGCCGCGGCAGCGAGCGCATCGAGACGGGCGGCAAGCGTGTGAGCGGCTTCGACTGCCTGCAGCCGGTCGCGGGCGTGCTCCTCGAATGCCCTGTCGAGTGCGTCGATCCAGAAGAGCAGGTCCGCGCCGTCCGGGTCCCCGGCCGGTACGACCTCGCGGGCCGCCTGGGCCGCCTTCTCCGCAAGACGCTTCAGGCGGGGCAACGGCGGCTCCAGCGCCTGCACGCCGTTCATGAGGGTTTCGATCTCGTCCAGCAGCGCCGTCAGCTGTTGCCCGCGGCTGCCTGCGGCCGGCGCAAAGGCGAGCACCGCGGCACGCGCCAGCCGGACGTCGTCCTTCATGCCGAAGCGGGCGTTCGGCGTGATTTGGGAATGGCGCCATTCCTCGCAGGCATTGGCGAGCACCAGCAGGTGACCTGCAAGGTTGCCGCTGTCCACCGATGAAATGTAGGCCGGCGCGAGCGCCTGAAGGTCCCGGGTTCCGTACCAGTTGAAGAAGTGCCCGCGGTGGCGCGCGAGTTTGCGCATGACCTCGATGGTCGCCTCGAGTCGCTCGACAGTCTGCACGGTTCCCGCCCAACCGAAGTCACGCGCCGCCACCGTTGCAAGAAGATAAAGTCCGATATTGGTCGGTGACGTCCGGTGCGCGACGACCGGCTTCGGTATCTCCTGGAAGTTGTCAGGCGGCAGGAAGTTTTCCTCGGGCGTCACGAACGTCTCGAAGAACCGCCAGGTCCGCCTCGCCGTCAGCCTGAGGTCGTCCGCCTCCGCTTCGGTCAGTTCCAGGGCTCGCGGAATGGCCGGTGCACGACTGACCCATTGAGCCAGCGCAGGGGCCGTCATCCAGAGCAGCACGAAGGGGATGACGAGCGGCCAGGACTGCGGCGCCCAGGTCAGCGCGCCGATGCCGAGCCCCGCGCCAACGAGCACGCCGCCGGACATCCCCTCGTAAAAGCCGCGCAGGTCGAGCCTCGGGCTGCCGGCGGTCTGTGCCGACGTCGTCCACTCGAGCAGGTGCCGGCGCGTCACGAACATTCGCACCAGCGTCCTTGCGATCGCATCGATCATGCTCCAGCTGCGGTCCGCCATGAACGCGATCGACAGGAAAGTCTGCCTGGCAGCGGTCCACAGGTCCGCCGTCAGCGCCCGGAAATGATGCGTGAGGCGGATACTGCCTCGCGCGGGCAGCACGGCGAATGCCGTCGGCAAAAACGCGGGAATCGCGATCGCTGCGATCGTGAGCAGGACGCCCACTGCAGCAGCGGGCAGGGGCAGGACCCAGCTCAAGGCCAGCAGGAGCAGGGTGAGCGGAGCCAGCAGCGAGCGCCTCAGGTTGTCGATCATCTTGCCGCGGCCGACCGCCGTGAGGCCGCTGCCGGCTTCGGCCATTCCGAATATCCACGGCAGGAGCTGCCAGTCGCCGCGGGTCCAGCGGTGGTTGCGCTTGGCGACCACGTCGTATCGCGCGGGCACACCCTCGACGATCTCGATCTCCGACGCGAGACCGGCGCGCGCGAACGTGCCCTCGAAGAGGTCGTGGCTGAGCAGGGAGTTCTCGGGTATCCGGCCGCGCAGTGCCGCCTCGAATGCGTCGACGTCGTAGATTCCCTTGCCGGTGTAGGAACCCTCCCCGAAGAGGTCCTGGTAGACATCCGAGACCGCTGCCGCATAGGGGTCGATTCCTCCCGCGCCGGAAAACACCTTCTGATAGATCGACCCCTGACGGCGCAACGGCAGCGAAGGCGTGACGCGCGGCTGCAGGATCGCGTAGCCGCTCACGATGCGCTTCCCGTCGTCGTCGAACTTGGCCCGGCTCAGGGGATGCGCCATTTTTCCGATGAGCCGGATCGCCGCATCCCGGGGCAACCGTGTGTCGGCATCGAGCGTGATCACGTAGCGCACGGCGTCCGGCACCCAGGGCTCCCGACCGCCCACAGGCATGAAGCTCGTGTCGGTCGCGCCGCGCAACAGCCGGTTCAGTTCATGAAGCTTGCCGCGCTTGCGTTCCCATCCCATCCACTTGTTTTCGCCCGGGTTGAAGAGCCGGCGCCGGTAGAGCAGCAGGAAACGATCGCCGGCGACCGCCGGCCCGTGGCGCTGGTTGAGCTGTCCGATCGCCCGCGAGGCGACCTCGAGCACTGTCGCGTCGCTTTCGAGCACCTCCCGGTCAGCGTCGGCTCCGTCGAGCAGAAGGGCGAACGAAAGGTCGCCGCCCGAACCGGCGAGGTGGTGCACCTCGAGACCTTCGATCTGCTCGAGTACGTCGGTCTCGGTACTCAGCAGCGCGGGCACGACGACCATCGTTCGGAGCGCGTGCGGCACGCCAGCCGCGAGCTCGAGCGCCGGCAGCGTCGACGCACCGAAGCTCCAGGTGATCGCCCGGTTGACGAGCATCGTCGCGACTTCGGTCGCAGGCAGAAAAGCAAGCACGCCAAAGAGCGCCGGCCACACGCCGACGAGGCCGGCAGACGAGAGGGCCCAGATCGCAGCGGACAACAGCGCCGCAGTGACCAGCAGGTTCGCCCCGACGTAGCCTGCGATGCCCAGCCGGACGTTGAAGCGGCTGATCAGCATGCGGGCGGGCGGGCGGAAGCCGACCGCCGCCTCGAGGGCCTGTCGTCCCCCGGCGATCAGGTGATAGCCGGGGTCACTCCTGGGCTCGGCATCGGCTGCGTTCGCTGCCGAGGCGACCGCATCGCGCGTCGCCTCCACCACCAGTTCGGCGATCGCCAGTTCCGAAGACGAGGAGCCGCGCGCGAGCTGCTCGATCGCGCTGCGGTAGAGGTTGCGGGTCGCGAAATCCATCGCACCGAACGTGCTCGCCGCGCGCAGGCGCGCATCCACCAGGCTCACGCTTTCGAACAGGTCAGCCCAGTCGATGTCGGAGATCAGCCGCATGCTGGTGATGACATTGCGGATGCTGACGTTGGATGCGCCCTGGCGCTGCTGGGCGTGCTGGACCACCTGCTCGATCGAGGTTTCCTCGCGTTTGAGACGGTCTTCGAGCCATCCCAGCGCCGGCATCTTCAAAGGATCCTGGTCCCTCAGCCGCTTCGCGAGTTGCGCGGCGAAGACTTCCGGCAACGGTCGCGGCGCATGCGCGAAGATGTCGGCCTGGAGTTCGAAGCGGGCCCCTCCCGCGACCAGGCGGTCGGCCAGGGCGTCCGCTGCGGCGCGCGCGGCCCTTCCCACCGTCATCTGGTCGGCGAGCCGGCGCAGGTTTTCAACCAGCACGATGCGAAGCGTGATCGCGACTGCCCACAGTTCACCGATCGTCAGCGGCTGGACCCGCTGGTAGGCCACGATGAAGCGACGCAGTGTCTCCGGGTCGAGATTGCTGTCGGTGTGCGCGACAAAAGCCCACGCGATCCCGAATACCCGCGGGTAGCCGGCGAAAGGACCGTCGGCAAGCTTCGGCAGCTGGCGGTAGTACCCGGGCGGCAGGTCGTCCCGGATCTCCCGGATCTGCGCCTCGACCAGGTGGTAGTTGTCGAGCAGCCATTCGGCGGCAGGAACAACCGTGCGACCGCTTTCGAGTTCGGTCGCGCTCTCCCGGTACGCGTGAAGAAGCACCTGGGCATTGCGGTCGAGCCGGGCCTGCAACGAAAGGACCGCTACCGGCGCGTCGGTGACGCGTTGCGAGGCGGCAAGGCTCTGCGCATGCTGCTCGAGGCGCTCGATCCCGAAGAGCTCTTCGCGCACCGGCGACGCGTCGTTCCACGGCGAAGAGGCCCCGCGGGTCGCGAGCAGGCGATCGACGGCCGGGCCCAACACCTTGCGGACCCAGACGGCACTGCCCTGCGACACGTTCAGAGCCGCTTGAGCAGCGCGATGGCTGCGGCCGGCGCCCGTTCCTTCGCGCCGTTGATGAAGAACACGAAAACGTCGGCGGGCGTTGCGCCGGACGCGGGGTCCGAGGCGACGGTGGGCAGATCGGCGGCTGTCTTTCCTTCAGCCCAGGCTCGGGTGCGCTCGGCCCAGCGGTCCAGCGCCTTCGGCGCGTAACCATCCTTGAACCGTGATTGGGCATTCATCAGCCGGGCATAGACGAGGTCACCCACGCGGTCGGCGAAGTTCGGGAAGTCGGGCGAGTCCGTATAGACCGACGTCGTGCCGTGCTTGCGCGCCAGCGCGACGAACTCGCTGCAGCGGAAGCTTTCGTGCCGCACGTCGACCACGTGTCTCAAGCCGAGTCCTTCGTGGCGAGGCGGCAGCTGCGCCAGGAAGGCACCGAAATCGTCGGGCTCGAAGCGCTTGGTCGTCGCGAACTGCCAGACCAGGGGGCCGAGCTTGTCACCGAGTTCCGCGATCCCGCTGCCGACGAATCGTTCGATGGAATCTCCCGCCTCGGCGAGCACGCGCCGGTTGGTGGCATACCGGCTGGCCTTGAGCGAGAAGACGAACCCGGGCGGGGTCTGATCGCGCCAACGGGCAAAACTCGCAGGCGTCTGGGTACGGTAGTAGGTCGCGTTGATCTCGATCGCGGTGACCCGCCGGCTCGCGTGCTCGAGTTCGAGCCGGTGCGCAAGATCCTTGGGATAGAACGTTTCCCGCCACGGCGGAAAGTTCCAGCCGCCGATACCAACCCTGATCGCCATCGCGCATCGGCTCCTTGCCGCCACTCTCCGCAGATGTTCTCACGAGCGGGGGGCAAGGCCGGTCCCCGATGTGCCCCCCAGTTCTTGTGCCGCAACACCTCCGCGGCCGGCAGCGCGTGACGCGCCCTGCGCGGGGTAACATGGCTCGCACCTGTTAATGGACGCCTCTACCGACCGATGCAGGAAGTTCCCGACGTCATCGCCTGCGAAGGATGCGACGCGCTCTTTGCGCAGCCGCACCTGCGCGCCGAAGAAGTGGCCCGCTGTCCCCGCTGCGAAACCGAACTCGATCGCCACCCCGGCAGGCAGCATGAACGGATCCTGCCGCTCACGATCGCCTGCCTGGTGCTCTTCGCCATTGCCAACATCTTCCCGATCGTGGCAATCGAGATCAACGGAGCCGGCAGCCGCACGACCCTGCTCGGGGCGGTCGCGACCCTGGCCGCCGATGGAAGGTCCCTGGTGGCCATGCTGGTGTTGTTGACGACCTTCCTGTTTCCGCTCGTGCAACTGACGGCTCTTCTCCACCTCCTGCTCCCGACCCCCGGTCGCGGCCCGGCGGCGGGCTTCGACTGGCTGGTGCGCAGCATCCAGTCGCTGCGGCCATGGGGCATGATCGAGGTTTTCCTGCTGGGCGTGCTGGTGGCCATCGTCAAGCTCGCCGGCATGGCGAACATAGTGCCGGGGCCTGCCCTGTGGGCCTTCATCCTGCTGACGCCGCTTCTGACCAACGTCCTCTCCTTCGATCCGCGCCTGCTCTGGAGCGGCAGCATCGGTCGACCCGAAGCCCCGAGATGACCGGCGCTTTCATCAGCGCCCGCGAATCGGGGATGATCCGTTGCTCCCACTGCGGCACGGTCTGGCGCGAAGCCCGGGAGGGCGAGCGGTGCGAACGGTGCCGCGCGCGCCTGAACTCGCGCAAAGTGGACAGCCTCAGCCGGACCTGGGCACTGCTCATCACCGCCGTCATCCTTTACCTGCCGGCCAACATGATGCCGGTCATGACGACACGTTCCCTGTTCGGCGTCCAGGAAGACACCATCCTCAGCGGCGTCATCTACTTCTGGGTCACGGGCGACTGGACGCTCGCTGCCATCATCTTCATCGCCAGCTTCGTCGTCCCGCTCTTCAAGCTGGGCGCGCTGGTGCTGATGGCCGTGGCCGCCTGGGAGCGCAGCGATTGGGCACGTCCCGAGCGCACGCGCCTCTGGCGCATCGTCGAACGAGTCGGGCGCTGGTCGATGCTGGACGTCTTCGTCGTCTCGCTGCTCGCCGGTCTGGTGAAGGCTGAAAACGTCGCCGAGATCACCGCCGGCCCCGGCATCGCCGCGTTCGGCGGGGTCGTGGTGCTGACCATGCTGGCCTCGATCAGCTTCGATCCGCGACTGGCCTGGGACGCCCCTGAGCACGCCGGGGCTGCGTCTCCTTCATCCTCGCCGGTGCCGTCGCCGTTGGCCGCCGGTACGCAGCGTTCCTCGGCCCGGGCTGCCGGTGGCTGACGAGCCGGATCGTCCCCCCGGCCCGGTCGTGACGAGGCGCCGGAGCTGGCTGCCCTCGCTGATCTGGCTGATTCCCATCGTGGCCGCAATCGTCGGCGTGACCCTGGTGGCCAGGCTGCTGGCGGAGCGCGGGCCCACCATCACCATTTCTTTCCAGACGGCCGAAGGCATCGTGCCGGGCAAGACGCAGCTCAAGTACAAGGAGGTCGAGATCGGCAGCGTGCGGAGCCTGCAGCTCGCCGAAGACCGCTCCCGGGTGATCGCGACCGTCCAGCTGCTCAAGGAGGCCCGCAGCTTCACCGCCGCCGACACCCGCTTCTGGGTGGTGCGGCCCCGCGCGGAAGTGACGGGGGTCTCCGGCCTCGGCACGTTGCTCTCCGGCGCCTACATCGGTGCGGACGCAGGCGAGTCGACCGAGACGTCGCGGCGCTTCGAAGGTCTCGAGGTGCCGCCGATCGTGACCCGCGACGCGTCCGGCAGGCAGTTCGTGCTGCGGGCCAACGATCTCGGCTCACTCGACATCGGCTCGCCCGTCTACTACCGGCGAATCAAGGTCGGTCAGCTCGCTGCCTACACCCTCGAGGAGGACGGCAAAGCGGTAACCCTCAGGATCTTCATCAATTCGCCTTACGAAAAGTTCGTCGGCGCCAACACCCGCTTCTGGCACGCCAGCGGCTTCGACATGCAGATCGACGCCAGCGGCTTTCGCCTGCGCACGCAGTCTCTGGCCACGGTCGTCCTCGGCGGCATCGCCTTCCAGGCGCCGGAGGACAAGCCGGGCCCGCCGGCGCCCGAGAACATGGCCTTCGGCCTGTCCGCCGATGAAGGTACGGCGCTCGCGCCCGACGACGGCGCGTCGCAGACGGTGCTGATGTACTTCAACCAGTCGCTGCGCGGGCTGGCACCGGGCTCGCCGGTGGACTTCCGCGGCGTGGTGGTCGGCCAGGTCAAGTCAATCGGCGTCCAGTTCGATTCGAAGCAGGGCGAGTTCCGCATGCCGGTGCTGGTGCAGATCTACCCCGACCGCCTGCGCCGGGGAGTGGACGTCGGCGAACCGGAGAATGCGCAGGCAGCCCAGAACCGGCTGGAGTTCATGGTCAGGCGCGGACTGCGCGCGCAACTGCGCACGGGCAATCTCCTCACCGGGCAACTCTACGTGGCGCTCGATTTCTTCCCCAACGCGGAGCCGATCGACAATCAGGCCGTCACGGACCCGCTCAGGCTGCCGACGGTTCCCAACAGCATCGACGAACTGCAATCGCAGATCGGCGAGATCGCGCTCAAGCTCAACAAGATCCCGTACGAGCAGATCGGCAACGACCTCCAGAAGACCATGGGCAGCCTGGAGCGCACCCTCGGCAGCGCCGAGAAGCTCGCGAAGACCCTGAACAACGACATCTCGCCGCAGATCAGCGCCGCCATGAAGGACGTGCGCCGGACCCTGGACACGGCGAACCGGACGCTCGAGACCGCGGGCCGGACAATGACCACGGCCGGTCGTGCAGTCGCCGAGGATGCACCGCTGCAGCAGGACCTGCGGCACACGCTGCAGGAACTGGGACGCTCGGCCGCCTCGCTGCGAGTGCTGACCGACTACCTGGAACAGCATCCGGAATCGCTGCTGCGCGGCAAGCCGAGGGATGCGCGATGACGATGTCGCGCGGATGGCGAACGGTGGTGCTCGCCGGTGCCGCCGTTCTGGCGCTGGGCGCCTGCGCGGCAACCCCGGTGCGCTACTACACCCTCGCCGGAGCGTCGTCTGAATCAACGCCGGGCGTCACGCCTGCGAGCGGCGCCGGGGGGGACGCGTCTGTCCTGCTCATCGAAGTCGCGCCCGTCGGCGTTCCCGAGCGCCTGGCCCGGCCGCAGATGCTCATCCGCAACGCGGGGGGCGATGCAAAGGAGACGGTCGGCCCGCAGGTGGATGTCCTGGAGCAGCAGCGCTGGACGTCGTCGCTCGACAGTGAACTGCGTGATGCGTTCGCCGGCGCTATTGCATCGCGTGCCGGCGCGGTCGACGTGACGCGGGGCGGACGCCTGCCCGGCGCGCCTGTCTACCGCATCGCCATCCGGGTCGGGCATCTCGACGCGATCCTCGACCGGCGAGTCGACGCCGTCTTCGGCTGGACCATCACCCGTTCCGACGACAGCCGCCATGCGATTTGCGAGGTCTCGGTCTCGCAGCCTGCCGGCAAAGGGATGGACGCGCTGGTGCAGTCCATGAAGCAGGTCGTGGCACGCGCGGCAGAACGTATTGCGGATCAGGTCGCGCAGCTGCAGGCGAACGGCAGCGCAGCATGCGACAGCGGAGCGAATGCCGGAAGCCGACCTGCGGCCGCCGGCCTGAATGCCGGGTCGCCGGGCAGGATGGCGGAGCCGCCCGCCACGATTCCGACCCCGGCACCGACCCCGGCGGCTGCAAGAGCGGCGGCGCAAGCCTCCTCGAAAACTTCCGCAAAGCCTCGTGCCAAAGCCTCGGCCAAGCCGGCCGGCAAGGCACCGGCCAAGGGGACTACCAAGGGAGCGAGGTAGCCTCCGGCGGCGCGGCCCCCGCGTTGACAGGGTCTGGCAGCGCCGCTTAAACTTCGCCCGCC
>Ga0190273_10000812_pt1 | contig 11308 bp, 13 predicted proteins | sample Popmic504IS_FD_134513 | JGI IMG/M metagenome (GOLD analysis project Ga0190273, IMG submission 134513) | Populus adjacent soil microbial communities from riparian zone of Shoshone River, Wyoming, USA - 504 IS | ecosystem: Environmental > Terrestrial > Soil > Riparian zone > Trees stand | place...
GACGAGGCCATGGCCGCGATGGCCGGCTGAGCCGGCCATGTCTCCTCAGCCTCGACGTCCCCGGCTCCCCCGGGAGCTTTTCGAGACCCGCAGTCACGCCTGGCACTCGCTCGGGCTGGGCGACGAGCTGGCGCCGCGGTTCTCGAAACGGCAGTTCGGCGGGCTACTGCTGGCGCTGCTGCTGATCGCGGGAACGCTCTTCGTCTACTACAACCGCAAGGAGATCGCGCCAGGGTACGGGCAGTGGATCCGGGCCGGCACGGTCGCAATCCTGATCATCGTCGGCACGGCTGCTACCCACTGGCTCGCCCGCGGCCTCTCCCCTCGCCTCTACCGCCGGCTCGACCCGGCCACCGCGGGAACCACCGGCTTTGTCATCCGCCTTCTGGCAACCACTGCCGTCGTGGTCCTGGCCCTGCGCATCGCCGGCGTCACTGCCAGCACCCTCGCCGTCGGCGGCGCCTTCACCGCCGTCCTGCTCGGGCTGGCGGCCCAGCAGGCGCTCGGCGGGATCTTCGCCGGCATCGTCCTGCAGAGCACCCGTCCGTTCCGCGTCGGCGAACGTGTGCGGCTGGTGGGCGGCGCGCTTGCCGGCTCGATCGAGGGCACGGTCTCCTCCCTCGGCCTCTTCTACACGACCCTCAGCCAGGGAGCGGACCGGCTGATGGTTCCCAACAACGTCCTCCTCAGCCTCGTCGTCGTCCCCTTGCGCGAGCCCGACAAAGTGGACGTGCGGGTCCGCTTCCCGATGCAGACCAGTCCGAAGCAGGTCGAGGAACGGCTGCTGGAGGCGATCAGCGTTCCCACTCGCTACAAGCCCAGCGTCTCGCTGGAGGAACTCGACGCCGAGGGCGTCGTCTTCCGGGTCAGCGCGACGCCGCTGCGTCCCGAAGACGGGTCGAAGCTAGCCGAGGAGGTGCTGGAGGCGCTGCGGCGCGAGGAACCGGCGACGGCGGAAACCCGCAGGTCCTGAGACGTACCTTCTAATCAGTCGGCGAAGACCAGGATCGCGGTGTTGATCACAATCGCCAGCGGCGTGATCGTCAGCGCCAGAGTGCGGAAGAACTTGGCGAAGCCGCCGCGGTAGCGGATGCTCTCGAAGATGCCGAGGCCGACGACGTGGGCGAGGTTGGCGAGGGCGACGCCGATCGCGATCAGGATCGCCACCGCTTCCCAGCCCTGCTCGTGGCCGGCACCACTGGCGATCGCCGCGGCGAGGACGGCGACGATGATCGTGCCGAGCAGGCCGGCGACCATCCCGGCGAGGTCCGAGCGGGTCATCCCGGGGATGTAGGCGCCGTCGGCGACTTCCTTGCCGGCCAGCGGGTTGACGGTGCCGCGCCCGGTCTCCTCGACGTCGACCACGTGGTCGGGCTGATTTGCGGCGTGCTCCAGGACCACCAGCCGCAGCGGCGGCTCGATCGATTCCTGGGCGCGCTCGTAGAGGCCGTTCTCGTACCACTGCTCCTGCCCCTCCGCGTGCTCGAAGATCAGCACCTCGTCGGCCGGCGCTTTCAGCAGCGCGTCCTGCGCCGCCTGCACGGGATCGGGGTCGCCGACCTCGCCGCTGACCTGCATGTTGCTGTCGCCGAGAGCCCGGAGGTTCCGCTCCAGCCGCTCTTCGGCTTGCTTCCTCGGTCCGTCGATGTCACCCAGCGTGTGATGGAGAGGGTTCGCCTCGACCGCCGGGACCACCAGCCGCACCTCCACCCCGTCGCCGTTCGAGTTCGCCTGCAGCTGCTCGATCGGCTCGGGGCCGTGAAGCTCGTCGGTAACGATCGCAATCACTCGATGGGGCATGAGGGCCTCCTATTCGTTCTTGCGGATCGCCTCGTCGGCGTCCCGGGGGATCACTTCGTCCGCTTCGCCGAAGGCCTCGGTATCGGTTGGCTCCTCGGGGCGACCGGCGTCCCGGTTCGGGAAGCGTTTCTGGTCGCCGTGCTCGGCGTTGTCGATCAGCTCGGCCTCGGCCAGCTCGAAGCCCTCGGCCTCTCCCTCCCCGCCCTCGACCAACGGCCGCTGGGCGGGATCGTCAACCGGGTCGTCGGGTGCGGGTCCGCCGATCTCGGCGGCTTCGGCCGCGGCGGCTTCCGCCTCTTCCTCGGCGATCGGGTCGCGCTCTTCTTCGGGGCGAATCTCTTCTGCGCTCATGACGGGCGACGCTCCCCCCAGATGCCGGTCGGCGTGTCGTCCTCGTTGTGGGGCTGGGGACCCGGTTGCTCGGGCGGCGCCAGCTTCTCGTCCGCCCTCGGTTTCGAGGCCGCGTAGGCGAGGAAGACAACAAAGCCGATCACGAAGATGATCAGCGCGAAGATCGGCGACCAGGCGACCGCGATCAGGGCCAGCAGGATGATCAGGGCAATCGGTATGAGGTACATGCCCGGCGGTTACCCCTGCTGCCCAGGCACGAAACTCTCCCGGGTTCGTTTTCCCCCTACTGGCGAATGGGTAGTCGCAGAGCTGCAAGCGAAAGCGACCGAAGGAGTAGCCATGGGGACCCAAGAGACTGGAAACGTCACTGGAACGAAGGACAAGGACTACAACGTCATCTGGTTCGTCGAGCAGTGCCTCAGCAACGTGCTGCGCCTCGAGACTTACATCGACGACGCCGAGCGCGACGGCGACTCCGACCTGGCGGACTTCTTCCGCCGCGCCCAGGAGACCAGCCGCAAGGGCGCCGAGCAGGGTAAGGACCTCCTCCGCTCGCGCCTCTCTTCCTGACGCGCGGCGAGTTCGCGAGGTGGAGCCTCGATCGGCCCGGCTTCTATCTCTAGGAGCCGGTGCCGACCGAAGCGGCGCCGGTCGTGCGACCGGCCAACCAACCGGCCGCGGCGCCGAGCGCGCCGCCGACGCCTAGCAGCGTCGCCGCCCGCATCGGGTCGCGCTTCAGCTTCGAAGCGGTGCCGTGGGCGGTGTGCTTCACGGCCGCCTTGGCGGCCTTGCGGGCAAGGGTGTTCTTGACTGACATGCGCGCCCTCTACCCGCTGCCCCGGCCCCCCTACACCAGCTGGGGGGCCGACAGGCCCTCGCGCAGCGAGATCGCGTTGGGCGGAGCGAATTCCTCCCAGTCGTTGTTGAAGTAGGCGAAGACTTCGCGGCGCGAACGCCAGGCGGCGACCCGCCGCCGCCATTCCTCGATCTCGGTCTTCGAGTAATTCCCGTTGCGGCCGCGGGCGCCGTGGTGGAAGCGGACGTAGGCGAGCTCTCCCACCGGCTTCGCCTCCGGTAGCGGGCGACGGCCGTCGTGCGGGATCACCAGCGAGGCGCCGTGCCCCTCCAGCAGCCGCATCACCGCCGGCGCGAACCAGCTCGAATGGCGGAACTCGATGCAGTGGCGGGCCGGCGGCAGCAGCTCCAGGGCCGAGGCGAGGACGGCGTCGTCGCGGTGGAAGTTCCCCGGCAGCTGCCACAGCACCGGGCCGAGCTTGCCGCTCTCGACCAGCGGCTCCAGCGGCTCCCAGAAGCGCCGCAGCCCCTGCTCGATCCCGCGCAGCCTTTTCATGTGGGTGAGGTAGCGGCTGCCCTTGACCGCGAAGAGGAAGCCGGGCGGCGTCCGCTCGACCCAGCCTTCGACAACCTCGCGCTTGACCAGCCGGTAGAAGGTGTTGTTGACCTCGACGGTGTCGAAGATCTCCGCGTAGCGCTCGAGCCAGCGCGCCGGCGGGACGCCTTTGTAGATCCCGCGCCGCCAGGAGTCGTAGACCCAACCCGAGCAGCCGATCCGTACATCTTTCATCGTCAACTGGGTACCCCCACCTCCATGCCCCTGAACGCGATTCTCGACGTCGACGGCACCCTCGTCGACACCAACTACCACCACGCTCTCGCCTGGCACCGGGCCCTGCACGCGCACGGGCACCCGGTGCAGATGTGGAAAGTCCACCGTCACATCGGCATGGGCGGCGACCAGATCCTCGACTCGCTGATCGGCGAGGAGGCGGCGGCGGACGGCGAGGCGATCCGCGAAGCCGAGGCCGCGGCCTACAAAGAGCTGATCGACGAAGTCGAGCCGCTGGAGGGGGCGCGGGAGCTGATTCAGAAGCTGCGCGACGAAGGCTCGACCGTGATCCTCGCCAGCTCGGCCAAGCAGGAGGAGGTCGACCACTACCTCGACCTGCTCGACGCCCGCGACCTGGTCGACGGCTGGACCACCTCGGCCGACGTCGAGGCGACCAAGCCCGAGCCCGACCTGGTCAACGCCGCTCTCGAGAAGGCCGGCAACGACGAACCTTCGGTGATGGTCGGCGACTCGGTCTGGGACGTCGAGGCGGCGAAGCGCGCCGGGATCCCGACGCTGGCCGTCCTCACCGGCGGCTTCTCGGAGGAAGAGCTGCGCGAGGCCGGCGCCGCTCAGGTGGTCGAAGCGATCAACGACCTGCGGTTCGACCGCCGGGCACTCGACGAGCTGGTCGAGTAGACGTCGGCGACGATCTTCTTCCGCGCCGCATTTTCCGAAAAGGCAATGCTGAAAGCCAAAAACTAGGGTTGGCCCGCTACTCCTGCATCGGGGAGTTTCCTCAGGTGGCCGAGCGCGGGCGAGGAAGAGCTGACCAGGAACTGATGCGGGCGCTGTCGCACCCGATCCGGGTGGAGATTCTGCAGGCGCTAGAGGGGCGGATCGCGAGCCCGGCCGAAATCTCAAAGGAGATCGACCAGCGACTCGGCGTCGTCTCCTACCACGCAAGCACCCTGCTGCGGTGCGGCTGCCTCGAGCTGGTGCACAGCCGGGGCCGACAGGGCAGGATCGAAAACTTCTTCGCCGTTACGCCCCGCACCCTGTTCAGCGGCAACTGACGATCAGCTGCGGTTCGTCTTCTCGCTCTGACCCTCGTGGACGCCCTCGGCGAACTCCTCGACGATCTTTGCCTTGAACGCTTCGAGGTCATCCGGTTTGCGGCTGGAGACCAGCCCCTGGTCGACGTGGACTTCCTCGTCGACCCAGTGGGCGCCGGCGTTGCGGAGGTCGGTCTCGAGGCTGGGCCACGAGGTCAGGGTGCGGCCCTCGACGACGCCGGCGTCGATCAGCGTCCAGGGACCGTGGCAGATCACGCCGACCGGCTTGCCGGCGGCGAAGAACCCTTTGACGAACTCGAGCGCCTCGGGCTCCGTCCGCAGCTGGTCGGGGTTGGCCACCCCGCCCGGCAGCACGAGGCCGTCGTATTCGCTTGCGTCGGCCTCCCCCACGGCGCGGTCGACCTCGAAGGCGTCGCCCTTGTCCAGATGGTTGAAGGCCTGGACCTCGCCGGCTTCCGGCGCCAGCAGCTCGGCCTCGGCCCCGGCGTCGCGCACCGCTTGCAGGGGCTCGGCGAGCTCGACCTGCTCGACCCCCTCGTTGGCGGTGAGGAACGCGATCCTCTTGCCCTGCAGGCGATCGGACATCGTGCCCCGGTCTACCGCAGGGCGGCTTGAGACGCCGGGGCGCTGGGGGTCACCTGACCGCGAGCGTCCTGGCGCTGCCAGCCAAGCTCGAAGGTCAGGGGGACCTGAATCTTGTCTTTCGCCAGGCACCTCGGACAAGAGGTCCAAGACGATGCCGCCTGGGCTGAATATCCGCTTCCACAGTTGTCGCAGCGAAACATGGCTACCGCTTCCTCCCGTCCGTCTAATCCCGTCGCAGGCTTCACTACCCTTGGTCCAAGGGGACAAACCTTTCGTTTCCAAAGGGGTAACGACGTTCTGGAGCGCGGGCCGGAGGGGGTAGTTTGAGGGGATGAAAGAGCCACAGGAGCTGGAGCTGTGGCGTTATCTGCAGAGCCAGCGTGAGCTGGCGGCGCGCCTGATCGAAGGCGACTCCCTGGAGCAGGTGGCGCCGCGGTTCCTCGAAATCGTCGCCGGCCTGTTGCGCTGGGAGGCCGGGGCGATCTGGGAAGTGGTTGACAACTCCGAGCCGCTGCGGCTGGTGTCCGGCTGGAGCACGCCGGAGCTCGACGCCCGTCCGCTCTGGCGCCGCAGCCGCGAGCTCAGCTTCAAGCGCGGCACCGGGCTTCCGGGCGACGCCTGGGACACGGGACAGATCGCCCTCGCTCCGAACTACCGTGATTACCCGACGACGGCGCCGCGCTACGAGGTCTCCGCCGAACTCGGCCTGGAGGCGGCGCTGGCGATCCCGATCCCGATCGGCGACCCCGAGAGCGTGCTCGCGGTGGCCGAGTTCCACACCCTCTCGTTCGCGGCGCAGTCGCAGGAGCTGATGGCGTTGCTATCCGGTTTCGCCGACCAGCTCGGCACCTTCATCGCCCGCCGCCGGGCGGAGGCGAAAAGCGCCGAAGCCGAGCGCTTCCGCCAGCACCTGGCCGAGGTCGTCCGCGGCACCCAGGACGCGGTGCTGAGCAAGGACCTCGACGGGATCGTCACCACCTGGAACCCGGCCGCCGCCCGCCTCTACGGCTACACGCCGGAGGAAGCGATCGGCCGCCATGTCTCCTTCATCGTTCCCCTCGACCACAAGGACGAGGAGAAAGTGATCCTCGACCGGGTGAAGCGCGGCGAACGCCTCGACACCTACGAGACCGAACGTCTCCGCGCCGACGGCGCGCGAATCTCCGTCTCCCTCACCGTCTCCCCCATTCGCAGTCCGATGCGCGGGCTGATCGGTGCCTCGGTCGTCGCCCGCGACATCACCGCCCAGGTGCGGCGGCGGCGGGCGCAGGAGTTCCTGGTCGCCGCCAGCCGCCTACTCGACAGCTCCCTGGATCCGGAGGAGACGGCGAGGACGATCGTCTCGACCGCCGTGCCCGAGTTGGCTGAGCTCTGCCTGATCGATTTTCGCCGGCCCGACGGCTGGTACGGCGACAGCATCGTGGCCGGCGCCAACCCGGAGATGGCGGAACGGCTGGAGCGCATCCGCCGCGAATCGCCGCTCGACCCGGCCGGCGAGCACCCGGTGGCGCAGGTGCTGCGGCTGAACCAGCCGATGATCTGGCGCGACCTGACGGCGCCGGAGGTGGTCGACAAGGTCTCGCAGAACGAGAACCACCTGCAGCTGATGCGCGACGCCGGCTACAACTCCGCCGCCGTCGTCCCGCTCTTCGCCCGCGGCCGTATTCTCGGCGCCCTCTCCTTCCTCCACGCCCACGGCGACCTGCGCTACGACCCCGGCGACCTCGACTTCCTCTCCGAGCTGGGCGAGCGGGCGGCGCTGGCGCTTGACAACGCCCGCCTCTACCGCGAGCGCGACCGGGTTGCCAAGAGCCTGCAGCGGGGTCTGCGGCCGCCGCGGCCGGCCGAGGTGGAGGGGCTTGGCATCTCCGTCGTCTTCGAGGCGGCGGGCGAGGGGATCGAGGTCGGCGGCGACCTCTACGACGTGCTGCCGAGCGACGACGGCTGCTGGATCCTGGTCGGCGACGTCGCCGGCAAGGGCAGCACCGCGGCCAGCGTCTCGGTCGCCGTCCGCCACTCGGTCCGCGGGCTGACCCGGGAGATCTCCGAGCCCGAGGAGGTGTTGCGGCGGGTCAACGAACTGCTCCTCGCGGGCGACAGCCTCAACGACTTCGCGACCGCGATGCTGGCCCACCTGCAGCGGCAAGAGTCGGGCTGGCGCATCGCTCTCGCCTCGGCCGGCCACCCGCCGGCGGTCCTGACCACGGACGCAGGGCCGGAGCTGCTCGGCGGCGGCACCGTGCTGGGTGCCTGGCAGGAGGCGAACGTCGAACGCCACGAGCGGGTGCTCGGCCCCGGGACCACCCTCGCCCTCTGCACCGACGGTTGGCTCGAGGCGGGGCCGGTTACCGCCCACCAGGGCCCGGAGACCTTCGCCGAGATGACGCAGGCGCTGGCGGGACTCGGCCTCGACGAGCTGACCGAGCGTCTGCGGGCCGACGCCGTCACCCGCAGCTCGGGGACGTTGCGCGACGACCTCGTCGTCCTCGCAGTCCGCCCCCGGGCGACCTCGGACGAAGCCGAGGCACCCCGGGGGCTGGCGGTAGGTACTACCTAGAGTTGCTGGCTTTCGCGGCGGTATTTTTCGCGCCGCCTCGTTTCGCCGTCGTTTTCCGCGCCGAGGTTTTTTTCACCCCACCGGTGGCTTTGGCCCGGGTTTTCGCGCCGCCGGTTTTCCGCGATGATTTCGACGCGGCTTTTTTCGCCGGCGATTTCGTGCCTGACGATTTTGATTTCGCGCCCGACGATTTGGCTTTTTTGCGGCCAGAGGAGTTAGCGCGGCGCTGGGCGGCGGGGATGTCCGAACGGACGACGGCGCCGGTCAGCTGTTTGATCTGACCGAGGAGGAAGCCGGCCATTTTTTCCTCCTCGCGGCGGATCGCTTTCGCCAGTTTCGCCGTCTCGGTGTCGCCGACTTTTTCCGCCAGCGTCTCGATCCCGAGGTAGGTCGCGATCTCCTCGTGCTCGTTCCAGTACTCGGTCTTGGCGTTCTTCAGCTGTTTCTCCTGCTCGCTGTCGCCGCGAATCGCGTGCAGCGGGCCCTTTGCCAGCGCGGCGACTTTGCCGACGGCGCCCTGCAGCGTCTGCCCGCCGCCGCCGAGTTTCTTGATCCGGCGCTCGACCTGTTTGGCGTGAGATTTCGTCTCTTTGAGGTGCTGCTGCAGCCGTTTTTTGTACGGCCCTTTCTCGGTCATCGCGATGTGCGCCTGCAGGGCAGCCTCGAGTTCGCGCTCCTTGCCATAGGCCTCGCTCAAGTACTGCACCAGCTTCGCATCGCGCTCGTTCATGTCCGCCATCGCGACTTTGCGCCTCCTTGGGTGGTTGGTGCTGAGATTGTGGGTGCTGAAACCGTTGGTGCTGAAACTGTTGGTGAAATTGGGTACCCAGCGCTAATAGCGTGAAACTGGGGGCGGGAAGGGTAGTGACTCCGCGTGCGATTGCTCGCCCGCCTTATCGTCGGCCTCCGTTATCTGATCGTGCCCGCGTGGATCGCGGGGGCCGTCTGGGTCAGTTTCAGCCTCCCATCGATCTTCAGCGCCGAAGCCGATGAGCTCGGCAGCCTCGTCCCCCAGAGCTCCGAAGCGGTGAAGGTGGAAGAACGGGCGATAGAGGTCTTCGGAGCGCCCGTCCTGAGCCGAACGGTGATCGTCGCCCACGACCCCGACAACTTCTCGGTCGAGCAGGGGAAAGCGGCGGCCGCCTTCATCTCGGCGATCGACAAGCAGCCGATGGGGCGCGTGCACCTGCGCGCGGTGCCGCTGCTCGACGCTCCCGGCCTGCTCGAATCGAAACGGCTGGGGACGACGCTGGTGGTCTTCCTCTACGTCGATCCCCTCCTCGGCGAACCCGAAGAGGTCGAAACGGTCGCCAGCTTCGCGGCGGGGCTGCAACGGGTCACGAAAGCGGAGACCGTGGACGTCACCGGGGCCATCCCCGCGACCAGGGCGGAAACGTCGATAGCCAACGACCGCCTGCTCTGGGTCGAGATCGCGACGGTGCTCCTCGTCGTCGCGATCCTCGCCCTCTACTTCCGCTCGGTCGGGATTCCGCTGCTGGGGCTCGCCACCGTCGGCATCGCCTACCAGGTCGCCGACCACGTGCTCGGCTGGGCGAGCGAGCGGTACGGAATCGGGATCCCGCGCGAGGTCGACCCGGTGATAGTCGCCCTCCTGTTCGGGATCCTCACCGACTACCTCGTCTTCTTCGCCTCCGACTACCGCCGCCACCTGCAGGAAGGGCTGAGCTCCTGCGAGGCGGTGCGCGAGGTGACGACCGAGCTGCTGCCGGTGATCCTGACCGCCGCCCTGATGATCGTCGGCGCGACGCTGACCCTGCTCCTCTCCGGCGTCCGCTTCCTCTCCGCCTTCGGCCCGGGGATGGCGGTCGCGGTGCTCGTGGCCGCCGCGGTTGCCCTCACCTTCGTGCCGGCGACGCTGGCGATCTTCGGCCGGATCCTGCTCTGGCCCAGCTCACCTGACCCGGAGACGGCGGGCAGCCATCCGCGGGAGCGCGGCCCCCGGGGGCGGGTCGTCGGCTTTGCCGCCCGCCATCCGGCGATCGTCTCGATCGGCTGCCTGATCGTGCTCCTGGTGGCGGCGAGCGGGTTGCGCTACCTGGAGATCGGCAATCCGCTGCTCCGCGGCCTTCCCGACGACACCACCGAGCGGCAGGGGTACGAAATCGCCAACGACACCGTCGGCCCCGGCGTGATGGGGCCGACGATGCTAGTCCTCGAAGAACCGGGGATCGGCGGGCGGCGGGCGCAGCTCGACTCGCTGCAGGTGGCGCTGCGGGACGAGGACGGGGTCGTCGGGGTGGTCGGCCCGTCCTTCGAAGAGGTCAGCGAAAATCTCTCCGGGGTCCTGGTCTCCGACGACGACAACGCCGCGCGCTACGTCCTCGTCCTCGGCGCCGACCCCGACGGCGCTGACGGAACGCGCATCCTCAGCGAAGTCGAAGCCGACCTGCCTTCGATGCTCGACGAGAACCAGCTCTCGGCGGCATCGGTGGGAATTACCGGCGACACGACGATCGCCGCCGAACTCAACTCCGACACCTGGAGCGCCTTTCTGCGGGTGACGCCGGCGGCCCTGCTCGTCCTCTTCGTCCTCCTCTGGTTGCTGCTGCGCAGCCGCTCCGCTCCGCTCTACCTGGTCGGCGTCAGCGTCCTCGTCGTCGCCGCGGCACTCGGGCTCACCGTCTACGTCTTCCAGGGCCTGCTCGGATATGGCGAGCTCGCCTTCTTCGTCCCGATCGCGACGGCGATCCTCCTGCTCGCCCTCGGGGCCGACTACAACGTCTTCCTGATCAGCCGGATCTGGAGCGAGGCCGAGCGGCAGGACCTGAGGCCGGCGATCCGCACCGCCGGCTCGCGGGCGGCGCGGGCGATCATGGTCGCGGGGATGATCCTCGCCCTCTCCTTCGCCGCCGTCGCCCTGATCCCGATCGCCGCCTTCCGCGAGCTCGCCTTCGCGATGTTCGTCGGCCTCCTCCTCGACACCCTGCTCGCGAGGACGCTGATGATCCCGGCGCTGGTCAGCCTCTTCGGCCGCGACTAGGATCGCGCGATGCTTGCGGTCCTGATGGCTTCGCTCTCGCTTGCCGCGGGAGGACATGCGACGCGACCGCCGATCGTGGACTGGCCGATCCCGTTCGGGGAGAAACGGAAGCATGAGATGGCGGCTTACTCGGCTCGGCACTACGGGCGGCCGATCTGGCGGCTGCGGCACCCGCGGGTGATCGTCGAGCACATGTCGCAGACGAGCAGTGCCGGCGCGGTCTACAACACCTTCGCGCCCGATCGACCCGACGTCGAGCTCGGAGAGCTGCCCAACGTCTGCTCGCACTTCGTGATCGGTTCCTCGGGGCGGATCTTCCGCCTCGTCAACCTGCGCACCCGCTGCCGCCACACCGTCGGGCTCAACTGGAC
>Ga0190273_10000813_pt1 | contig 11303 bp, 7 predicted proteins | sample Popmic504IS_FD_134513 | JGI IMG/M metagenome (GOLD analysis project Ga0190273, IMG submission 134513) | Populus adjacent soil microbial communities from riparian zone of Shoshone River, Wyoming, USA - 504 IS | ecosystem: Environmental > Terrestrial > Soil > Riparian zone > Trees stand | place...
GTGAGGGTCGTCCTGGTGCCGTCGACCCGCAGATGGTGGCCCATCAGGTCGGCGTCGTCGTCGAAGCCGGCGGTCAGCACCTCGAGACCTGCGGCGCGCGCGAGGTCGGCCAGCACCCGGGTGCCGGGGTCGTCGGCACTCAGGACCACGAACCGCTGGATCCGTCCGACGAACTCGCCGAACGCCGCCGCATATGCCTCGACGGTGCCGTAGTTGTCGAGGTGATCGGCGTCGACGTTCGTGATGACGGCGCCCTCGGGCTCGTAGACCAAGAACGCTCCGTCGCTCTCGTCGGCCTCCGCGACGAGCAGGTCGCCCAGTCCCACCCGCGCGTTCGCCCCCAGGCTCGCGACCTCCGCGCCGATCGCGAAGGACGGCTCGGCGCCCGCCGCGATGAGCGCGCACGTCAGCATCGCGGTGGTCGTGGTCTTGCCGTGCGTGCCGGCCACCGCGATCGTGCGGCGACCTTCCATGACCGACCGCAGTCCGGCCGACCGTGGCCAGAGCCGCAGCTGCCTGCGCTGTGCCTCGAGGATCTCCGGGTTGTCGTCGCGGACGGCGGTCGACGCGATGACGGTGTCGATGCCGTCGAGGTGGCGCGCCTCGTGACCGACATGACAGGTGATGCCCTCGGCACGCAGCGCTGCCAGCACGGCCGAGTCGTATGCGTCGCTGCCGCTCACCGCGACACCCTGCTGCGCCATGAGCCGGGCGATCGCCGAAAGGCCGGCACCACCGATCCCGACGAAGAACACGCTGCCCAGCTCGGTGACCGGGGGGATGTGCGAGGGCACGTCGATCCTCATGACGACCCGGCAGCGCTCTGGATCATGGCCGCCAGCCGTTCGTCGGCGTCGCGCGCGACGATGCCGGACGCGGCGGCCGACATCGCGGCCAGCCGGCCGGGGTGAGACACCAGCGGGATCACGACGTTGTCGATCCACGCCGGGGTGAGCGCCGAGTCATCGATCAACAGGGCTCCCCCCGCCTGCACGACGGGGTGCGCGTTGTGGGCCTGCTCGCCGTTGCCGATGGGCAGAGGCACGAAGGCGGCCGGCAGCCCGACCGCGGCGACCTCGGTGACGGTGTTGGCGCCGGCTCGGCACACGATGAGGTCGGCTGCCGCGTAGGCGAGATCGATGCGGTCGATGAACGGCACGACGACGTACGGCGGATCGCCGTCGCGAGGGCTCACCGTGACCTCGTCGGGCCGGCCGGCGGCGTGAAGCACCTGCACCCCAGCATCGGCGAGGTCACGGGCCGCGGCCGAGACGGCGTGGTTGATGCGGCGGGCACCCTGCGATCCCCCGGTGACCAGGAGGGTCGGCCGATCGGCGTCGAGGCCGAAGAAGGCGCGTGCCTCCGCTCGGAGCGCCGATCGGTCGAGCCGTGAGATCTCACGCCTGATCGGCAGACCGATGTGGTGGGCGTGCGGCAGGTCGGTGTCGGGAAAGCTGGTCGCCACGTGCTCGGTGAACCGGGCACCCAGCTTGTTGGCGATGCCCGCGACGGCGTTGCCTTCGTGCACCACCAGGGGGATGTGTCGCCGCCGCGCGACCAGGTAGGCCGGCACCGAGACATAGCCGCCGAACCCCACGATGACGTCGGGCTCGACCCGGTCGACGACCTCACCCGTGGCCTTGACCGCAGCTCGCAACCTGCCGGGCACCTGGAGCATCGCCTTGCCCGGCTTGCGGGGCAGCGGCACGGGCGGGACGAGCTCGAGCGCGTACCCGGCCTGCGGGATCAGCGTGACCTCGAGGCCTCGAGGCGTCCCCAGGCAGGTGATGTCGACTTCTGCATCCGCCAGCACTGCTGCGGTGGCGAGCAGGGGCGACGTGTGGCCGGCGGTCCCTCCGCCGGCGAGCAGCACACGCACCACTCATCGCCTCCCGGCGAGGCCGACGCGTGCGGGCGCGGCCGAGCGCTTGCGGGTCGCCCGGCCGGCGGCCAAGGCACGCTTGGCTCCCGGCTCGGTCTTGGCGCAGTTGAGCAGGATGCCGAGGGCCACGAGGGTCACGAGCAGGCTCGAGCCGCCGTAGGAGATCAGCGGCAGCGGGATGCCGATGACCGGCAGCAGCCCGAGCACCATGCCGATGTTGATGACGGCCTGGATCAGCAGCCAGATCGTGATGCCGGACGCGGCGTATCGGACGAACGGCTCGCGGGTGCGGGTCGCGACCCGGATGCCCGCGAAGCCCAGGACGATGAAGAGCACCAGGACCACGACGGTGCCGAGGAGGCCGAGCTCCTCGCCGATGACGGCGAGGATGAAGTCGGTGTGGGCCTCGGGCAGCGAGCCCCACTTCTGCCGGCTGCCGCCGAGCCCGACGCCCCAGAAGCCGCCGCGGGCGAGAGCCATCATGCCGTGGATGGCCTGGAAGCCGGCGCTGTCCGGATCGGCCTCGGGATTCATGAAGTTCAGCATGCGTTCGACACGGTGCGGCGAGTTCGCCACGGCCACCAGCAGCCCGACGAACAGCGTGGCGAGGATCGCGCCCATCTGCCGCCCCGGCAGGCCGGCGATCCAGAGCATGCCGACGATCAGCGCGAAGATGACCAGTGCGGTGCCGAGGTCGTGCTGGAGCACCACGAGCATGCCGACCGCGCCGGCGACCGGCACCATCGGCGTCAAGACGTAGCGGGGGGTGCCCAGGTACTTGTGGCGCCGCGCGTACAGATCGGCGATCCACAGCACCAGGGCGAGCTTGGCGAACTCCGACGGCTGCAGCTGGAAGCCGCCGAACAGCGGCAGCCAGTTGCGGTTGCCGTTGACCGTGATGCCCACGCCGGGCACGAACGTCGCACCGATCAGGGCCACGGACACCAGCAGGAACGGCAGGATCAGCTTGCGCAACAGGCTCAGCGGCATGCGGGCGGCGATGACCGCCCCGGCGATGCCGATCACCGCGAAGATGAGCTGGCGGATCACGATGGCGAACGAGTTGTCGTAGTTGACGAGCGCGAAGACCGAGCTGGCGCTAAGCACCATGATCAGGCCGATGCCGAGCAGCAGCGCTGTGGTGCCGAGCACGAGCTGGTAGGACGCCAGCGGACGTTCGAGCGTGCGACGTATCGCCTCGCCGGTTCTCCGCATCGTGATCGTCCTCTGCCTCGGGGCTGTGCCCCCTTAACGGGGAATGACTACGACCCGCCGCGCAACCGGTGCACCGCCGCGGCGAAGCTGTCGCCCCGTGCGGCGTAGTTGCGGAACTGGTCCATGGACGCGCATCCCGGCGCCAGCAGCACCGTGTCGCCCTCACGGGCGAGTGGTGCCGCGACGCGGGCGACGCGATCCATGGGATCAGTCTCGCCGGTGTCGACCTCGACGACGGGCACATCAGGCGCGTGTCGGCGCAGGGACTGGGCGATGAGCGCACGGTCGGCACCGATCAGGACCACGGCACGCAACCGCTCGCGCACCGCGATGACGAGGTCGTCGAAGCTCGCGCCCTTGGCCAGTCCGCCGGCGATCCACACGACGTGCTCGAAGCCCTGGATCGATGCCTGGGCGGCGTGGGCGTTGGTGGCCTTGGAGTCGTCGACCCAGCGCACGCCGTCGATCTCGGCGACCTCGGCGATGCGGTGGGCGTCCGGCGTGAACGCGCGCAGTCCGTCGCGGACGGCTCGGGGCTCGACGCCGTGCGCTCGGGCCAGGGCGGACGCCGCAAGGGCGTTGGCGACCATGTGCGGTGGCGGGATGCGATCGGTGTCGCCATGGGCGGTCAGCCCGATGTCTCGGATGCTGCCGAGCTCGGCGGCGCTGGACACACGGCCGGGGATGAACGCCCGGTCGGCGATGGCGTCGTCCACCAGGCCGATCATGCCGGTGGCGGGGATGCCGAGGGTGAAGCCGATCGCGCGGCATCCCTCGACGACGTCGGCCTCCTCGACCATGTGCTCCGTGACGGGGTCCTGGACGTTGTAGACGCAGGCGACCCGGGTGCGCTCGTAGATGCGCGCCTTGTCGGCGGTGTAGGCGTCGAGCCCGCCGTGCCAGTCGATGTGGTCGGGCGCGAGGTTCAGCACGGTGCTGGCCTGCGCGGAGATCGACTGGCTCCAGTGCAGCTGGTAGCTCGACAGCTCGACCGCGAGGACGTCGAACGGCTCGGGGTTCATGACCGCCTCGAGCACGGGGGTGCCGACGTTGCCGACTGCGAGGGCGTTCAGGCCCTGGGCCCGCAGGATCGACTCGAGCATCTGCACCGTCGTGGTCTTGCCGTTGGTGCCGGTGACCGCCAGCCATGGCGCGGGATCGTCACCGCGGAGTCGCCACGCCAGCTCGACCTCGCCCCAGACCGGGATCGCCCGCGCCGCGGCCTGCGCCAGCAGCGGCGTCGTCGGCGACCAGCCGGGCGACGTCACGAACAGGTCGACGCCCTCGGGGAAGGCCTCGGTGGAGCCCGGCCCGATGCGGACGTCGACCCCGAGGATCTCCAGGAGCGTGGCCTTCTCCCGCAGGGCGTCGTCATCGGCATCGTCGAGCACGATGACGTCGGCACCCAGATGCTGCAGCGTGTCGGCCGCCGCGAAGCCGCTCACACCGAGGCCGCCCACAGCCGCCCTGACGCCGTCCCACGACGACTCGCGGCCGAGAGAGCCGAGATCGACAGTCATGTGCCGGTGACCCATTCGCTGTAGAAGATGCCGAGGCCCGTCACGACGCACAGCCCGCTGATGATCCAGAACCGCACGACGATCGTGATCTCGGCCCAGCCGAGCAGCTCGAAGTGGTGCTGCAGCGGGGCCATGCGGAAGATGCGCTTGCCCCCGGACACCTTGAACCAGCCGACCTGCAGGATGACCGACATCGTGATCGCGACGAACAGGCCGCCGATGACGACGAGCAACAGCTCGGTACGGGTCATCAGCGCGAAGCCGGCCATCGCGCCGCCGAGCGACAGCGAGCCCGTGTCGCCCATGAAGATCTTGGCCGGTGAGGCGTTCCACCACAAGAATCCGAAGCAGGCGCCCGTCAGGGCCGAGGCCACCACTGCCAGGTCGAGCGGGTCACGCACCTCGTAGCACTTCATGCCGGGGTTGAACGAGCAGTTCTGGTTGCTCTGCCAGATGTTGATGAAGACGAACGCACCGAACACCATCATCGACGCGCCGGTTGCGAGCCCGTCCAGACCATCGGTGAGGTTGACGCCGTTGCTGGCGCCGGCGACCAGTACCAGGACCCAGATCACCAGCAGGATCGTCGGCAGTCTGAGTCCGTCGATGTCACGGGTGAACGAGATGCCGTGAGTGATGGGCGTGCGCCCGGTGTCGTCCTCCCAGCCGATCGCGAGTCCCGCGAAGATCAGGCCGACGACGGTCTGGCCGATCAGCTTGGCCTTGCTCCGCAGGCCGAGGTTGCGCTGCTTGGACACCTTGATGAAGTCGTCGAGGAAGCCGATGGCGCCCAAGCCCACGAACAGGAACAGCAGCAGCAGGGCCGACGCACTCGGCGCCCAGCCGGGCTCGAAGTCGGTCGAGATGCCCGTGACGAGCTTGGCCACGAAGTAGCCCACGACCACCGCGATGATGACGACGAGACCGCCCATCGTGGGCGTGCCGCGCTTGGTGTGGTGCGAGGTCGGCCCGTCGTCGCGGATCAGCTGGCCATAGCCCTGCTTGACGAGCACCGAGATCGCGAACCGGGTGCCGATGAGGGTGACCAACAGCGAGAGCGCTCCTGCGATCAGGATGGCCTTCATCGCGTGGTGGATCCTTTCGAGTGCTTCGGCGTTCTGCGTCGGGCGTGTTCGTCGAGGCGTGGTTCATCGAGTATGGCGGTCAGCCGTCGAGCAGCGCCTGTGCGACGCGCTCGAGCCGGATGCCTCTCGATGCTTTCACAAGTACGACCTCGTCCCCGGACAGGCTCGCGGAGAGTGTGCGGGTCGCCACATCGACGTCGGGCAGGAGCTCGGCGATGCTGCCCGCGCCATCGGCGATGCCGCTCGCGGCGGCCCCGACGACCACCACACGGGTGAATCCGAGCTCGGCCGCCAGCCGGCCGATGCGCACGTGCGCGGCCGGGCTCTCGTCACCCAGCTCGAGCATCTCCCCCAGCACCGCGACCCCCCGCCCGGCACTGATGCCCGCCACGGCGCGCAGGGCGGCCGCCATCGACTCCGGGTTGGCGTTGTACGCGTCGTTGACGATCACGAGCCCGTCGGCACGGACGTGGCGTTCCATCCGCATGGGCGACACGGCCGCGGCAGCCGTCGCCAGGCGGGCGGCGATCGTGCCGAGGTCGACACCGAGAGCCAGCGCGGCGGCCGCGGCGGCCGCGCCGTTGACGGCGTGGTACTCACCGATCAGCGGGACGAATGCCTCGACCGACCGGCCACCACTGGTCAGCGAGAAGTGGGGCGATCCGCTGGCGTCGACGCGCACCTCGCCGATCCGCACGTCACCCGTCGTGCCGAAGGTCGTGACCGTCGCCTCGGTGCGCGCGGCCATCGCGGCGACGCGCGGGTCGTCCGCGTTGAGCACCACGACGCCGTCGGGGCCGATGGCCTCGACCAGCTCGCCCTTCGCCACGGCGATCCGGTCGGCGGACCCGAACTCGCCCACGTGGGCGAGGCCCACGTTGAGGACGATGCCGACGTCGGGTGGCGCGATCTCGCACAGGACGGCGATGTCACCCACGCCTCGCGCACCCATCTCGACGACCAGGAAGCGGGTCAGCTCGTCGATCGCGAGCACCGTGAGTGGCACGCCGAGCTCGTTGTTGTGGTTGCCTCTCGTCGCGACGGTGGCTCCGTCGGGGGCCAGCACGTGGGCGATGAGGTCCTTGACGCTGGTCTTGCCGCTGGAGCCGGTGAGCGCGACGACCTGGACGTCCTCGCGTTCGTCGAGCACGTGGCGCGCGAGCCGCCCGAGGGCCACGGTGACGTCTGGAACGATGACGCCCGGCGCCCCCGTGTCGCGCGACGCCAGCACACCGGCCGCGCCGTTCTCGACGGCCGCCACCGCGAAGTCGTGCCCGTCGACGTGCTCACCGGCGATCGCGACGAACAGCCCTCCGGCCTCGACGCCGCGAGAGTCGAGCGTGGCCGCTCCGTCGACGACGATCGCACCGTCGCCGGCAACCGTCCCGCCGGTGACGCGAGCGATCTCGGCCAGGGACAGGGGGATCACGCGAGACCGCCGATCAGCTCGACCAGCACCTCGCGGTCGTCGAACGGGTGCACGACTCCGTCGACCTCCTGGCCACGTTCGTGCCCCTTGCCCGCCACGACGACGGTGTCGCCCAGGTGCGCCATCGCCACCGCATGGGCGATCGCCTCGCGCCGGCCAGGTACTTCGATCGCCACCCCGGGGCCGGCCGCGGCTCCCTCCATGACGGCCCTGCGGATCGACGCCGCCCGTTCTGTGCGGGGGTTGTCGTCCGTCACGATCACGATATCGGCGTGCCGGGCGGAGGCCTGGCCCATCAGCGGGCGCTTGCCGTGGTCGCGGTCCCCCCCGGCGCCGATGACGACGATGAGCCGTCCGGCCGTGACGGGTCGCAGGGCCGTCAGGACAGCAGTCACGGCATCGGGCTTGTGGGCGTAGTCGACGATCGCTGTGAACTGCTGTCCGGCGTCGACTCGCTCCATGCGTCCCGGCACGCCGGTGCTCGCCGCGATGCCGGCCGCCAGCTCGGTGGGATCGTGCCCGGCAGTCACCAGCGCACTGATGACGGCCAGCGCGTTCGAGACGTTGAAGACGCCCGGAAGCGGCACCGACAGGTCGACCGCCACACCACCGGGCCCGAGGACCTCCAGGTCGGTTCCGAGGCGGTGGGGGCGGATGTTGACGGCCCGCCAGTCGGCCGCGTTGCCGTCGGTCGAGAACGTCGTGACGGGCAGCGGTGTCAGCTCACGCAGTCGACGGCCGTGGGCGTCGTCGATGTTGATCACGGCGTGCCCGGCCCGCTCTGGCGTGAACAGCGCGGCCTTGGCCAAGAAGTAGTCCTCGAGATCGCGATGGAAGTCGAGGTGGTCGCGGCCCAGGTTCAAGAAGACCGCGACATCGAAGGTGAACCCGTCGACGCGGCCCTGCACGAGGGCGTGGCTCGAGACCTCCATGGCGCACACCTCGACCGCCTCCTCGCGCATGACCGCGAACAGGGCCTGCAGCTGGGGAGCCTCGGGCGTCGTCAGGGTCGACGCGGCGGGGATCTTGCCGATCCGCGTGCCGATCGTCCCCACGACCGCCGAGACGTGGTCGGCCAGGGCCGCCTCGGCCAGGTAGGTCGCGGTGGTCTTGCCCTGCGTGCCGGTGACGCCCAGCGTCGTGAACGACTCGGAGGGATGGCCGTAGAACGCGGCGCTCAGGGCGGCGAGCCCCGCTCGCGGGTCGTCGACGACGACGGTGGGCAACACCTGTCGGGCATCTCCGGCTCCGGCTGCGTCCGTCAGGACGGCGACCGCCCCCTGGTCGCGTGCCTGCCCGACGAACGACGCGCCGTGGACGTTCGCGCCGGGCAGCGCGGCGTACAGGTCGCCGGTGACGACGTGCGCCGTGTTGAGCGCGATGCCGGTGACGACTGCCTCGCCCGTGGCGGTGGAACCGAACAGGTCAGCGATCTTCGCGAGCTCCCATCGCGGGGTCTCTCGCGGGCGCACCCGCATCTGCTCAGTCACCCAGCAACCCTACCGAGTGCGCCGACCCTTGGCGCCCGACAGGCGGTGCACCGTCCGGGGCGCCGTCGAGGTCAGCCGCGCCCGACCCTGGCGACGGCCGCCACGGTGTCGACCCTGCGGGCGTCGTGCCCCGAGGACGCACGGACGGTGAACGTCCGCCTGCTGCCGGTCTTGACCCGCGTGACCTTGGTGATGCGGACGGTCAGCGTGTCGGACTGACCCGGTTGCAGGGTGTGGGTCCGATACGTGCCCTTGACGACCGCGGCCGTGACGTTCTTGCGCCCGTCCAGGTACACCACCGTGAACCGCTTGCTCCTGGGCGTGCCACGAACCGTCAGCCGGTCGGCGACACTGCCGCGATTCGTGACCCGCACGGTGTAGGTAGCGGTCTTGGCGCGACGCCCGTTCAGCGTCGACGTCACCCGCTGGCGCGAGACGTCGTAGACACCCCCGCCCACGAAAGAGCGCTTGGACAGTCGGATCTCCGCGTCGGGTCGATGCGTCGGGGCGGCCCCCGAGGGGTTCGTGGACGGGTTCGCGGGCGGCACGACGGGCGGCACCACGGGCGGCACGACCGGCGGGACCGCGGACGAGACCGTGAGCACCTGGGTCGTGCTGGTCGTGTTGCCGTCGGCGTCGGTCACCCGGACGACCACCGTGTGGGGACCCTCGGACAGCGGCCCCACCTCGACGCTCCAGACACCGGAGTCGGCTGTCGTGGTGAGCGTCTGGTCCCCGACGGTGACCACGACCAACGGGTTTCCGGTCACGCTGGTGGTGCCCGAGATCGTGGGCATCGTGTCGCTGGTGCTGTCGGTCCCACCGCCGTCGAAACCGACGGGCGGCGTGCTCCCCACCGGTTCCGTGACGACGCTGCCGATCTGCAGGATCTGGGTCATCGTCCCGGTGTTCATGGCCGCGTCCGTCGTCGTGGCGAGCACGCGGTACGTGCCTGAGGCGAGCGTCTGCGCGCTCACGCCCCACGTGCCCCCGGGCTCCACGGTCGCCTCGAGCGACTGGCCCCCCAGCTCGACGTGCACGATCGTGCCGGCTCGCTCCGCGGTGGTGCCGTAGGTCCACGGCGACGTGTCGGACGTCGACCGCGTCGGCCCACCGTCGATCGTCAGGACCGGCATCGTGACGTCCACCGTCAGGACCTGGCGCTCGGTACCGGTACCGGAGGCGTCGCTGACCGACGCCTGCACGAGGTGTGCTGTCTCGGTCAACGAATCCGCAACGACGGACCAGGCCCCGTCAGCAGCCGTGGTGGTCAGCGTCTGACCTCCCACGAGCACGGTCACGATCGGCGATCCTGGATGGTCCGTGGTGCCCGAGATCGTCGGGGAGGTGTCGTTGGTGGCCGCGGATGCCCCGCCGGAGATGGTCACCACGGGCAGCGCGGTGTCGACCGTGAGTGCCTGTGTGGCGGTTCCCGTGTTCTGTGACGGGTCAGTGACCGACGCGACGACCGTGTGCATACCGGCGGTCAGGGTTCCCGCGCTCACGGTCCAGACCCCGGATGCTGCCCTCGCGGTCAGCACCTGCGACCCGATCTTGACGGTGACGACAGGAGTCCCCGGCTCGTCCGTCGTGCCGGAGATCCGCGGCGTCGTGTCGCTGGTCGATCCGGTGGACCCACCGTCGATCGCGACCGTCGGCGCCAGCAGATCGTCGATGGGCTGGGTGATCGGGTTGTCGGCGAGGGCGACGGTGCTCGCGCTCAGCGCCCGGCCCTTGAGCGACGCGCCGGCACCCAACGAGATCGCGCCGGCACCCAGGACTGTCCCGACGAGCTCGGCCTCGGCGCCGAGCGCCACGGCTCCGACGACCTGCCAGTAGACGTTGTGAGCCAGGGCACCGTTCGTGAGAACCACCTTGCTGGCCGCTGCGGAGCTGAACGCGGCACCGATCTGGAACACGAATATCGCGCTGGGGTCATCGGCAGCGTCGAGGGTGATCGTCCCGGTGTTCGTGATCGCCGCCCCGGCGGAGTACAAGCCCGGCGTGAAGGTCTTGCCGGCAAGGTCGCCGGCGAACGCCGTGCCGTCGGGCTGGGCGGCGATGGCCGCGTACGCCGCTTGGCGGTCCGTGTGGGCGGCCTTCACGGCAGCGTCACCGACGCGGGTCGTTCCGGTCACCTTGCCCGGCGGAAATCCGGCGAGCGTGCCGGTGACGCCGAGGTCGAGCGCGAGCACCGTCCCGGCGCCGGTGTTGGCGATCGACGGACCGGCGAGCACCGAGAATCCCGCCGCGCTGCCGAGGACCACCGGGGCCGCGACCGTTCCTCCGGGTGCCGCGCTCGCAGGCGCCACACCCGCCAGCATGCCCGCGACGAGCAACAGGCACGTGGCGACCGCAAGCCGAGCCGCTGCGAGCCCTGCGCCGACCTGGCGGAACGATCGGGCGAGGTTCATGGGCTGACCTTCGGTCGAGGCACCGACGTCACCCGCCCGGGGGAACCCGAACGGGTTGAGAGTCACCAGTTGCCTTCAATCCGCAACCTAGTACTGAAACCGCAACCCAAGTAGGACCAAAGTCCCCCATTTACCAGGACCCCGCTCGAGCGAAGCGAGACAGGCGGCCGCGAAGCGAGCGTCCGACCTCTCTAACCCACCCATGAGTCGAGCGAAGCGAGACAGGCGGCCGCGAAGCGAGCGTCCGACCTCTCTAACCCACCCATGA
>Ga0190273_10000814_pt1 | contig 11291 bp, 9 predicted proteins | sample Popmic504IS_FD_134513 | JGI IMG/M metagenome (GOLD analysis project Ga0190273, IMG submission 134513) | Populus adjacent soil microbial communities from riparian zone of Shoshone River, Wyoming, USA - 504 IS | ecosystem: Environmental > Terrestrial > Soil > Riparian zone > Trees stand | place...
GAACTTGCCCTCGACCAGATCCAGGGCAACATTGCTGGGTTCAACAAACCCTTTCAGCGATTCGTCTTCTTGCGTTTTCCCGGTAGGCCGGAGGCTCAGCGATTTCTCCACGTCACCAAACGTGAGGTCGACTCCGCCGAGAAAGTGGCCGAGGCGAACCGCAGCTATAAGTGGCGGCGAGCCCGCGGCCAAGAGCCGGAGCCGAAAAAGTGGCTCAATCTGCTGCTCTCAATCTCAGGTCTGCGCGTTCTTGAAGCACCCGAACTAGAGCTCTTTGAGGCCGCCTTCCAGGAGGGCATGGCGGCCCGTGCCGAACACCTCGGCGATAAAGACGAGAGTGCCCCGGAAAAGTGGCAGCCGCTCTTTCGCGAAGGGGAGATCCACGCCTTGGCAATCCTTGCCGCCGATCGCGAAGCCGACCTCGACCACCTCCATCAGCACCTGCGCGGGCACATCCACGCCAGCAAGATCGAAGAGCTAGGGGCTGAGGACGGCCATGCCCGCCCTGGCGCTAAACATAGCCCTGAGCACTTCGGATTTCGCGACGGCATATCCCAGCCGGGAATCGCTGGCATTACCACGGAGTTGAAGCCCGGCCAGGAAATGATCCCTGCCGGTGAGTTCATTCTCGGTTATCCGACCCAGCCCGAGAATGCGCCACCCCCTGCCCAGCCGGCCGGTGCCTACCAGCCAGTGCCCGCTCCTCCGCCGCCGCAGTTCCCGTCTTGGGCATCGAACGGCTCGTTCTTCGTCTTCCGGCGCTTGCGTCAGGACGTCGCCGGCTTCAATCAGTTCATTTCTTCCGCTGCTGGAGAAACCGGACTTCGTCCAGACCTTCTTGAGGCAAAGCTTGTAGGCCGCTACAAGAGCGGCGCCCCCCTGGAGCGCACCCGCGATCAGGAAGAAACGTTTGACCCCGAGACTGCTGACCCATCAATCGCCGATCCGACGATGCTGGAGGACGAGAAGATCAACAACTTCGAGTTCGACCCTCATGATGCGGATGGCCACTTGGTTCCGCGGGCCGCGCACATTCGCAAGATGTACCCCCGCAATGAGGATCCGCCGAGCAAGGCGCAGAGTGAGAGCCACCGCATCCTTCGCCGCGGAATTCCCTACGGTCCAGACTTCGAGCCGGCAGAGCCTGCTTATCCTGGTGAAGGCGCGCCGCCGGACAATCAGGATCGCGGCCTGCTCTTCGGCTGCTACCAGGCGTCGATTGAACGGGGTTTCGAGTTTCTGCAGACTCAATGGGCAAATCAGCCCGACTTTCCCCAGGCGGGCGACGGTCGCGACCCGATCACCTCTCAGGACGTTGCCGCCCCCGAATTCACTCTTCCCCCCAACCACCACCTAACGATGCTGCGTTGGGTGATAACTACGGGTGGCGGTTACTTTTTCTCCCCCTCGATCGGCGCCCTTGCTCAGCTAGCCGGGGATTGACTGGGTCCGAGCCGCTGGCCACGTCTGAAACTCTGGCCGCCGCCCCAAGCGAGCGGAATCATGGGTAATCGCGGGCAATCGCCGCATATCTGCCCCCATCAGGCAGTTTCTGCCTGATGGGGAGCGGGATTTGGGCCTCGGTTTAAACGGATGCGGCAGCCCAATCTTGCGACGTGCAGGGGTTCTGCTGAGTGGAGCTAGGCGGATTCGAACTCTTTTCGTGACTTCTAACTAGCTGACCCTCGTGCATCGCACCCAGGAGGTCGGCGGAGCCGATTTCCAGCGCCTTTGAGGCCACTCGCGGGAGGCGCGACTGTCGTATATGCAGCAATATGAAGGGAGTCAGGCACTTCTGGCGAGAAGTGCCTGAAACCAGAGGAGGCAGTTCAAACCGCCGGCCTCCTAGGTGCGATCTCGGCCCGGCGGCTCGGTCCCGGACAGCCCTACGGGTGCCAACCGGCCGTCGCCGGGACCGGCTTCCCGCCGAACGAGAGTTGCGGGCAGGAACTCGTGGTCGAGCCGATCTGGTGCTCGATCCAGTACTGCGCGGCTTGCCAGGACGGTTCGTGGCCCAGCGGGTAGTTGCAGACCAGAACCCTCGAGGTGACGTCTGCGTAGGGCCCTTCGCGCATCGAGTTGAAGTAGGCGTTCTGGATGCTGAACGCCCTCGCACGTTGAGTGAGATTCCCCGCGATGATCACCAAGTGTGCTTTCGAGTTGACGTGGAGCCACCTCTTGAAGGCCCCTCCGGCGTCGTGTGAGAACTCGCAATCCATGTGTGCGAGGGAGCCGGGATCGATCACCAAGGCGTAGTTCACCTGCTGGAGTTCGGATCGCAGGGCTTCCCGGAAGTAGGCCCAGACGCCCACCTTGCCCGCACTCCATCCGGCCACCGTGGTGATCGTGATCGGCTTTTTCTTTGCGGCGGCCACGGCGGCGCTATACGGGTTTCGGAGATTCTCTCTCGGTTCAGTGCAGTGGCTCTCCCAAGCCTTTCGTTCGATGTCGACAGTTCTGGGGTCGGTGAGCGTGTGGGGGTTGCGATCGTCTCGTGAGAAAGGATTGAAGTAGATCGCGCCTGGAGGCGGCGGTGCAGAGCTCTGGGGCGTCGACGCGGTCGGGGTGCCGGCTGGCGCCGTCGGGTTGGTGGCGCCCGCGGGGGCGGTTGGCGGCGGGGAGGTGGCCGGCGGCGGCGATCCGCAGAGGCCGACGCCGTACTTCGCGGTCAGTTCTTCGTTCGAGTGATAGCTGCTGTCGTCGAAGTAGGAGGCGTAGTAGCCGTTGACCCCGTTGTAGTTGACGTTGAACCAGATCGGCACGCCCCCGATGTCCTGGCCCCAGACGAAGCAGTTGAAGTCCGGGCTCGCTCCTTCGGGCATCCAGCCGACCGCAGGCTGGGAGGTATTCGGTTCGGGACGAATAAATACCCCTTCGCCGCCGGTGCCCGCGATGTGGATCGGAGCGCTCACCGCAAGAGCACCTTGCGCCACCACCAGGGAGATGATCCCGATGCACACGACGGCGAGCGCGCCTCGAGCCTCTTGTCCGTTGAAGTCGAGCAAGGGCCGACATCCTAGACCATGCACGTACCTAGACAAGACCCAAAAAGGTCTGCAAGATCGCGAGACCACCCCTACAGGGAAAGAATAGAGCTGAGGGCGGATTCGAACCGCCGACCTCCTGGGTGCGGTGCACGAGGGTCGGAGAGCTGAAAGTCGTCAGAACATGTGTGTTTGCAGCGTTTTCTTATGCCATAGTGCGTAACGTCTCAGATCCTCAGATCGATGCCTCTGATCAAAGCCTCCAAGTTGGCCAACTGGATCTTGGCCGATGGAGCAGCGTTTGTAGCGCGATCTCTTGCTGGGCGATCATCGCAGCACTCGATTCGCATTAGGTGATCACCTGAACGCCAGCACCACGTGGCTCCTCTACATAGGAGGGGGTTATCGGGCGTTGGCCTAAGCGCAAGCGCAGGGCATCTACATCGGAGGCTCTACGGGACCGAGCTGGGCCACCGAACAACGCGCTTGATTTGTGCCGAAGGGGGCTAGTCGCCTAAGGCCTGGGAGATCTCGGCGATTGCGGCGCTCTCCGCCTCGCTCACCTCTGAGCCCTCGCCCTCGTCCTTGGCGCCAGCCACGCGCTGTGCCAGCGAGAGGACGAAGCCGCGGTACTCGGCAAGCTCCTCCGGGCTCGCCTTCTGCTCGAGGAAGGAGATGGCTTCGCGGATCCGCTGCAGACCATGCTCTTTCAGCTCCTGTGGTGAGCGCGCTCCGCCCCGGTCCATCTCCGGCTTGGCGGCGACGAGCTCGTCGAGCAGAGCGGAGTCGCCGTGCTCCTGGCGCGCCTCGGCGAAGGTCTTCGCCATTGCGAAGGCCTCGCGGAAGCTGCCACCGCGCTGGGCGGTGGAGACGATCATGCCTGCGCTGGTCGGTCCCTCCTGGATCGCGTCCCATTCCTCCGGGGTGAAGTCGGCGCTACCAGTCATCGCATCTCCTCTCGCGTCCGCAACCGGACATCGAAGCTCGGGGGGTTCCGGTCCTCTACCCGCTTGGGGGGCGATTTGCCCCTTCGTTACGGCGCCATGCATCGAAGCTGGAAAAAGCGGACTGCACCGACAGGGGGCGAAGGTGTTGCGATCGGAGAAACACCTGTACAGGCGTCGTGACCTCGCGCCGGCCGAACTCGTGCATGTTCGTCCTCGGAGACCCTTTGCCGCTCCGCCCCCTGCTTCCGCCGGCCGGGGTTTTGGTTGCCGTGGCGCTCATCTCGATCTCCTATTTCCCTTGGGGCTTCGCCGATGCGATGCCGGTACGGATGTCTTAGCTCTGGTCGCTGGCCAAAGCGAGCGGAATCAAGGGCAATCGACGCGGATCGCCGCATATCTGCCAGTTTCTGCCAGGTAGGGGGCGATTTTCGGTCTGGGTTTAACGATTGCCGAAACCCGATCTTGCGACATGCAGGGGTTCTGCGGAATGGAGCTAGGCGGATTCGAACCGCCGACCTCCTGGGTGCGATCCAGGCGCTCTGCCAGCTGAGCTATAGCCCCGGGCTCCGCGGGATGGGAAGTTGCTCCCAGTGCCGCGCAAGCGACAGGATAACCCCATAGTCTTTGGAAGCCTCCTGAGGGAGTGGCGAGCATGAGCATCCTCGACGACGCAATTCGTGAGCACCTGGAACTGAAGCGCGCCCATGGCGCGGACGAGTCTGAGCTGAAACGGCTCGAGGACGAGGCCTTCGGACCGCCGGGGCGGCCGGAGGAGCCCGATCCGTTCGCCGAGGCGCCGACCGAGTTCATGACGACGCCCGAGGGCGCGGAGCCGGCAGAGCCGGAGACCGGCGGCGGACGGCGCATCAACATCGCCGATCTGCAGGAGCCCCCGCCGCCCCAGCGGGTCGCGGGGCGCGAGGAGCCGCAGGTGGAGGCGACGGCTGCGATCGAGCCGGAGGCCGAGGCCGCCCCGCTCGCGCCGGCCGAGGATCCGGCCCAGGCGGCCCCGCCGGCGGAGGAGAATCTGCCGTCCGAGGACGAGGCGCAGGCGATGGAGCACGAGATCGTCGTCGAGCCGGCCGAGGACGGCCCATCAGCCCCCGCGGCGCCGAGTGGGGAGACCGGAGAGCGCCACGCGATCGCCGAACAGCCGACCGAACTCTTCGACATCGAGGCCGAGATGGGGACCGAAGACGCCCCCGCCGCCGAGCCGGCACCGGAGATCCAGGCCTCCCGCCCCGAGCCTCCCGCCCCGCCCCTCCCCGAGGAGGACGAAGAGGACGAGGAGTTCTGGAGCGACCAGCGCCTCTCCGACGAGCTCGACCAGGCGCTCGGGGCCCCGCTCACCGACGAGCACGAGGTGGCGCCCCGGACCGACGTCCACGAGATCCCCGCGCCGGTGGCCGACCCCTCCGCCCCCGTCGACGACGCCGAGGCCGGGGACGAAGAGGACGATGCCCCTCGACCGGACTACGACCCCGACACCGGCCACGAGGACGTGCTCGAGGACACCCCCGACTTCCTCGAGGACGCCCCCGAGGACGACGAGCTCTGGTTCGAGCAGAAGCCCCCGAAGGACTTCGACCTCGACTAGCGGCTAGTGGAGCCAGCCGGGTTCGAACCGGCGACCTCCTGCTTGCAAAGCAGGCGCTCTGCCAACTGAGCTATGGCCCCGCAGCGCAGATTGTAGGCCGCTTCGTCTAGCCGATCAGCTGCTCGGCGCGGTGACTCTCCGGCAGGTTCTGGTCCGCGTGGTAGCTCGATCGCACCAGCGGCCCCGCGGCGACGGACTCGAAGCCGAGGTCGTAGGCCGCCTGCTCGAGCGCCGCGAACTCGTCGGGGTGCCAGTAGCGGACGACCGGCAGGTGGTTCTCGGTCGGCCGCAAATATTGGCCGACGGTCAGAACCTGTACCTGATGCTCGCGTAGGAGACCGAAGGTCTCGACCATCTCCTCGAAGGACTCGCCGAGGCCGACCATCAGGCCGGACTTAGTGACGACCTCGTCGCCGCCCATCTCCTTCGCCATCTTGAGGACGCGGGCGGAGCGGAGGAACTGGGAACCGCGGCGGGCGACCGGGTAGAGGCGCGGCACCGTCTCGACGTTGTGGTTGAAGACGTCGGGCCGCTCGTGGATCACCTTCGCCAGCGGCATCTCCTGGCCGCGGAAGTCGGGGGTGAGGATCTCGACCTTGCACTCGGGGGCCAGCATCCGGATCGAGCGGATAACGCCGACGAAGGCGGAGGCGCCGTAGTCGGGCAGGTCGTCGCGGTCGACTGAGGTGACGACGGCATGGCGCAGGCCCATCGCCTTCACCTGGTTGGCGACGCGCAGCGGCTCGAGCGGGTCGTTCCAGGTCGGCTTGCCGGTCTGCACGTTGCAGAAGCCGCAGCGCCTCGTGCAGACGTCGCCGAGGATCATGAAGGTCGCGGTGCCGCGCTCCCAGCACTCGCCGACGTTCGGGCAGTTGGCCTCCTCGCAGACGGTGTGGAGGTTGTCGGAGCCGATCTTCTCCTTCAGCCGCCGGTAGTTGGGTCCGCCCGGCGCCGGCACCTTCAGCCACGGAGGCTTGCGGGCGCGGCGGAAAGGGACGGTGCCGTCGGCAGCGGCCGCGGTGCCGCCCGGCTTGGCGCGGGAACGGGTGACGTGGATGCGCTCGGCGGTCTCGCTCATCGGCTCAGCCTGAGCCTAGCGAGCACCCACTTCGGCCGGAGCGGCCCACAAGGTCTCGTGCAGCAGCCCCAGGCAGTCGTCGACGAATTCGAGGTCGCCGCCGGCCCGCATCTGCTCCCGATCGCCGTCGAGGAGCCCGGCGAACCAGGTCTCGACGGTCCCGATCGCCCAGGCATCTTCGGAGGGGCGTTCCTTGACGCAGCGCACCGAACCGCTGCCGCTGACGTGGACCGTCAGCGTCGCCGAGCCGCGCTCGCCGTCGAGCCCGGTTGTGCCGACGATCCCGAGTTTGATGCTGCGCTCCTGGTGATCGGGCAACTTCAGCAGCGGCAGTGAGGCTCGCAGCACCGTCGACATTTCCCCGACCGTCAGTCCCCTGTCCTCTTCGCCGGCGACGTGTCGCAGCCGCCAGCGGCCGAGGCCCGCCATCAGCGCCATCGCGTGCCGGGTCTGATCGCTCAGCTGGTAGCGCCTGCGCTGACCCCGCCCGGCGCTCTCGTGGAGCAGGTTCCAGGACAGCAGCTGCTGGGTGCGGCGGCTGACCTGATGGAAGGTCATGTTCGAGGTGGACCCGGCCAGATCGGTGGCAGAGCGTCCCCCCTGGCCCAGCTCCTCGATCCACTCGTATGTCCACATCTCTCCGAGCAGGCCGCAGACTGTCCAGAGGCCGTCGCCGCTGCCGGGGCCGGAGACCCAGGGGAGGGATGCCCTGGCGTAGGAGTCGATGAGGTGGTAGAGGTCGCGCCCGGCGGGACTGAGGCAGTGGATCACCGTCGACGGCACCCCTCCCACCTCCTCGCGGTCGATGAGGCCCAGTTCCGCGAGCTTGCGAGCGTGCCTGTAGACCGTTCGCGGCGCATAGGTCGGGACTTTTTCGGTCAACTTCTTAGTGCGCAGGGACCGCGGTCCCAGAGCCATCAAAATCGGCCCGTTCGCACCATTGCCAAGCACCTTGAGCAGCGAGGCGACTGACGTCTCCTCGCCGGACAACTTTGTCGACTCCGTTTCGATGGGCGCCGCCTCTCCCCGAATGGATCGCAGTTCCCTGACTGGGTACGCGACGTTATCTAGGGTAGCTCCGATCGCATGCGAGTGCCAACCCTCCCCGAGCGACTTTTGTCACTCGCAGCTTTAAACAAAAGTGCCTCTTTTGCAGGGAAGGTCAAGCCACCAGACGCATCGCCCAGCGTTTCTGCTCCCTCCTCGCCATTCTTGACACCGCTGCGAGCGCGAACTTACGGTGACCGTCGGTCCTCGGAAACACGAAGGACCGACATGGGAAATCCGGAGGTCTTCGCCAGCGCCCACGGCCCGAGCGGCCGGGGCCCCGCTGTCGCTGCCAGCTGAGAACGGTCTCAGCGTCGGGGAACAACAGAGGTCAAGGGAGGGAACATCCAAATGGTCAAACGGATCCACAACCAGCTCGGCGCTGCCGGCATGGTGCTTGCCGTCACGGCGTTGATCGTGGCATTGGCCGGCACGGCATTTGCCGCCAAGAAGGTCTTCACCAAGGCTCAGGAAAAGCAGATCGTCAAGATCGCGAAAAAATACGCCGGCAAGAACGGCAAAGACGGCGCCCCGGGCCCCGCCGGCCCACAGGGGGCGAAGGGAGACGCCGGCGCCAAGGGAGAGACTGGCCCTGCCGGTCAACCGGGAGACGACGGTGCCAATGGCGAACCCGGCGCCTGCAGCGTCGCCAAACCGGTCTGCAAACTTCCCCCTGGAGCCACCCTGCAGGGTCGCTGGGGAGGCGGGGGCTTGGGTATCAACGCCACCTTTATCACTATCTCCTTCCCGCTCGCGCTTGAAAATGCCCCGAAAGCCATCTTGGTCAAAACGGCGGGCGAAAACGAAGACAAATGTCCCGGTGAAACCGCAGCGCCGACCGCTGAACCGGGCTACGTTTGTGTCTACGTAGAAGAAGTGAGTGGCGACATAAACTTCAAAGAAACTGAAGGGGTATTCACCACCGGCTTGAAGTTCGCGATTCTGGAATTCGCTGGAGGCAACGCGTTCGGCGCTGGCTCCTGGGCGGTGACCGCACCCGCGGCAAGCGCCTAGCGCTCGCGCCGGCTCGAAGCCACAAGCCCCGGGACGGCATCGCTGTCCCGGGGCTTTCTCTTGAAGGTGCTTGCGTAGTGAGCGACGAGGAGGTCAGAGAACGTCTCGACGGTCTGTCCTCCTCGTAGCTCACGAGCGACTGAAGTCATCCCCACGCCTTCGATCCCGCAGGGGACGATCCACTCGAACGGCTGCAGGTCGTTGTCGACGTTGACCGCCAGGCCATGGGTGGTGACGCCGTGGCTGACGTGGAGGCCGATCGAGCCGATCTTGCGGGCGGGGTTCGGCGAGAGAGTCGGCGGCGGCTCGCCTACGGTCCAGACCCCGGTCAGGCCCTCGATGGTCTTCGCTGGAACGCCTGCTTCTGCCAGGGCCCCGATCATCACCTGCTCGAGGCCGCGCACGTAAGCGTGGACGTCGTCGCCGTACCCGCCTAGGTGAACTATGGGATAGGCGACCAGCTGACCAGGCCCGTGGTAGGTGACGAGGCCGCCGCGGTCGGTGTCGTGGACTTCGATGCCCTGGGCCTCGTACCACTCGACCCCCATCGGCAGTTCCTCCGGCTGCGAGCGACGGCCGCGGGTGTAGGTGGGGGGGTGCTCGAGCAGGAGGAGGACGTCGGGAATCTCGTCGCGGCGCCGCCGCTGGGCCAGTTCTCTCTGCAGCTCCCATGCCTCCAGGTAGGGCACGGTGCCTAAGCGCTCGACGAGGAGTTCGTCGCTCATCGGCGAATCGTTGCAGTTGGCCGCCTTAGACTCTGGCCGCGCCTATGGTCCATTCCAAGCCTCTTCGACCCGAATGGCTTCCGGCTGTGGCGCTCAGTTCGTTGCTGGCGTTGCTGATGCTGATCTGGAGCCCGCCGGTCGGGGACCTGGCGGCGCAGGTGTTCCGTACCGAGCTGTTTCAGCGGGCGGGCCTCGCGATCTGGAACGGCAGCTGGTACGGCGGCCACTACACCCTCACCTACAGCCTCCTCTTCCCGCCGCTGGCGGCGCTGCTCGGACCGCAGCTGGTGGGGACGGGCGCGGTCGTCTCCTCCTCCTATTTCTTCGACCGCCTGGTGCGCGATCGCTGGGGGGCGGAGGCGCGCTGGGCGACGCTCTGGTTCGCGGCCGGAGTCGTCACCCTCCTTGCCGACGGGCAGCTGACCTTCGCCCTCGGCGTCGCCTTCGGGCTGGCGGCGCTGCGCTGTCTTCAGCTCGACCGCGGCGCGCTGACGCTCCTCACCGCCGCCGCCTGCCCCCTGGCGAGCCCGGTTGCCGGCGCCTTCCTCGCCGGCGTCCTCATCCTCGGCGCGGTGGAGCCCGGCCGCCGCCCGCGGCTTCTTCCCCTCGGCGCCGGCGCCCTCGCCCTCTTCATCACGGTCGCCCCCAACATCGCCTTCCCTGAAGCCGGCCACTTCCCCTTCGTCGCCTCCTCCTACATCGCGATCCCGCTCTGGGGCGCCGGCGCCCTCCTCCTCACCCAGGGCGTCCGCGACGAGGAGCGGCAGCTGCGCCGGGTGATCGCCGGCTACCTGCTCGCCTCGACCCTCGTCTGGCTCACCCCGAACGCGATGGGCGGCAACGCGGTCCGCCTCGGCGCCCTCTTCGGCGGACCGGTCCTCGCCGCGGTCCTGCTGTCCCGACGACCGCGCCCGACCGTCCCGACCTGGTTCTTTGCGCCGCTGCTGGCGCTGGCGATCGCCGGCAGCCTCTACTGGCAGCTGACCGCCAGCGTCGCCCAGATCGCCCGCTCGGTCGGCGACCCCTCGACGACCTCGGCCTACTTCCACCCCGCCGCCCGCTGGCTCCGAGCGCACGGCGCCAGCGGCACCCGGATCGAGGTGCCGCCGACCGCCAATCACTGGGAGTCCGCCTACCTGGCACCGAAGTTCGAGCTCGCCCGCGGCTGGCTCCGTCAGCTCGACACCACCCGCGACGATCTCTTCTACGAGGACAAGGCGCTGACCGCCGCCAGCTACGGCGCCTGGCTACGCGCCAACGCGATCTCCTACGTGGCCCTCCCGGACGCGCCGCTCGACTACTCCTCCCAAGACGAGCGCCGGCTGATCCTCGGCGACCCGTCGTACCTGGCGTTGCGCTTCCGCTCCGAGCACTGGCGCATCTACGCGGTCCGCGACCCGAAGCCGCTCGTCGCCCCGCTCGGTGGCGCCGCCGCCGAGACCCGCTGGATCGGCCGCCAGGGCTTCTCCCTCGACGTCGAGCATCCCGGCGAGTTCCTCGTCCGCGTCAACTTCACCCCCTACTGGTCGATCGCCCGCGGCAGCGGCTGCATCCTCCGCCGCGGCGACTGGACCGTCGCCCGCGCCGCGCGTCCCGGCGTCTTCCGCGTCGCCGCCGACTTCTCCGTCGGCCGCGCCTGGAACGCGGTGACGGGGGCGAAGAAGACCTGCTGAGAACGCAGTTGTCTCCGCTATGCGGAGAGAAGAGCGTTCTCGATCAGCGCGTGCCCTCGAGCGTTGCCAGCGCTGCACTCACGACGTGCTCCTCGTGCGGGATCGCCGCCTGCTCCAGGCGTTTGGAGTACGGCATGTGGACGTCGGCGCCGGTGACCCGCTGGACGGGGGCGTCGAGGTAGTCGAAGGCCTGCTCGGTGATCAGCGCCGAGAGGTTGGCGCCGAC
>Ga0190273_10000815_pt1 | contig 11287 bp, 13 predicted proteins | sample Popmic504IS_FD_134513 | JGI IMG/M metagenome (GOLD analysis project Ga0190273, IMG submission 134513) | Populus adjacent soil microbial communities from riparian zone of Shoshone River, Wyoming, USA - 504 IS | ecosystem: Environmental > Terrestrial > Soil > Riparian zone > Trees stand | place...
AGCTCAGTTGGTAGAGCACGTGACTGAAAATCACGGTGTCGGCGGTTCGATTCCGTCCCTGGCCATCAAGTGAATTCAAATAGTTACGGGGAGTCAAACGACTCCCCGTTTTTCGTTTATGTGCCTGTAGCGTGCCAACTCACATGGGAAATTCTTTTGTATCTCCATCATGGCGGTTCAGTTGATTCTGAAGAGAGGCAGAAGCTACGGAACAGCGAATGGTGAATGGTATCTGTCTCAAAATAAGGATTGTGTTTTGCTGAGGATGGCGGTAAAAGTTGCCTTCAGGTGTGATTAGACCGCGCGGGGCGGTAATCCACGCCTCGTTGGGAGTTATCCCCCACATGGCGGTAATTGCCGCTTCCTGGTGGTATTAGGCCGTTAGTAGCGGTCTAATAGTAGTTAGATGGCTTCATATTTCGGCAGCATCGAGGCTCAGGTCGCGAGAAAGGGGAAAAGCAAGAACATGCCACGTCTCATACACAAGATGTCAGCCGCGCTACTCACTTTCATACTCGGCGTCTTCGCTGTAACTCTGTGGCTCAATCCCCACTTGCACATTACCTTGCCGGGTTTTTCTCGCTCGACTGCTCCTGCCGGTAGCGGAGCACCAGCCGCTGTCCGGCCAGTCGTCGTAGAGTGTCAGGAGTGGGCGGGGGCAGAAGTGTCGAGTCAGGGAATCGGATGGGACCTGGCTTACCTGTCCCTACTCAGGAGCAGCGGCCTCTGCCCCGGTGAGCCATTCTGTGAAGTGATGACAGAGAAGCCAAAGCCGCCCGTCAAAGAGCACCTCGCCGAGTGGCAGGGCGACCCAGTTATCTCCTCGATACTGGTCGAGTTGCCGGACGGTCACGCCGACATGATGGCGATATGGCTCATCAGGACGAAGGACCACGCCTACTGGTGGGGCTTCCACCCCCACCGTGCCAATCCACGCGGTAAGCAGCCCATCCCGGCGCAAGATTACGACCGCGCCTTCGAGGCGATGGCCTGCTGGCGACAAGGTGAGCCGGCGCGCAGGACATTTGGGGAAGAAGGGTACATCGGCTTCCTCAGCCTGTATAAGGAAGGCAGGTCGCGGCAGATGTTACTGACTTACGAAGACCTCTTCGAGGGGAGTAAGGACCCGGATGAGGCTCAACCGGGGCGGTTCAGGAGAGCGTTGCTACCGTTGATGTCCTCGATGGCCGAGCAGCAGAAGTCGTCCAATCCAGCTCGCAAGTAAAAGTCGTCAGGCACCCCTGCCGTCTGCCGCGCCCCAGCAATGACCACCATCTAACAACGGCATGCACCCGACCGCGAGTCAGCTCGGATGTCATCGAGAACTTGTCGCTAATCACGTCTCGCCGCGGCGGGTGATGCCGGGCGTTGGGCGGCTTCGTTGGCCGATGGGAAAACAGGAGAACTCATATGAAGAAGGCTACCGTACTCTTCATCGGATTGACTTGCATTGTGCTATTCGGCTTCTCCACCAAAGCCGGCCGTTCCGGCGACGGCATACGACTCCTCTCGGACTCACCGAGGACGGTTGTCGCTCGTGAATGGAAAGGGCGGGTCGCGCCAGCACGCGCTGACGAGTATTACCGATACCTCCTCGGGGGCGTAACGAAGATCCGTTCCATTCCCGGAAGTCTCGGGATCGAAGTAATGCGCCGGGACGAGGCGGGTGCGGTCGAATACACCGTAATTTCGTACTGGGTGTCACGGGAGGCGATCAAGGCGTATGCCGGGCAGGACATCGAAAAACCTCATCACCTCCCCAAAGACCGTGAGCTTCTGCTCGAACTTCCGACACGCGTGCTTCACTATGACGTCACCTATACCGACCTAGCGCAGGTCCGAGTCGGTCAGTAGAGTGCGCCACTGTGAGTGAAGGCGTGGGTGGCAGGTGTCTTGGGTGGGCGCCGCCCGACCATGGCTTGCAGCGGACGCGGCGATAGCAACCCCCTTCATGATGCTTCCTGCGACCTGGCTTGTGTTCGCTCGCGCCGCGCCGCCGAAGCCAAGCGTTAGCCTCTTTCTTCCGTGTAACGCAGGTGTGAAAGGTCAACAGGACCACATGTTTCGTCTGCCGGACCTGATCATCCGCGCCGCGCTCCTGTTCTTCGGCTCCGTCATGCTGCTCTTCGGGGCGTGTGACCTGCTCGCGCCGCGCGCCCGCTACGTCAACTCCAGCCCCGAGCCCGGCGCCGCCCTCGCCGCCCCGCCCGCCTCCGTCAGCATCAACTTCAGCGACGAACTCGCCCCCGAGTCCGACATCGCCGTGGCCTCTACAATCACCTTGCCGCCGTCCGGGGAGGCGGTGTATGCGGACGGAAAGAGGTTCACAGCCTCGGGACCCGACCCGGGCGACTCGCGGGGCCGGACGTTGCGGGCGGACTTAGAGCCGGGGCTGCCCCGCGGCCTCTACTGGGTACAGTGGAGGGCGGTGGCGGCGCGAGGTAAAGCCGCACGTTTTGGCAGTTTCTGCTTCGGGGCCGGGATGCCGGTGCCGGCCGACATCACGCGGGACATGCCGGGCGCACTCCGGGAGCGGGATTACCAGTGGCGTGGGCGACGGGCTGCGCTTCTGGGGGGCGTGCTGCTGGTCGCGCTGGGTGCCCTGCTGCCGCGGGTGCCGTGGCGGAGGTGAGGGCAGCATTACGACGCGCCGCGGAGGCTAGCAACGCCGTGCACCCGACCGCGAGTCAGCGTGCCTCGTAGAGAACTTGCGTGGCCTCTGCGTTGAATGCGCGGCGGGTGATGCCGGGCGTGTGGCCGCTAACCAAGGGGCCAGGGCCTCCGCCGGGCGGTGGCTCCCCGCCCCGGTCCCGACCGCCGCAATCCCATTGACAACCCGGCCGCCGAAGGAATAACTTGCGCCTGCTCTGACACCCTGCCACCCGTCCCAACCTGTGAACGGCGAGGAGACCCCATGGCCCTACAAGTCATCCTTAGCCAGGCCGGGCCGCTGCCCGTCGCCGCCACCTTCGCCGCGCCGGGCGACATGCCGATGTATCTGGTAGTCAACGGCTCGGCCTGGACCCGATCAGTCAACCGATTAATCGGGATCGTCGTCGGGCTCGACGGCGGCGTGGTCGGCAAGGCGCAGATCTGGCCCAACGGCAGCGCCACGCACCGGGCCGTGGTCCCGGCCTACATTAAAGTCCAGCCCGGCCAGGGGCAGCACACGCTCACCCTGTCGGCCGACAGCAATACGGTGTCGGATGTAAACGAACGCGACGCCGCCGTCCTCCAATACTGAGGGCTGAGGCGGGGGGCCGGCGGCGGGTGGAGGCCCATTGGCCCGGCCCTCTGCGTTCACGCTCAGTAGGGGGAGGCCGGGGCCTTAACCGCTTGTCAGGCGGCGCCCGACGAGCGCGAGCGGCGGACGGGGAGCAGGGTGCCTCCCGCCGACGGGTTGGAGCCAGGGCAGTCGTCCCCCCGCCCGCTGAAGCGCAGCGTTAGGTGGATTGAAAGTTTTCGGGAGGTATCCAATGAATAGATCATTCGCAGTGCTGGTGATGAGCCTTTGCGCAGTTCTACTGGCAGAGGCGGCGGCGAACCAGGGTGCCACGACGCAGGATAGCGACGACGTGCCGCTCATGGTGGCCTTCGCGGATCTGAAGTGGACCAAGCTTCCCGAAAGGGAAGGCATGATGTTTGCCGTGCTCTCAGGCGACCCAACGAAGGGGGAGTATACACAGATGCGCAAGGTGCCCGCCGGAACGGACAATCCGCTCCACTCGCACAGCAGTCGGCTGAAGAACGTGATCATCAGTGGCGTCTGGTACACGGGGGCGGCGGACTCGGCATCGGCCAAGGACTTCGGCCCAGGGTCAATCGTAGTGATGCCCGCCAACTGGGTGCACGTGAGCGGCTGCCGCGCCGGGAGCGATTGTGTGTTCTACCAGGAAGGCAAAGGCAAGTTCGACTTCAAAGCAGCCGAAGCGAATCGACGACAATAGCGGGAGTGCTCGCCGAAGTCGTCTCACGAGCTGTTGCATCGGGCGCTCAGATGGCCTGGCTTTCGTGCTTCGTTCGGCGATGAAGGTTGCATGCCATTCGCCTCGCGCCGGTCAATTTCGGGCGCGAGGTGAAATCTGCTGTCGGCATTTAGTCAGGAGTACAAGGAGGATCGCCTATGGATAACCCTGACGTAGCTATTACGTCTCGGAGGAGAGAGCAATGCCACAGAACATTACCACTGCTGCTTTCGTCCTCGGTGCGGTGCTGCTCTTGATTTCGCTGCTTGGCGGTGGTTTTAAGATTTTTGGCGCGGAGGTGCGCAGCTCGGTAAGCGGGTGGGGGCGAGTTACCTCCTTCATCCTGGGCGTGTTCTTTCTAATAGTTGGTCTTTTCAATCCCTTCGAACGCACTCTACCTTCCTCCACGTCATCAACGACACCATCAGCCAGCCCCAGCCCGCCTAAGCCATCACCCTCCTCTGCTCAAATAGACATCAGCGGAACATGGGTTGACAACTTCGGTACCATCACTCAGATCGTCCAACAAGGTGATACCTTCCAGGCAACCGCAAGTGGCACTGAATGCGGGGGCCGGAGGTTCCAGTCGTCCGGCGGCGGGACGGTTAGGGGGAACATTGTCGAATCAAGTTATCAGTCCACATATTCCCGAGGGCGCTGCCAGGGGACAGTCTCTACGGACGGGTCGCGGATCGTATCAACGTGCGACGACTCACTGTGTGACCGGTTTCAGTTATCTTCGGTACGACAGAGAGAGTGAAGACAGGACCGTTGCTATCGGAGGCCCGGCTAACAAGGGAATGAACCGGACTCGCAGTAAGCGCGCCCCTTATCAATCAGGCTGGCGGCTCGCCGGTGATGCCGGGCGTCGGCTGGCTTTTTGAGCGTTACGAATAGAGGTCATGAATGATGTCTGCTGCTGAAATAATGAACCTGTTTGTCCCGTCTGTCATTGCAATCACCTCTATCGTCATCTTTTTCCTTGTCCACCCGGCCCAGAAGTTCTCTTTCGTGCCCGCGATGGTCGTGGCTTTTGTTTGCTACTTGCTCACGAGCTATCGGGAGATGCCCAAAGCGGAGCGCGTTCTGCCCGTCTATCTGGTCGCGCTGGCGATACAGTTTTTGCACTTCACCGAAGAATACGTTTACGGCTTCCACCTGAGAATCACCGAAATTATGGCCGGCATGCCTCCCTTCAACGACAATGTGTTCGTGGCTTTCAACATGATCGCCTATTGCCTATTCTTACTGGGCGGCCTGGGGATGTATAAAGGGATGAAGTTTCCAATGATCATTGTCTGGTTCTTTGTGATCGCCGGCGTTCTCGGCAACGCCATCTGGCATTCCCTGCTGGCGCTCATGGTCGGCGGCTATTTCCCCGGTTTGTTTACCTCATTTGCTGGCTGGATTCTGGGGCCGATGCTCTTGAAGCGGCTCTGGAGTCAGGAGAGTGTGGCGCGCGCCGGCTAAGAAGAGGACGGAGACGAGATGCTGTTCATGGTAATCGAACGCTTTCGGAATCGTGATGCCAAAGCAGTGTATCGGAGATTCCGGGAACACGGGCGGATGCTGCCTGGTGGATTGACGTACATCGATAGCTGGACGGAGGCCACTTTCGACCGCTGCTTTCAATTGATGGAGTGCGAAGACCCGCATTTGTTACAGGAGTGGGCGTCCCACTGGCACGATTTAGTGGAGTTTGAAATCGTCCCCGTCGTTTCCTCAACGGAGGCGGCAAATTCAATCACGCAATCGCTTTAATCCTGGCCCGTCTGTTTCGACGGGCGCCCGTGCTGCGGGCGCGTAAATAAGCAGGTCTATTAAACTGCATCGCTCGTGCGCACGGCCGACGGCGGAGGTTTGAGGCGCGCGGCCCGCGCGGGCGGCGCCCGCCGGATTTCGGTTGACACGGACGCCGGCGCGGAGGTTTAGTGAGTGCCCATGCTCACTTCCCTGTTCCCCGGCCGGAAGCCGGTCATCGGCATGATTCACGTCGGCGCGCTGCCGGGCACGCCCGCCTCCGCGCAGGGTGTGGCGGAGATCGTCGCGCAGGCGGCGCGCGAGGCGCGCGTCTACCGGCACGTCGGCGTGGACGGCCTCGGCATCGAGAACATGCACGACGTGCCCTACCTGCGCGGGGGCGCGGTGGGGCCGGAGGTGGTGGCGTCGATGGCGGTCGTCGGGCGCGCGGTGCGCGAGGAGGCGGGGCTGCCCACGGGCGTCCAGATTCTCGCCGGGGCGAACGTGGCCGCGATGGCCGTGGCCCACGCCGCCGGTCTCGACTTCGTCCGCGCCGAGGGCTACGCCTTCGCGCACATCGCCGACGAGGGCTGGATCGATTCGGGGGCGGCGGAACTGCTCCGCTACCGCCGCCACATCGGCGCCGGGCGCGTGCAGGTGTGGGCCGACGTGAAGAAGAAGCACTCCTCGCACGCCGTCACTGGCGACGTGAGCCTCGCGGCGACGGCCGAGGCCGTGGAGTTCATGCGCGCCGACGCCGTCGTCATCACCGGCGCCGCGACCGGCGAGCCACCCCGCTCAGACGACGTGCACGAGGCCCGACGCGCCTGCCGCCTCCCCGTCGTCCTCGGCTCCGGCGTGGACGCCCGCAACATCGCCGACTTCTTCCCGCACGCCGACGCCTTCATCATCGGCTCCTACTTCAAGGTTGACGGCCACTGGGCCAACCCCGTCGATGCGCGGCGCGTGGAGAAGCTGATGGAGATCGTCAACCGGCTCCGCGAGGGCGCCGCCGCCGGAGGCGCGTCCGCGGCCGACACCGCCGCCAGATAATAGTTAGGCGCCAGTCTCTGATGAACGTTCATGGAACCATTGACGCCTTCGTCGCGCACGTTGACCCGCCCGGCGATCTCTTCCGGCGGGTCGAGAGCGCGCCCTGGGTTGAGGCTCTGGAGGCCAAGCTCCCGAAGCGTTTCCCGGCCTCCTTCCGCTCTCTCCTCACCAGATATACCTTCCCTCCGTTTGATGCCGGCGGCCTCCGCTTTTTCTCGAACACGGGCGCGGAATCGCACGAAGAGCTAGGCGTCGCCATATTCAGTGATCGAATTATCGCCGGGGCGTCGTTGGGGGCCGGTTACGTCCAGTTCGCGCGGCCCGAGAGCGGCAGTTACGATCCGATCTGTTTCGAGGAGAGGCGCGCAGCCAGCAATCGAGAGTTCCCAATCGTGCGACTTGACCACGAGGAGATACTTTGCCGCCACCGGATACACGTGTCGGAGCGGGTGGCCGATTCCTTCTATCAATTTGCCGCCGGCATCACCGGCCGCGCCTGACAGCGGCATGCGCCCGACGCCCCGCCACGAAGTCTTTCATGTACGTTGAATGTGGGCGCGGGTGATGCCGGGCGTTAGGCGCTGGCCTGTTTTGTTCTTGGACTAAGGAGGTTTTAGATATGGTCTTTGCAAAGGCCCGATTTCACCCACCTGTCATCCTCTGTGCAATATGGCTTTGCTTCGTTAGTACCTGCCTGGCTCAAGAACACGGCTCGCGAGTTGATGAGTACATGAATGCGCTGGTGAAGTTGAACCGGTTCAGCGGCACGGTATTGATCGCGCGCGGTGGTAAAGTTCTTGTCAGTCGTGGCTACGGCATGGCGAATTTAGAAGACGCCGTGCCCAACTCCCCACGAACAAAGTTCCGTATTGCCTCGGTGACCAAACAATTTACGGCGGCGGGCGTCCTGATGCTACAGGAGCGCGGTAAACTGAACGTGCAGGATGGCGTCTGTAAATACGTCCCTAAATGCCCGGACGCCTGGCAGCGCATCACCATCCACCAACTATTAACACACAGCTCCGGCATCCCGGATTACCACACGGAAATCCCGGAATTGCTCCCGCCCGCGCCGCCCATGCCGACGGGTCAGGTGGTCGAAATCATCGGCGGGAAACCGCTCCACTTCGCCCCCGGCGAGAAGTTCCGGTATAGCAACTCCGGCTATTACCTGTTGGGGCACATCATCGAAAAAGTGTCGGGCGAATCCTACGGCGCATTCTTACAAGGAAACATCTTCGCGCCGCTGGGGATGAAAGATACGGGACTCGACGACCTCAGTCTGGTGCTGCCGCACCGGGCCGTCGGTTACGTGCGAAACCGGGACAGGTTCCTCAACGCGTTGTTCAGACGTACGCCGCCCCCTCAAGCGGACGCAGGCTTGTATTCGACGGTGGGAGATTTACTGCGTTGGGAGCAGGCGCTCTACACCGAGCGCATCCTCTCCAAAAAATCCCTGAATGCAATGTTCGCCCCCTCCATCGTGATGTCTATGACGGCGGAATGGGGCACGTTTGCGGGCAGCTACGGTTACGGCTGGATTGTGACGGATCAGTTCAACCACCGGGCCGAGGTGCACGGGGGCATCGCCGGCGGCTTCACGACATTCATCATGCGCTTCCCGGAAGATAAGGCGACCGTTATTTTTCTTGGGAACCTCGACCTGGCGCCGATGGAGACCATTGCGCGAAATTTGACGGCGATCACGTTCGGGGGGAAATATGAATTGCCCAAAGAGTCCATCGCCCAGGTCTTGTTCGAGACCATTATGGGTCAGGGCATCCAGGCGACTCTCAAAGAGTACCGCCACTTGAAGAGTACGCGGTCAGGTGATTACGAGTTTTATGAGGGCGCGCTGAACAGCCTGGGGTATGACCTCCTCGGCAGGAAAAAAGTTAAGGAGGCGATTGAGATTTTCAAGCTCAACGTCGAAGCATATCCCCAATCCTTTAACGTCTACGACAGCCTGGGCGAAGCTTACATGACGAGTGGGGATAAGGAACTCGCTATCAAAAACTATCAGAAGTCAGTAGAGTTGAACCCGAAGAACAGTAATGGCTTAGAGATGCTAAGCAAGCTCAGGCAGCAATAGGGTTGATCTATAAGCCCGGAGGGTCTTCTACATTCTTGCGTCCTATTACAGCGGACGCCGCGCCTGACAAGGGCCTGCGCCCGACGCCCCGGCGGCATACCTCTCATACAGCTCGAATGAGGGCGCGGGTGATGCCGGGCGTTAGTCGGCTTCTTGATTAGCTAATCGTGATAGCTGGAGTACAAGCAAGGCGCTTTCTGAGCCTCGCGTTACGTCTGTTTGGCTCGTCGAAAGGAGCCTTCATGAAAAAATTTCTTGTCGTCTCCGTGATAGTGCTCGTTACTGCGTCCTTTGCACCTGATCAAACGAGACGCAGCAACATCGAGTAAAGACAAGATGTCTTCATTCATCCTTCATCCTTGCTCTTTGTCCTCCACGGTGAGTGGCCCCAAACACTCAGCCTGAGATTGCTCTGCTTACCGCCGGCCGCCGCCCGCCCTTCAAAGCAACACCGACTCCTCGATTAAATCCCCTTCGGCGAACCTCTCGGCGCGCAGCGCGCGGATGTCGAGGGCGCGCGACTCACCGTGCAGGATGAGGTCGGAGACGGCGCGGCCCGTGGCGGGCGAGTGCATGACGCCGTGGCCGCTGAAGCCGTTGGCGAGGTAGAGGCCCGCGACGCCGGGCGCGCGGCCGATGATGGCGTGGCGGTCGGGCGTCATCTCGTAGAGGCCGGCGCGGCACAGCCGGCGGTCAACCTTGAGGCCGGCGAAGGCGGGGACGCGGCGCTCGGCGCGTTCGAGGATTTTGCCACTGAAGCCCTCGTCGAAGTCCGTCCTGAAGCCGGGCGCCTCCTCCGGGTCGGGCCAGGCGAGGAGGACGCCGGGCGACTGCCCTTCGCGCTCCACGCGTCGGAAGTGGAAACCGTCGGAGAGGTCGATGACCATTGGCATCCGCTCGGGGAGTCCGTCGAAGGGTTCGGTGCCGACGAGCTGACGGCGCAGCGGCGTGACGGGGATTTCGACGTCGGCGAGTTCGGCCACCTCCGCGGCCCAAGCGCCCGCCGCGTTGACGACCACGCGCGTCCAGACGATGCCCCGCGACGTGTCCACGCGGACGACCGCGCCGCCGTCAACTTCGATTCCCGTCACACGCGCGTCCGTCCAAAGCCTCGCGCCCCGCTCGCGCGCGCGCTCCCACAGGCCGCGCATCACGGCCAGCGGGTCGATGAGGCCGTCGAGGGGGCAGAAGGAGCCGCCCGCGATGTCGTCGAGCCGGACGAAGGGCAGCCGCGCGGCGATCTCGTCGGCCGAAAGAATCTCGACGCAGGTCAGGCCCTCGGCGGCCTGCCGCACGCGGTTCGCTTCGAGCTGCGCGAGCTGTCGCTCGTCGGCGGCGAGGAAGAGGTAGCCGTAGGGCCGGTAGCCGCAGTCGCGCCCCGTGGCATCGAAGAAGCGCGAGAAGAAATCAATCGAGTAGAGCGACATGCGGATGTTGACGGGGGTGGCGAACTGCGCGCGCACGCCGCCCGTCGCGCGGCCCGTCGAGCCTTCGCCCAGACGTTGCCCGCGCTCGACGACGAGCACGTCGCGGCAGCCGGCCTCCGCCAGGTGGTAGGCGACGCTCGCGCCGACCACGCCGCCGCCGATGATGACCACGTCGGCCCGCTCCGTCATGCGCGACATCATACCCATAGGCGCCGCGCGGCGCGAAGGCCGCGACGCGCCGCGCGTCTTTACTGAAACCATGTTTGCGGCACTTCCGGCCGGCGCGGGCGTGTCTGCGTTGGAGCTTCGGTCGAGAGACTTAGGAGGAGGATACCCATCGATGAGAAGGTTTCTTTTAGTCGCGGCGGTTGTGCTTTCATCGGCCGCCGGTTTCGCCATCCGCTCGCTCTCGCTCAAGGCGTCGGTCGCCCCGGCGGCGGAGGCGTCGGCGCCCGCGCAGGACGCGGAGGAGGGCTGGACCTGGGAGTATGCCGCGGTCACGAGGGCGCAGTTCGCCCCCAGCCCGAGGGGCGGCCAGTACTGGATCGTCTACTTCCGCGGCGATAGCGGCGTGTCCACCACCACGGTCGAGCCGGGGGTGGGCGGCAACGCGCAGGCGAAGGCCATCGCGATGCTCGGGTCGCGCAACTGGGAGATGGTCGGCGAGGGCACGCTCGACACCGGCCGGCGCGAGCGCGACGAGCCGCCACGCGCGCTGCTCTTCAAACGTCGCGTGAAATAGAAGTGGACACGGCTAGAGCAACTCTCACTTGAGTGCTGGTGAAGTGGATTCACCGCGGACGCGCAGAGGGCGCGGAGGGGGCGCAGAGGCCGGTTGTGGTGTCCACGCTTAAAGCGGTAGCTGCAAGCGGGCCACGCAGCCGCGGATTCCGATGCGGTTCTGGAGGGTGAGCGTGCCGCCGTGGGCCTCGGCGATCTGGCGCGAGAGCGCGAGACCGATGCCGGTGCCCGCCGGCTTCGTGGTGTAGAAGGGGACGAAGAGGTTGTCC
>Ga0190273_10000816_pt1 | contig 11286 bp, 8 predicted proteins | sample Popmic504IS_FD_134513 | JGI IMG/M metagenome (GOLD analysis project Ga0190273, IMG submission 134513) | Populus adjacent soil microbial communities from riparian zone of Shoshone River, Wyoming, USA - 504 IS | ecosystem: Environmental > Terrestrial > Soil > Riparian zone > Trees stand | place...
GACAGCAGTTACGCCCCGCGAGCGAAAGCAGGCATGGAGGCGGAGCGCGAAGCTCAACTGTTGAAAGAGTGGCACGAAGCACAACAGCAGGAGAGCGTCGATGAAGAAGAGACTGCCACAGAGGAGGTCGCCTCTCACTCATAGAGATGCAGGACATTCCACAGCAGCAGCGTCCTTTGCGTATAGTCGTCATCGGCGGCGGCATCAGCGGCCTCGCTACGGCTTATCGGCTACAGGAACTCTCCCGCGCTCTCAAGCACGCGCCGGAGATTCTTCTGCTCGAAGCGAGCGCGCGCACGGGCGGTGTCATACACACGCACAGGCGCGAAGGGTTTCTGCTCGAAGGCGGCCCGGACTCTTTTATCTCAGAGAAGCCGGAAGCTATCGGTCTCGCCGAGCGTATAGGCCTGGCCGAGCGCTTGATCGAAACCAATCCAATCAATCGCCGAAGCTTTATCGTGCGCGGCGGGCGGCTGCATGCTGTACCGGAAGGATTCCAACTGCTCGCGCCCTCGCGCTTCTGGCCTTTCCTCACGACGGGGATTTTTTCCTGGCGCGGCAAAGCGCGTATGGCCCTCGATATGGTCTTGCCGAGGCGTGCGCGAGCGAACGGTCATGATGATGAGAGTCTAGCGCAGTTCGTCAGGCGCAGGCTGGGGCGCGAGGCGCTGGAGCGTATGGCGCAGCCGATGGTGGGCGGCATCTACACGGCAGACCCTGAACGATTGAGCCTGCGCGCCACCATGCCGCGTTTTCTGGAGATGGAGCGTGTGCATCGTAGCCTGATACGCGGAATGTGGCGCGCGCGACGAGGGCTTTCAGCGCCACAGCAACACGGAACTAGTGGGCCACGCTACAGCCTGTTTCTTTCCTTCGACGAAGGAATGCAGACGCTTTCAGATCATCTGGCCGCACTTCTAACGCGCGGCACTATCCGCCTCAATACAAGAGTTCAAACGCTGGCACTTGATCGCGCGTCCGCACGCTGGCAGCTTCATCTGTCTTCCGGCGAGAGCATGGAATGCGATTTTGTCTGCCTGGCGCTGCCCGCTTACACTTCCGCGCAACTCCTTAATGAAGTTGATGCGCAACTCAGCGCAGAGCTCGCAGCCATCCCGTACGCATCCACTGCGACGGTCAATCTGGCCTTTCGTCGTGCGGATGTACCGCACCCGCTCGACGGCTTCGGCTTTGTTGTGCCGATCATCGAGCGACGCAAAATCCTGGCCTGTACTTTTAGCAGCATCAAGTTCAAGGGGCGCGCGCCCGAAGGCCATGTGCTACTTCGTGCTTTCGTCGGCGGCGCTTTGCAGCCGGAGATGTTTGCGCTCGAAGAGGATCGAATTGCCGCCGCCGTGCGCGACGATCTGCGCGCCTTGCTCGGCATCGAAAAGCCGCCGCACTTTTGTCTGGTTGAAAAATGGCCGCGCTCTATGGCCCAGTATCACCTTGGCCATCTTGAAAGAGTCGGTCGAATCAATGAGCGGCTCGAAACCTTTCCGACTTTGAAACTGGCGGGCAATGCATACGGCGGTGCGGGGATTCCCGATTGCATACGCAGCGGCGAGCAGGCGGTAGACGAAATCCTGAAGAGCCTATACACATCAATGTGAATCATTCGTCAATTGAGTGTGTTTGAAATTTCTATTCACCACAGAGACACATAGGACACGGAGGTAGCACGGAGGCTTGAATCTCTAACTCTCTGTGTCTCCTCTGTGCGCTCTGTGCCTCTGTGGTGAGTCAGCAACTTACTTGACGCTCAATTCCGAATGCCCCATTACCCGCCATATCTATTTCTGCTCTGAAATGGCCAGCGGCAGCGCGGCGCGTCCCTCCGCTGCAAGCTGTTCGATCCATTTAGCATTGACTTCCATCAGGGGCAGAAACGCCTCGCGCGGCGTGCGATTCTCTATGTGCATGTTGTCGTCCGTGTTGATCGTTGCGCCGTCGATGGCCGGAGTAAGCTGTGTTTCATCGCAGACGTACCACGCTTCGACATCGCTTCGCCCCATGATCTTGATACGGGCCAGTTCTGCTTTGATCTTCTCATCATGGAAGCGCTCCGTCATTCGATCAAGGGAGAGCGGAGAGCGGCTGCCGACCAGCAGCAGGTCTTTGCCTTTGGTCGTACCACCCACGCGAAAGACCAGCACGTGCGGGAAAACGCTTTTGTAGGTGGCGAGCACAGAGCGCAGGCCGTCGTTCGAGAGTTGATAGATTTGCAGCCATTGCACAAAGATGCCGTCCTCCGTCAGGCGGCTTCGACCCAGCTCGAAGAACTCGCGCGTAAAGAGGTTCGCCACACCCGGAACCCAAGGGTGGCTCGGCTCGCTCACGATCATGTTGTACTCGGTCGGGTTGACTCTCAGGTAAGCGCGCGCATCGTCTACGATCAAGCGTAAGCGAGCGTCGCCGCGCGGTTGGTTATTGACGTGATTGAAATAGTCCCCTGCGCGAATAACGGCAGGCTCAAGCTCTACACATTCGAGCTGTTTGATCGGCGATTGAAGCATCGAGCCGACCGTCACGCCCGAGCCAAAGCCTACGATCAAGCCGTTCTCTATACGCGGCGCAAGCAGTAAAGGCAGCACACCCAGCATCACCTGCGTCGGCATGTCCTCCTTATCGGAAGCGTTGGTGCGCCCGTTGATCGCCAGCGAGATAATATCCCAATCGTTCCGCACGGAAACGGTCGCCGTCGGCCCTTCTTCATACATCAGCAGCTTGTGCGTCTCTTCCACATTTTTTTCAAATCGTCCATCGTTGCCGCCGGTCGAGCGCGTACGCGCAAGCACGCGCACCAGGCTGTCATAAGCTCCGAGCGAGAGATCGAATGTATCGAGCCTTGGCGCTACGATAAAAAGCACGACGATGAGAGCCACTACTACGCCCGCCGCGAGCCCGCGCCGTAAATCTTTATCAGTTACTGTCTGCGCAGGTTGATAGGCGAACCCCGCCACGATGATGCAGAGCGTGGCGGCAAAGAGGATGGTAAATCGCGTGCTCGCCTTGGGGATCAGGATAAAGCCGGTGAGGAACGCACCTGCGATTGCGCCCAGGGTATTGAGCGCGTAACTGCGCCCGACCAGCCGAACTGATTGATCGCCGCCCGCTTCGCTCGCCCACACCAAAACGAGCGGCATGACCATGCCCATCAACAAAGCAGGCACAAGGATAAGCAAGCCCGCGACGAAGATTTGCAGCGCCAGCAATCCAGTCCACGATCCAAGGTTAAGCCTCAGCCCCGTGTTGATAAGAATGTTCGGCGTCTGATTGATAATCAAGAGGCTCAGCAACAGACTGACGGCAGTCGTCAGCTCGACCTTCAAAATCTTGCGGCGCAGGGTTTCCCTGATCTTCCCGCGCCCGACCATGTATGCGCCGCCCGAGAGGCCCAGCAGGAACAGGGCGACGACGATGCTGAAAGCGTAGGTGCTCGAACCGATGACCATCGTGAGGACGCGCGTCCATGCCACCTGCGCGCTGATCGTGACGAAGCCAGAGACACACGCGCACATAAACCAGAATTTTCCGTCGATGCTTTTTCCTCTAACGGGTTGATTCTCGGACGATGCTTCGCCGCTCTCCACGTCCAGCAAAGCTTCCGGCTCAAGCACAGTCTCGGCGGTCTCCGCGCCCGTGGAAGTCAAAACGCTTCCGTATCTCAAATCTATGAGAAAGGCTACGATGCCGACGATGATATTGATGGCCGCCGCCGTGTAGATGGTGAGGCTGACACCGAGCGTCGGGAGCAGCAGAAAGCCCGCGAGGATAGTGCCGAAGATCGCGCCGACCAGATTACAGGTATAGAGCCGCGCAACGGAGGAAGAAGTGTGCGCGGGCGAACGCATCAGCGCCGCCGACAGCACAGGCAGCGTCGCTCCCATCAAAGCGGTTGGGACGAGCAGCACCGCGCAGGAGAGCACGAAGCGCCACAGGCTGAAACTATAAAAGCCCGGACGAAGCTCCGCCCAGACGAGCGCGTACAGATAGTTGACCAGCGCGAAGAGCAAAGGGACGGCGAGCGCGTACAGTGCTATGCCAATCTCGATCAGGGCGTAAGCGCGCAAAGGTCTCTTGATGCGTGCGGCGATGCGTCCGGCCCATGCGCTGCCCAGAGCCAGTCCGCCCATAAAGGCCGCGAGCACAGTGCTGATGGCGAACGTAGTTGCCCCGAACACCAGCCCGAGCATACGCGCCCACAGGACTTCGTAAATCAGCCCGGTCGCGCCAGACAATATAAAGCAGAGCGCTATGAGCCAGAGGCTCTTGACCGGGTATGTGTACAGCTGTTTGCGCTCTTCATGGGCGAAAGCATTAGACATTCGTGTGATTACATCCTCAGAAATACAGATTCGAACTGTCCGGGGCGTGAGTAATTCAAATATAACACCTTCGCGGTCGCCTTCGACACACTTTTATCAGCGGTCAGATTACTAACACACTATCATCCTGACCTGTCAAACTGCTCGCTACCATCTTGTGTACAAGGCTCTCGCCACCGCACACTGCAAAGAAAACCTAGGGATTCCGGCAATTTCATCTTCTTTCGCGCCGAAGGCTTGAACGGCACACGGCTTGATAAAGACTAAAGCGGAGTACTTCTCTCACCTTTACGGAAGACGGCGGAAAAAGAGCGAGGAGACGGGATGATGGAGACCTGCTTCATTGAAGAGACGGGCGAAGATTTAAGACAATACACACGGCATGATGCCACGCTCTCGTTCAGCATCGCTTTGAACGGCGCGGGCACGAACGGCGCGGCGGACGAGACGCCGATGCTCGTCAGTCATACATGCGATGTGGGCGCGGGCGGCATGGCCCTGCTCATCCCTTCGCTTCCCTTTCTCTATCGTTACCTGCTCAACCCTGACTGTACCGTGCGCTTTACGCTGCATCTTCCGGATGGGCCCATCAATATAGAGGCGACGCCTGTGTACGACCGACCGCTCAGCGATGAAGACATGAATCTTGGCTTTATCGTCAATGGCCGCATCGAGATTGAATATACTCCGCGCCAGTATGAGCGCTACGAAAAGAGCGGCTCGCAGTTTGGCTGTTTGATCGGCGTGCGAATTAAGAAGATCAACAACGACGATCTGGAGCGTTACATGCAATATCTGGAGATGATAGAGCTACAGCGCAGCATTATGATTCTTACGCCTGAGGATGAGGCAGACACCGACGACGAGAGCAATGTCCTGCGGCCTTCAGTCTTTGCGCAGGCAGACGTGCGCACTCGTCAGGCGGCATAGACAAAGTTGGATTCAAGATATTTGTCAACGAGGCTGTCAGAGATAAATGACGTGCGACGTGCGCCAGACGTTTGAAGGGATCGAGCCAGGCGCTGCCGTCGTCAGCAAAATGCAGTAGTTGCCGTCCGCGACCGGCGGGAAGAGATGCGGCTCTACTGACGCGGCTTCCGTGATCGGAACTTCTTTACCCTTCCCTTTCTTTTCGGTCTTCACTTCCTTTTCGCTTTCAGGCGCGACCAGCGCCAGTCTACGCAGGCAATCGTATAAATGCTCGCGGCCTACGCCGTAGCGCCCGCCCTCCGTGCCGAGCACCAGCCGCACTTCGGCCCTTTCTTCCACAAAATGCGCGACCAATGAAGCGGCGAGCGTCACGCCGTGCTCGAAGCGCTCATTCAATCCATCCTTATCCGCTTTATCCCTTGTGCCTGTATCGAGCGCGATGGTGATGCGACGCTCATCCTCCGCCGTGAACTCGCGTACAACCAGACGGCGCGCGCGGGCAGTCGCTTTCCAGTCCATGTGGCGCAGATCATCCTGCGGTTGATAGTCGCGCAGTGAAAGCAGATCATGCCCCGCGCCGCGCCGCAGAGAGGCAAGGCGACCGGCGTTCATCGGCAATAGATGCAGCTCGTCGCTCGCGGGCTCCGGCTTCGGATAGACGATGATGTCCACGTCGCGCGCGCGCAATCGACGGCGACGACGAAAGAAAGCGAAGGGGAAACGCGTCGAAAGCTCAAAGCCTGTGATGAGCACGTGGCCGCGCTTTTGAAATGTCTGCTCGACGCGCTGCTCTGCTCCTGCGCGGTGCGGGACATACATAAAATATGCGAGAGCGCGTTTGCTGTAACGCAGCCTTGTGGGTTTGCCGCGTTTATTCAATTCGCCCTTGTTCGTTGGCCCACGCGCTTCGACCAGCACGGAGAAGGTCGGCAGAAAACGCTTTTTGTTCTGGAGCGTAACGATCACGGGCGAAGGCTCGCCCGCGAAGATATGATCCGGAAAGCGCGCAGAGACGACGATGTCGCGAAGCGAAGCGCGCGCCGCCGCCCACGAGACGAAGAGCGTTGAGGCCAGCACGGAAAAGATCAGAAACAAAAGATTGTTTCCGGTATTCCATGCGGCGAAGGCGACGATGGCCAGGATGCCCAGAAATATCGCGCCGCCCGAAGTGACTTCCAGAGGAAGATCAAGCCGCGAGACCTCTTCGCGCGCAGAGCGCGCCAGCGGCGGCAGCACCAGGATAAAGATCAACAGCACTATGACCAGTGAAGCGATGGCGGCGACGCTCGCCAGTCCTGGGTCTTCCGCGCGTCGAGCAAGCATCGTGACAAAAGCCGTGCCAAGACCGGCCAACACCAGCAGTGTACCTAGGATGGCGTTGCGCCATGCGCGAAAGCTTTTAATCCCCATAACCTCTTCGATGCGCGGACAAAGGATTGCCGTCGGCTCTTCTTTTATTTTTGCGCTGGCGGCAAAGGAGCGCGCGCCTCTATTTAACCATGAGTTATTCGCAGCCGAAAACATGGCGGCAAGACAGGGACTTGCGCCGACAGTGTCAGCACAAGTCCCTGTCTTGCCGCCAGAGTGAAAGGCTAAAGAGGCAGCCTTTAGGGTTCGCGGCTATGGCTCGGCAGTAAACTCCGCGCTCGCGGATTTGCGCGTAAAGTTGCTGGTGCTCTCCACGCAATCCGAGCCGTAGAAGAGCTCGAACGTGTATTCGGTGCATTCTCGAGCATTTGTCAAGCTTCCGCTCGAAGTCTGAACGTCCATCGTCGGCGATGCCGAAAAGACCTGCGAGTCGGCTGACGAGACCGCGATGCTCAGCGAGTACTGCGCATCCAGCGCCAGCCGTGTGCCGGTAGAGGATGTGTTGCCATTGGTCGTGTAAGTGGAATCCTCGGAAGGCTCGCCGTTTATCAGGAACCAGAATTTTTCGTAAAAATCGGAGTGGTAGGTCACTTCACCGCCAAAGCGCTGGTACTGTATCCCTGTAATCTGGAACAAAGTGGAAGTGCCCTCCGTCACCTTCTGAGTGTACACGTAGACGCTCACGTTTTGTGCGGGGTCAAAACCCGAACCCGACGCCACGTTGAAAGTGAGAGTGCCGATATTGTAACTGAGCGAGTCGCCGTTGTTGGGAACGGTGAGCGAGTCGGAGAAGGATGCTGCGCCGCTGGTTTCAGTGATGCCGACGTTGTACGGGAAAGCGGAGTAATTCGGCGCAGAGCCATCGAAAAAGACGCTCTGGGTTTTTGAATTGTTGCTGTTCTCAAAACCGTAAGAGGCTTCGTAACCGGACTGAGGGTCGCGCCAGCCGGTGATGTGATCCTCTTTGGAAGTCGAGACCAGCTCTTCGTCGAAGATCGAAGCGACATAGCTCAAATTATTGTTGGGCTCAGTGATGATGATCTGGCCCGAGACAGTGTTGTTCGCCATGTCCCAGTCGCCGGGCTTGACGTTCTCGACCTTGACTTCGATCTGCTTCGTCCCCGGTGACTGAAAGACGTGTGTGAAAGCAACACTAACTGTGCTGCCCGCGTCGACGTAGATGCCGTTCGCGCGATCGGCCTCCACGCCGTCAATATAGAGGACGCAGTTGGCCGTCGCTCCCAGATCGCCGTTCAATTCTTTGACGAGCACAGAGATATTGACGGGCGCGCCCGTGATGCTGGTCGAGGGCGACAGGTTCGAGACTTCAAGGTCGGGACGATTCTTGACCGTTTCGACGACTGTGACGACGTTCGTGCGCCGAGGGTCGATGCCGTCGATGTTGGCCTGCACCTGCACCTGCTGCATGTGCTGTAGGTAGTTGACGGTGGTGGTGAAATATCCGCCCCCGTTGAGGCCCGTATAATTTTGCGAGAAAATAGCCTGGCCGTCGGCGTTGAGAGGCTTGAGCTGTATCTTCTTGATAGTGCCGGGCGGTGTGGTCGGGGAATCCAGCACGCCCGTCGTCGCTTCGATGACTACCTTACCGTCTTGGCCGCGCAACGCGCGCACCGTTAGAGTCGCCGAGCCGGAGCGGCCCGTCGCCGGATGCAGACCACGGTCCGCGTACTTTTTCTTACTAGAGATTAAAGTTGGTTTGGACGAATGACCGGCGTTCTGCGCCAGTCCTATACCGCTTACCACCAGAGTCAGGACGATAGCCGCAAAGATAGGCGTCATGCGTCGCACCGAACTATAAACGGAATTGGCAAAGGGAACATGAAACGTACTGGGAGTGTACATTGAGGGAATCTCCTTACAAAGTTAGAGCACTGCAAAAGTGCGTCACAGTGCCGGGGGTTCTTAAAAAAGGCGCTCCGAATACGGTCAGATAGCGAGCGAGAATTGGACGGATGCGGACTTATCGCGCGACGGGGGGCTTAAACTGAAAAAGGAGAGGAACTCTTTGGCAGATTAAAGTCCAGACACGAAAGACTGCAATGGCCCGACGAAAGAATTGTGACCTTACCCGGAGGCTCTGGCTATGCTCAGCGCGTTCGCTAAGGGGCGCAATCTTATGCTTGAACTAAATACTTGTCAATGGCCGCGCAGGCGACTTTACAGTCCTTTTCAGCCTCAGGTGACAGGGTCGCGAGCGAGTGCGCTTTAGAGAGGCACGCTGATGGTCTTCATAATCTCGCGCAGCACAGCCTCTGCCTCCTCGCTTCGGCGCAAGCTTGAGGAGAAGCGAGAATTAACCACCAGCCTGTGCGAAAAGACAGGGATCACCAGGCGCTTGATGTCGTCCGGCACGCAGTACATACGCTCTTCCGTCAGGGCCAGAGCCTGTGCGGCGCGAAAGAGACTGAGCGTGCCGCGCGGGCTCACTCCCAAATCCAGCATCTCAGAATCGCGTGTGGCGGCGACGATGCGCATCAAATAATCAACGAGCGCATCGTCAACCGTGACCTCCGAAACGCTCTGCTGTAATTCCAGTATGTCGCGATCGGACATCACAGCGCGCAACTCATCCAGCGGCTCTGCTCGCTCGCGGTCGCGCAAAATCTGTATCTCGTCCGCCGTTTCCGGATACCCTATGCGCAGTCTGAGCATAAAGCGATCGAGTTGAGATTCCGGGAGCGGGTATGTCCCATGATGCTCAATCGGATTCTGCGTCGCCAGCACGATAAAGGGCGCGGGCAGCGGATGCGTATGTCCTTCGGCTGTGACGTGGCCTTCGGCCATCGCTTCCAGAAGGGCAGACTGTGTCTTTGGCGTCGTGCGGTTGATCTCGTCCGCAAGCACCACGTTGGCAAAGATGGGCCCAGGCTTCCAATCGAACTGTCCCGTGTGCTGGTTATAGACAGAGAGGCCTATGACATCCGAAGGCAGCAAGTCCGAGGTGAACTGTATGCGCTGGAAGACGCAATCGAGTGCGCGCGCCAGGGCATGCGCGAGCGTCGTCTTGCCCACACCCGGCACGTCTTCGACGAGCAGGTGGCCGCCAGCGATCAGCGTCACGATGCTGAGGCGCACGGCCTCAGGCTTTCCTTTGATGACGCTCTCGACGGCGGCTTGCAGCCGGTCGATTTTTTCGACCGCTGCGCTTGCCGGGCCTTCCATCTCTCTGTTTGCTGTCTGCAATCGTCTCATGCCGGGGCTCTCCAAACTTCTGATGGCCCATTCTACATGTTCGGATGCATCAAGCGCACGTCGCCGCACGATAAAATCTTTTTCACGCCCCGCTAAACCGTTTCAGTCCAGTGACGGGTATTCTTGCTATTGGCCCTCAATTTGAGACTCATCAGAAATCATAGCCTCATTGTTCCCTGCTCTCGTCGGTGGATGGGACGAAGCCCCAATGTGCGCGTCAGCTTTGCCGAAGCCGTTCCCGCTCCTCAGGGGTCATGCGCTCCCAGCGCTCGGCCATGCGACGGCGATAATTCGAGCGACCGGAACGCTGGAATCCAAATCCGCCGAAGAGGATTCGGCATAGCGCCAGAAGCCCCAGTGCTTGCCAGAAGGTGAGCTGTCGCAAGCCGAAGAGCGACGGCAGCAGCCAATTCCACAGGAGCATCACGACTTCGCCGCCGATGGCGATAAAGAGCAGCATCCCCATGATCGCCAGCGGAGCGATGAAAATCAGTCTCTTCAATTTAGGTCTCATGTTCAGTCCCTCAGGCTTTGGTAAATTCGTCGTAAATGCTTTGCAATCGCTCGCGCAGATGCAGCACCGCATAGCGTTTGCGCGAGAGCAGCGTACTTATATTGACGCCGGTCTCGGCGGCTATCTCCTTGAAGCTGAGCCCTTCCAACTCGTGCGCGACAAACACCTCGCGCTGCTCTTTAGGCAGTTCGTCGATCGCCAACTCAAGTTCATCGAGCAGCACACTGCGGGCGTAGAGCGCCTCAGGCCCGGCATCTGGCGAAGGCAGCAGGTCTTCCAAACGCAGCAGTTCGCCGTCCTCTTCCGCGACCGCAGCTTCACTGAAACTCTCCGGCTTCCTCTTGCGGAAGAGATCTGTGATGCGATTGCGCGCCACGCGAAACAGCCAGCCTGTGACGTGGTCTATCGGCATCAGCAGGCGGTTCGCTTCTACCAGCTCGTAGAAAACATCCTGCAAAATATCCTCAGCGTCGCGCGGGTCTGGCACGCGCCGACGAATGAAGTTCCGCAGCCGGGACTGCTCCCGCTTGACCACTTCGGAGATCCGTTGATCTTGTTCTGCCATCGGCCAAGGTTTACTCTGCGCCTGCTTCACCTACCTCTGTAGACGAAAAAGCGCGGTAAATATTTTAGGAGTGACGGCCTTTATTTGGCATGAGCGAAGGCAGTGGCTCGAATCAAGAGGGTTGTTCGTCCAACGGTTGAGCCTTTGCACCCTTAATCAGTAGCCACAGGATGGTCGGAATTCCGCCGAGAGCGCCAAGCATCATCGCTAACTGCGTGAAGATCGCAGGATAAAATTGCGGGATCAGGAATTTATTAAGGATATTGATCGCGTAGCCAACGCTCATCATCATCAACAGAACGCCCAAAATCTTCGGCAGGTATCTGGATTTGATGATGAGCAATCCGAATGAAAAGAAATAAGGAACC
>Ga0190273_10000817_pt1 | contig 11285 bp, 8 predicted proteins | sample Popmic504IS_FD_134513 | JGI IMG/M metagenome (GOLD analysis project Ga0190273, IMG submission 134513) | Populus adjacent soil microbial communities from riparian zone of Shoshone River, Wyoming, USA - 504 IS | ecosystem: Environmental > Terrestrial > Soil > Riparian zone > Trees stand | place...
CGCCGAGCACCTCGACATCGAGATCGTCGCCGTCTTCGGCGGCGCCCCGATCCGCTCCCAGCAGTCGCAGCTGCGCTCGGGGGCACACGTCGTGGTCGCCACGGTGGGGCGGATGATGGACCTGATGTCGCGCCGCTCGCTGGTCCTGACCGCGGCCCGCTACGTCGTCCTCGACGAGGCCGACGAGATGCTCGACCTCGGCTTCATCGACGACGTCGAGAAGATCCTGCGGATGTGCCCGAGCGGGCGCCAGACGGCGCTCTTCTCGGCGACGATGCCGCCGCCGATTAAAAAGCTCGCCGAGGGCTACATGTACGACCCGGTGACGATCAAAATCACCCCCAAGCAGCTGACGGTCGACAAGATCTCCCAGGCCTTCGTCGAGGTCCCCGCCAAGGAGAAGGCGGCGCGCCTGGTCGAGCTGCTGAAGACCGAAGAACCCGAGCAGGCGATCATCTTCACCCGGACCAAAATCGGCGCCTCGAAGCTGGAGCGGACGCTGAAGGACAAAGGGCTCGACGTGAAGGCGCTGCACGGGGACCTCAGTCAGGGCGTCCGCGACGGGGTGATGATCTCCTTCAAGGACCACCGCGTGCGGCTGCTGGTGGCGACCGACATCGCTGCCCGCGGGCTCGACGTCGAGCACGTCACCCACGTCATCAACTTCGACGTGCCCAATTCCTCGGAGACCTACGTGCACCGGATCGGCCGCACCGGCCGGGTCGGGCGGACCGGCCGCGCAATCACCTTCGTCACCCCCGACCAGCGCGACGAGATCACCCGCATCGAGCGCGACGTGAAGACCACGATCGGCGAGTGGGAGACCCCCGAGGAGCGGCTCGAGCACGCGCCGCGGCCGCGGCGGCGTGAGCGGGGGGAGCGCAGCGAGCGTCAACCGGCCGCCGCTCCGAGCAATGGCGACGGCGGCGAGGACGAGTCGAAGGCGAAGACGACCAAGCTCTTCGTCAACCGCGGCGAGCGCAGCGGCATCGACGAGGAGTCGCTGCGCTGGGCCCTCCGCGAGGGCGCCGTCCTTCCCGACGAGGCCGTCCATGACGTCCGCGTCCTCCACCGCTTCTCCTTCGTCGAGGTCGATCCGAGCCTGGCCGAGCGTGCTGTCGAATACCTCGACGGCACCAAGCTCGGCGGCAAGGAGATCCGCCTCGAGATCGCCAAGAGCTAGCTCGCTCCGAAGTTGACCTCGCTGGGGCGGGGCGAATATCGGAGTCGCACCGAATCATCCCGCTCGTCGCGGGTATGTCTGGAGAGATGCGTCTCTCCTTCGCGCTGCTGATCGCCTGCCTGTTCGCGCTGCTCTCCCTGCCGGGAAGCGCTGCCGCTGCCCCGACCTGCGCCGAAGGGCCTACCACGATCGGCGACGTGACCTACGGCACCCCGTGCGCCGACGTGATCGCCGCGCCGGCGGACGTCGAGCTCGTCAAGGGCGGTGGCGGGGACGACACGATCCTCGCCGCGCCGATCGCAGCGGCCGTCGCCTCCTGCCCCGACGGGTGCCGCCTCGGCGTCGGCAGCCAGACCTTCGAAGGCGGCGAAGGCGACGACGTCGTCTACGGCGAGCGCGGTAACGACATCCTCAAGGGCGGCCCGGGCAACGACCAGCTCTTCGGCGGGATCGGCGACGACCTCCTGCAGGGCGGCCCCGGCAACGACCGCCTCGCCGGCGGCTTCGGCGCCGACTCGATCGACGGCGAAGAAAACGACGACTACGTCCGCGGCGACACCACGATCGACCGCATCTTCGACAGCGGCGGCGGCACCGACACCCTCAGCTTCTCGACCGGCATCACCCCCGGCTTCGGGGGCACCGTTCCCTTCGCCGGCTTCCCCGAACCCGGCCGCGAGCGCGGTGTCCGGATCTTCCTTGGCAACGTTGGCCAGAACGCGAACAACGGGGTCGCGCCTGACGGCGGCGGTGTCGACGAAGTCGAAGTCGGCGTCTTCGAGGTGATCATCGGCACCGCCTTCTCCGACTACATCGTCGGCACGAGCGGGGCGGAGACGATCTACGGCGGCGGTGGCGCCGACGTGATCGACGCCGGCGGTGGCGCCGACAACCTCTTCGGTGGGGCTGACGGCGACGTCTGCCAGGGCACCGGCGCCACCACCTCCGGCTGCGAGGGCGCGATCGCAACTCGCGACGACAGCAAAGTCAGCGTCGGCTTCATGGCTCCTCCCGGGGCGACGTTTCTGTCACAGCTCTACCTCGTCCTCAGCGAGGACAACGACGGCGTCATCGTCACCTACTCGCCGACCGGGGTCAGCTTCGATCTGACCTTCGGATTCTTCGATCAGAGCGTTGCCGGGGCCGGCGGCTGCGAAGTGAAATCGGCCACCACGGCTTTCTGCCCGCTGAGCGCGCCGCTCGACTCGCTGCTCCTCGCCGGGATGGGTGGGGCCGACAGCCTCGTCGCGACCAACATCCCGTCCTCGGCCGCACTGGTCGCGATCGGCGGTGTGGGCGGCGATGCGATCACCACCGGTGACGGCGAGGACATCCTCGTCGACGGGCCCGATGGCGGCGCCGACAGGCTGGACGCGCTCGGCGGCGATGACGCCCTCACCCACAACAGCGGCGCCGACGACCTGGGCGGCGGCAACGGCAACGACCTCTTCCTCTCGAACTCGGTCTGCGACGAAGAGGAGATCGTCGGCGGGGACGGGCGGGACAACGCCTCATGGGCGCGGTTCGGCGAAGGTGTCCAGGCCAACCTCGCGACCGGCCTTGCCGGTCGTCCCGGCAGCGGTGAGACGCCCGCCTGCGGGGGCGAACCATTCGACTCCATCGCCCAAGTCGAGGATCTCGAGGGTTCCGGCTTGGGTGACGTCTTCTACGGTGACGCCGGTCCCAACCAGTTGCTCGGCCACCCCGGCCCCGACGTCTACTTTGCCGGCCCCGGCGAAGATTCGATCCTCGCCAACTCCGGCGACGCCGACCTGACGATCAACTGCGGCGCCGATTCCGACCGGGCGATCATCGACCGTCCCCAGTACGCCGATCCGACGCCGGTCGAATGCGAGTCGGTGGCCGAAGGCGACCCCAACAACTTCCGCACCGTCACCCAGCTGCCGCCTCCGCCGCTGACGGAACCGGCGCCGAGCGAACCGGCGCCGACGGTCCCCTCTCAGCCCAAACCGGTGCCGACCAAACCGAAAACCGTCCCGCGCGACACCCAGCCGCCCAGCACGCAGCTGTCGCGTGGCCCTCGGACGACGATCTTCACCAGCAAGCCCTGGCGCCGAGTCGCCTTCCGCTTCGGCTCAGACGAGCCCGGATCCCGCTTCCTCTGCAAGCTCGACGCCAAGCCGTACCGGCCCTGCACCTCGCCCCGCGCCTACCGCGTCAGGGTCGGTCGCCACGTCTTCCGCGTCTTCGCGATCGACGCGGCCGGCAACCGCGACGCCACCCCGGCCCGGTTCAGGTTCCGGGTGCGGGCTCGCTAGTCAGCCCGGCGATCGTCTCCAGCAACAGGTCGAAGTCGATCGGCTTGGTGATGTAGCCGTCGATCGCGAGGTCGGTCGGCGCGTCGGCGTCGCCCGGATTCTGGTGGGCGCTGACGATCAGCGCCGGAACATCGTGGCCGGCGCCGCGCAGCTCGCGCAGGGCATCGATCCCGGACTTGCGCGGCATCATCGCGTCGAGCAGGAGCAGGTCGGGCATGCCGCTCGCGGCGATCGCGTCCAGGACCTCCTGGCCGTCGGCCGCGGTGGCGACCGTGTGGCCGGCCATCTCCAGCCGCGTCCGCATCAGCAGCAGGATCGTCTCCGAGTCGTCGGCGACGAGCACCCGCGCCATCAGTTTGCCTCCGCGGTGGCGCGGCCCTGATCGCCCTCAGCCGTGGCGCCGGTCGCGACCGGCAGGCGCACCCGGAAGGTGGACCCGTGCCCTGGCGTCGACTCCGCCGCGATGCTGCCGCCGTGCAGCTCGACCAGCGACTTGGAGATCGCCAGGCCGAGGCCGGTGCCGCCGACGCGCTGGGTCAAGCCGGCGTCGCCGCGGGTGAAGCGGTCGAAGATCCGATCCAACTGGTCGGGCGGGACGCCCGGTCCGTCGTCGCTCACGGCTATTTCCACCTCGGCACCCACGGCGCGCGCCGCGACCCCGATGGACGCACCTTCGGGCGAGTACTCATGCGCGTTCGTAAGCAGGTTCACGAGAATTTGGCGGATCCGGTCGGGCTCGACGACGATCGACGGCAGCCCGGGCTGGATTTCCTCGGTGAGCGACTGGTTCGCAACCTCGGTCCGGCCGCGCATCGTACGCACCACGTCTTCGATCAGCGGTGCGACCTCGGTCGGCTGCGGCCGGATCGAGAGCCGGCCGGCGTCGCTGCGGGCGAGGTCGAGCAGGTCGTTCAGCAGCCGCACCAGGTGGCGGCAGTTGTCGAGGATGATTTCAACGGTCTCCCGCTGCCGCGGCGTCAGCGAGTCCTTATCGAGCATCAGCAGCTCGGCGAAGCCCTGCACCGAGGTCAGCGGGCTGCGCAGCTCGTGGGAGGCGGTGAGCACGATCTCGTCTTTGAGGCGGTCGAGCTCTTCGCGCCTGGCTTCCTCCTGCTCAAGCTCCTCGGCCATCTCGTTGAAGGCGGCGCCGAGGGTCGCCGTCTCAGCCAAGCCGCCGACCTCGACCCGGGCGCTGCGGTCGCCGGCGGCGAGGCGGCCGGCAGCATCGACCAGCTCCTCCAGCGGGCGGCGCATCGAGGAGATCAGGCCGCTGAAGAGGAGCAGCGCTCCCGTGAGCCCAGCGATCAGGCCGGCGGCGACGAGCAGGGCGGTGTCGCGAGTGTCGCCGGAGATCTCGTCCCGCAGTTCCTCGCGGCGGCGCACCTGCTGCCCGACCACTTCGCGCGCCGGTTTGCCGCCCGTGCCTTGCGCGATCTGCTCCCGGGCGCTCATCTCCACCACGTAGGAGCGGGCGATCGCGTCCTCGAAGTCCTGGCGCTGCTGGATGAAGCGCCCGACGCCGATCACCGCCATCGCGGTGAGCACGGCAAAGCCGATCGCGAACCCGATCCGCAGCCGGTTGGCGAGCGACGGGCTCAGGCGTCGACGGGATCGTGAATATGCTTGCGCCCCTATGGCAGACGAGGCTACCGACGCAAACGGAACCGTCGCCGCTCCGGACGGAATCGACCGGGAGCCGCTCGAAGCCTGGTTCGGCGAAAACGTCCCCGGGGTCGACTTTCCGCTGCAGTTCGAGCGCATCGCCGGCGGCCATTCGAACCTCACCTATCGGGTGACGGACGCGGCCGGGGTCAAGTGGGCCCTGCGGCGCCCGCCGCTCGGAAAGCGGCTCGGTTCAGCCCACGACATGGGGCGCGAGCACAAGGTCGTCTCCGCCCTCAACGTGAGCGAGGTGCCGGTGGCGCCGGTGGTCGGCCTCTGCGAGGACGAGAGCGTCAACGGCGCCCCCTTCTACGTCATGGAGTTCGTCGAGGGCCCGATTCTGCGCGGCCTGGCCGAGGCTGAGACCTTCCCCGACGAGGGGGACCGCCAGGCGATCGGCGAGCGCGTCGCCGACACGCTGGTCCAGATTCACGCCGTCGACCCCGACGCCGCCGGCCTCGGCGACCTCGGCAAGAAGGAGGACTACGTCGCCCGCCAGCTGCACCGCTGGAAGGGGCAGTGGGAGAAGTCGAAGACGCGCGAGCTGGCGCCGATCGACCGCGTCCACGAGGCGCTTTCGGCGCGCATCCCCGCCCAGGGCCCGGCGACGATCGTCCACGGCGACTACCGCCTCGACAACATGATCCTGACCGAGACCGGTGAGGTCGCAGCCGTTGTCGACTGGGAGCTCTGCACCCTCGGCGACCCCCTCGCCGACGTCGGCTTGCTGATGGTCTACTGGCCCGAGCGCGGCGAGAACTCCCTCGCCCTCGGCATGCCCGCCAACCTCGCCTCCGGCTTCCCCACCCGCGAGGAGCTGACCTCCCGCTACGCCGAGCGCAGCGGCCGCGACCTCTCCGATCTCGACTTCTTCATCGCCCTCGGCTACTGGAAGCTGGCGATCATCCTCGAGGGCGTCTACGCCCGCTACACCGCCGGCGGCTACGGCAAGGTCAACGAGGGCGTCGAGGCCTTCGCCCGCCTGGTCGAGCGCCTCGCCGACGAGGCCGAGCGGGTCGAGCGCGAGGGTTGAGCACCTCTCCGTTACTGGTCCAGGCGAATTGACACCGTCCGCCACGCCTGAAAAGGTGCGGGCGCCTGACCAATACGAGGGAAATTCCCGATGCTGCGGAATTTCCGTTGTGCTTCGTCCTCAATCCTGAAGGAGTCCGATTCGTGAAGCAGATCCGTAAGCGGCTCACGTACGCGAACGTGATGTCGTCAATCGCAGTCTTCCTGGTCCTCGGAGGCGCGGCCGTTGCCGCCACTCAGTTGCCTAAAAACAGCGTCGGCAGCAAACAGCTGAAGAAAAACTCGGTCGTCTCGGCGAAAGTCAAGGACGGCTCGCTCCTGAGCGCTGATTTCGCGGCTGGGCAGATCCCTGCCGGTCCTCAAGGCAAAGAAGGCAAAGAGGGCAAACAGGGTCCGGAGGGCAAACCGGGTCCCGAAGGCAAACAGGGTCTCGAAGGCAAACAGGGTCCCGAAGGCAAACAAGGACCACCCGGCCTCAGCGGTCTTGAGATCGTCAGCGGCTCGTCTGAATCGAATTCGACCTCTCGTAAGACCCTCACCCTCGAATGCCCTGCGGGCAAAAAAGTCGTCGGCACCGGGTTCGACATCGACGGTGGTAGTACCGGAGTCTCACCCAACGAGACCAAGGAGGCGACCATCGACGAAGTCGACATCCTCTCCGGCCTCAATGGCGCCGGGTTCCAGGCTTACGAGCAAAAGGGCGGAAGCGCTCTGAGCTGGACTCTGCACGCCGAGATCATCTGCGCCACCGTCGGCTAGTCAGTCCCGGCCCGTTGGTAGGAACAGACCAACGCGCAAGGCACCAGGGGCCGGGCAGATGCCCGGCCCCTGGGCGTTTCGTCGCCTTCGTCGTCCTCTCTCAGGTGACTATGGGCATCCTGCTCGCCTCCTGCGGGGGTCAATCGGAAGACCGGGGCACGGAAACTGTCGGTAAGGCCCCCTCCTCAGCTTCGCCAACGCGTGTCGGCGGGGCGCCGGAACCGAAACCGTCGGACCCTATGGGGGCCGAGCGACCCCAGACGGCACCGGCGAAGGCAGGAGCCGACCGCTCCTCCCACAAGGAGGGAACGTCGAGCTCCGCGCACCAGCAACATCCTCAGGCTCGCCGGGAGCCCAAGCACGGGAGGACCTCTGAAAGCCGAGCCGGCTCGAAGGATCAACTCGGTTTCGAAGGGGCCCAGCCGCCGGCCACTTCTACCGGAAGTGGCCGGCAGGATGGACCAGGGGAGCCGACGCCGACGACCAAGCGGAAAGATCCGCCGAAGAAGGTCGACTAACAGGCTCCGTGAGCTAGACCATCCGCGGGGTGTGACGGGGCTCGAGGTTGCCTTCGGCTTCGGCCTCGGCGCGCTTGGCCCAGCGGTTGAGCTCGCGGCGGGCGAGGACCATTTTGTGGACCTCGTCGGGGCCGTCGGCGAGGCGGAGCATGCGGGAGAAGCGCCACATGATCGCCAGCGGCGTGTCGTCGGTCATGCCGAGGGAGCCGTGGACCTGGATCGCGCGGTCGAGGACGTCCATCACCATGTTGGCGGCGACGATCTTGATCGCTGAGATCGCCTGGCGGGCGGCGCGCTTGCCCTCGGTGTCCATCTTCCAGGCGGCATAGAGGGTGAGCAGGCGGGCCTGGTCGATCTCCATCCGGCTGGCGGCGATCGACTCCTGGACGAACTGCTTGTCGCCGAGCGGTCCGCCGAAGGCGCTGCGCTCGTTGGCGCGCCGGCACATCATCTCGTGCGCCCGCTCCGCCGTCCCGATCGCCCGCATGCAGTGGTGGATGCGGCCCGGACCGAGCCGGTCCTGGGCGATCGCGAAGCCCGCGCCCCGCTCGCCCAGCAGGTTCTCCTTCGGCACCCGGCAGCCTTCGTAGCGGATCTCGCAGTGGCCGGGACCGCCGTCGTGCCCCATCACCGAGATCGGCCGGACCAGGTTGAAGCCGGGGGCGTCGGTCGGCACGCAGATCATCGAGGCGCGGGCGTAGGGGTGGGCGTCGGGGTCGGTGACGACCATCGCGATCGCCAGCTCGGCGCCGACGGCGCCGGTCGTGAACCACTTGTGACCCTCGATAACCCACTCGTCGCCGTCGAGCTCGGCCCGCGCCTGAAGCAGCGTTGGGTCGGAGCCGGACACCTCCGGCTCGGTCATCGAGAAGCAGGAGCGGATCCGGCCCTCGAGCAGCGGCTCTAGCCAGCGCTCACGCTGCTCGGGCGTCCCGTGCTCGGCGAGGATCTCCATGTTGCCCGTGTCCGGCGCCGAGCAGTTGAAGGCCATCGGCGCCGCCATCGGGCTGCGGCCCATCTCCTCGCAGAGCAGTCCGTACTCCCAGTTCTTCAGCCCGGGGCCGAAGCGCTCGTCGGGCATGAAGAGGTTCCAGAGACCCTCGGTTTTCGCCTTCTCCCGCACCTCGACCAGGCGCTGCGGGTAGGGCACGCCGGAGGCGACCTCGGCGTCGAGCGCTTCCATGATCTCCCGCTCCTGCGGGTAGATCTCGGCGTCCATGAAGTCGAGCACGCGCTCGCGCAGGTTCGCGACCTCGGGGCTGGGGTTGAAGTCCATCGATTCCTCTCTCCTCGTCCTCTCGGGAAAGGAGACGGTATTTGATCGGCGGCTCAGGACCGCCGGTAGCGGGCGAAGAGCTCGCCGTCCTCCTCCAGCAGCCAGGCCAGCTCGAAGCCGATCACCTCGGGCAGCGGCCCCTCGACGATCCGCGGCGCCTCGCCGCCGCTCAGCTTCGGGGCGATCGTCAAGAAGAGGTCGTCGACCAGCCCGTCGGCCTGCATCTGGGCGTGGACGTGGGGTCCGCCCTCGGAGAGCAGGGCGCGGACGCCGCGCTCCTCGCGCAGGTGGCGCAGCGCCTCGCCGAAGTTGACCGCGCCCTCGTGGCGGACGACCTCGACCGCGGCGGCGGTCTCTGGCGGCTCAGCCTCGGAGGAGGTGAAGATCAGGATCTCGCCGCCTTCCTCGAAGAGGGGGGCGTCCCAGGGGATGTCGAGCCGGCCGCTGACCAGCACCATCAGCGGCGCCGGCGCCAGGCCGTCGCTCTCGCGCCGCTCGCGCGTCTCCGCCTTGGCCGCGAGCCGGCCGTAGCGCTCCACGCGCATCGTCCCGGCGCCGATCATCACCGCGTCGAACCGGGTCCGCAGCCCCGCCAGCATCGCCGTGTCGGCGTCAGAGCCGATCGGTCCGGATCGTCCTTCGATCGTCGCCCGCCCGTCGAGCGTGGCGACGAAGTTCATCCCCACCAGCGGCCGCTCCTCGCGCGCTTCCTCCCACGGCCGATAGCCGTCCAGCTGTTCGCGGACCGTGGTCGAGCCGGGATCGGGCAGCAGCCTCCGCACGGCGCGAAACTACCCCGTAGGCAGGGGTTTATGCGGCTTCAGCGAGTGGTGTGCTTCGGGCTGGGCATCGCGAACAGGGCCGTCGCCGCGGTGGTGCGGATCGGCTCCTCGCCCGTTTTGCTCCTGCGTTCCGCGCTCGCGGCCTGCTCCTCGAAGACCTTTTCCAACAGCTCGTCCATCGCCTTGCTCAGGTTGGTGAATCCCTCGGAATCCAGGAGGAGGGTGGTCCGCGTCATGTGGCGGTCAGGCCGGCTGTCGAAGGTTCCCTCTTCAATCGCCAGGGTGGCGTCCTTGATGAGCACGTCCCACATGTGCGACGAAAACGCCGTGCGCACCCCAAGGGGCATCTGCTCCCACTCCTCGTTCGAGAGCAGCGGACGCTCGACGGCTTTGTAGAAGTGTGCGACGGCCCCTCTCACCGATTCCTCGCTGACCAGCTCGATCAGGCCGAGCTCATCGAGTACACGCACGTGGTAGCTGACGTTGCTCAAGTCTTGATCCAGGACTTCAGACAGTTCCCGCGGGCTCGCCACCCGTTCAGCCAAGAGCGTCAGGCATTCCGCCCGCACCGGGTGGCTAAGGCCTTTCACCAATTGCTCATGAGCCGGTCGGCCGAAGCTTCCCGCTGACTCCTTTTGGCGCGCGTCCGGCGCGCCCTCCTTTGACTCCGGTCGCTTGCTCATTGCTCTCTCTCCTCCTAGGTGGGCAAGTTCGTCCGGTACAGATTATTCCTCCATTTCTTATTCCGTAAATGCGCTGGTTCGTAAACTTTGCTGCAAACACTTGCAGCAAACGCCGGGTCCGCTTTTCCCCTGATTCGAGGAAAGGAGGTGAACGGCATGACCATTAGCCAAACCGCCCCGGTTTACCCGGCGCTATCCACAAGCAAGAGCCAGTAGCTCTATAGATCGAAGGGTGGGTCGGTCCAGTCCCCGGCCCGCCTGAATCGCTCCGGCTGGCATGCCAGCCAGGAAGCACTCAGGGTAGCGGCAGGATCAGCGTCAGCTGTAGTCGTGCCAGCCGGGGAATTCGCGCCCTGCGAACTTTTGAAGTTCGGCGACGTCCTCGGTGAAGCGGCTGCGGACCGTCTCGAAGAGGTCGTCGGGGAGCTTCGGCTTCGGGGCCGGGGGCTTCTCGGGGTCGTGGACGACCTTCTCGACCAGCCAGCGCATCGACTCCGGCAGGCGGTCGAAGTTGCGGTCGAAGGAGCGGAAGCCGGGCAGCTTCACCAGCTTCTCCATCAGCTGGTATTTGTCACCTTCCTTCGCGCTCGACTTCTCCCACTCGCGGTCGAACTGCTCGGAGACGAAGTTTTCGTCCACGCCGGCGAAGGCGAAGGCCTTGCGCATCGTCGCTTCGCGTTCGGCGTGCAGCTCCTCCTGGGCGATCAGGGTGATCTGCTCGCGGTCGAAGCGCTCGAGGTAGGGCTGCAGCTGCATCCAGTACTTGGAGCGGTTCATGTAGGAGGTGTCCGGCTGGGAGAGGACCTCGACCAGGTCGCCGGTCTCGTAGCCGGCGCCGGTGGCGTGGACCCAGTGGGAGAGGATCCGCTTGATCGGATCGCGGACCATGTAAAGCAACCTCGCGTCGGGGCAGTTCTGCTTGATCCGCTCGGCGGCGCCCTCGAAGCGGGGCAGGTTCGTGTAGTGCGGCGAGGACTCGCCGCGGACCTTGAAGCGGTCGTCGAAGCGGCTCGCGTACCAGTCGAGCCCGAGGTCCCAGTTCAGCTCCTCGACGAAGAAGTTGAGCTCCTTCGGCTTCGACATCTGGATTTCCGGATGCAGGCCGAGGTAG